>OLNL01002984.1_pt1 | contig 11907 bp, 9 predicted proteins | sample 1672181 | NCBI WGS metagenome assembly OLNL01 (sample SAMEA3136656, study PRJEB25190) | human gut metagenome | biome: human gut; feature: human-associated habitat; material: faeces | place: Austria | collected 2013
AAGCGCTTATAGAGGCAGGGCATGAGATTGTGCTGGCAGTAACACAGCCGGACAAGCCGAGAGGACGTGGTAAGGAGATGCAGTACTCTCCGGTAAAAGAGGCGGCACTCGCACACGATATTCCGGTATATCAGCCACAGCGGATTCGCGATGCAGAATGTGTGGAAGAATTAAAGAAATATCCGGCAGATGTGATGGTAGTTATTGCATTTGGACAGATTTTACCAAAAGAGATCCTGGATATGACAAAGTATGGCTGTATTAATGTACATGCTTCACTGCTTCCGGATTATCGTGGCGCAGCACCGATCCAGTGGGCGGTGATCAATGGTGAACCGGTCAGCGGTGTGACAACTATGCAGATGGATGAAGGACTGGACACCGGTGATATGATTATGAAGACGGAAATCGTGCTGGATGAAAAAGAAACTGGTGGATCCTTACATGACAAGCTGGCAGAGGCCGGAGCAAAGTTGTGTGTGGAGACGTTAAAGGCGGTGGAAGACGGTACTGCAGTTCGCACGAAACAGGGCGAGACCGGTACGGATTATGCGAAGCAGCTGAATAAGAAGATGGGAGATATCGACTGGACAAAGCCTGCGGTAGAGATCGAGCGATTGATCCGGGGCTTAAATCCATGGCCAAGTGCATATACTTCATGGAGTGACAAGACTATGAAGATCTGGGAGGCGGAGGTTCTGGATAAAGAGTCGGGACAGGCACCGGGTACAGTTGCAGAAGTAGATAAGAAGACATTTGCAGTGCAGACCGGAAAAGGGATGCTGAAGATACTGAGTCTGCAGCTTCCAGGCAAGAAAAGAATGGATACCGATGCATTTCTGCGGGGTAATCAGATAAAAATAGGAGAAACATTGTAAAAAAAGTGTGAAAAACAGGTTATTGGCCTGTTTTTCGACTATAATAAGGAAAACGCATTACAGGGGGTAAGAACAATGTTTTATTATTATATGGATCCTACGTATATACTGGTGCTGATCGGTGTGGTAATCTGCATGGCAGCATCGTCTAAGATGAACCGTACATTTCAGAAGTATTCCAGAGTGCGCAGTCACAATGGAATGACCGGAAGAGAAGCAGCGGAGCGTATTCTGCACAGCCAGGGAATCTATGATGTGCGTGTAGAGCATGTATCCGGCAATCTGACAGATCATTATGATCCGAGAAATAAAGTACTGCGTTTGTCAGATGCTACATGGCAGTCTACATCTGTTGCAGCTATTGGAGTTGCAGCGCATGAGTGCGGTCACGCATTACAGCATGCAAGGGGATATGTGCCGCTCTCTATCAGAAGTACACTGGCACCGGTAGCAAGTTTTGGAAGCGGTATTGCATGGCCATTGATCATTCTGGGACTGATCTTTAACAATCATATGTCAGTGACATTATTGAATCTTGGTATTCTTGCATTTTCACTGGCGGTATTGTTTCAGATTGTAACTCTTCCGGTAGAATTTAATGCGTCCAGAAGAGCCCTGAATCTGCTTGGCAGCACGGGAATGCTCTATGAACCAGAGGTATCCGATGTGCGTAAGGTACTGACGGCGGCAGCACTGACTTATGTGGCAGGAACAGCATCTGCAATCTTACAGCTGCTCAGAATTCTGATTCTGACTGGCGGAAGACGCAATGATTAAGAGCTTGAACAGTTACAAAAGGAGTATATATGGGAAATACAGTAAATGACCGGGAACTGATACTTGAGATTCTTCTGGCGGTAACCAGAGATGGAGAGTATAGTCATATTGCCCTTCGGAATGTGCTGGAGAATTACCAGTATCTGGATAAATCGGAGCGGGCATTTATTACGAGAGTAACCGAGGGGACATTAGAACGTATGATAGAACTGGATTATATTATTAACCAGTTCTCCAAGACAAAAGTCAATAAAATGAAACCGGTGATCCGGACGATTATCAGGAGCGCAGTCTATCAGCTGAAGTATATGGACAGCGTTCCTGATTCGGCTGTCTGCAATGAGGCAGTGAAGCTGGCCAGTAAGAGAGGATTCTCCGGATTAAAAGGATTTGTTAATGGCGTGCTGCGCAATATCAGCCGTAACCTGGACAATGTGAAGTATCCGGATAAGTCAGATACGGTAAAGTGGCTGTCCGTAATGTATTCAATGCCGGAATGGATCATTACCGAATGGCTGAAGAATTATGATCGTGAGATGGTAGAGAAGATGCTGCAGGCATTTCTGGCTGAACGTCCAACAACAATCCGGTGTAATCTGAGCCAGATCAGCAGAGAGGAGCTTGCGGAGGAACTGAAGAAAGAAGGCGTGAAAGTACGCCTGTGTGATACCGTCGACAGTGCACTGTTTATCAGTGGATATGATTATCTGGGAGCATTGGAAAGCTTCAGAACGGGACATTTCCAGGTACAGGATATCAGTTCTATGGAAGTGGCGGAATGGGCAGCTCCGAAAGAGGACGAGTATATTATCGATGTGTGTGCAGCACCGGGTGGCAAGTCGTTGCATCTGGCAGATAAGCTTGCAGGAAAGGGACATGTAGAAGCAAGGGATCTGACGCCGTACAAGGTAGATCTGATCCGTGATAATATTGCGCGTATAGGCATAGATAATATAGAAGCTGTGTGTCAGGATGCAACGGTATACGACGAAGCATCTGAGAAGAAGGCAGACATTCTGATAGCGGATCTGCCGTGTTCAGGACTTGGTGTACTTGGTAAAAAGACGGATCTGAAATATAAAATGAATCCGGATACACAGGAAGAACTGGTTCATTTGCAGAGAGAGATCCTGTCTGTGGTACATCGCTATGTCAAGTCCGGCGGTAAGCTGTTATACAGCACCTGTACGATCCACAGGGCAGAGAATCAGGAGAACGCAGCATGGTTTGTAGAGCAGTATCCGGAGTTTGAATTGGTAAGAGAACGCCAGTTCCTTCCAGGAGTGGATGACAGTGATGGATTCTATATTGCTGAGTTTGTCAGAAAGTAAATACAGCATAGTCTGAAGAAATGAGAGAATGGCGATGGAAAAGACAATCGAAAAAATAGATATACGTTCCTTAAATTATAAAGAACTGCAGGAAGAAATGACGAGAATTGGAGAAAAAGCCTTTCGAGGGAAACAGATCTATGAATGGCTGCATGTGAAGCTGGCAGACAGCTTTCAGGAAATGACCAATCTTTCCAGGAGCCTGCGGGAAAAGCTGGAAGCACAGTATGTGATCCGCAAGGTGGATATGCTGGAGCATCAGATATCGAAGAAGGATCCTACGGAAAAATTCCTCTTTGAGCTGGAAGACGGCAATGTGGTAGAGAGCGTACTGATGAAATATAATTATGGCAATTCAGTTTGCATTTCATCACAGGTCGGATGCCGGATGGGATGCAGGTTCTGTGCCTCGACGATTGGCGGAAAGGTGCGAAATCTGACTACATCAGAGATGCTGGGACAGGTGTACCGAATTCAGAAAATCAGCGGAGAGCGGGTATCCAATATCGTAGTCATGGGAACCGGAGAGCCATTAGATAATTACGATAATTTTCTGAAGTTTATCCATATGGTCAGTGATGAACATGGACTGCATATCAGTCAGCGTAATATCACAGCATCGACCTGTGGGATTGTGCCCAATATTAAGCGGCTTGCAGAAGAAAAGCTGCAGATCACACTGGCTTTGTCACTGCATGGTTCCAGTCAGGAAAAACGACAGGAACTGATGCCAATCGCTTATCAGTATGATCTGTCAGAGGTACTTGCGGCATGTGAGGAGTATTTTGAGAAGACAGGACGGCGCATCACATTTGAATATAGCCTGGTGCAGGGCGTCAATGACACGGCGGAGGATGCGGCAAGACTGATTAAGATGTTGGGACATATGAATTGTCATATGAATCTGATTCCGGTGAATCCAATCAAAGAGCGCGCATTTCAGAAACCTAGCCGCAAAAATGCGGAGGAATTCAAAAATAAACTTGAACATAGTGGAATAAATGTTACAATAAGAAGAGAACGCGGTTCCGATATAGATGGGGCCTGCGGTCAATTGAGACGACGTCATATTACTTCTAAAAAGGAGAATTAGATGAAATATTATGCAATGACTGATGTCGGAAGACGGCGTGAAATGAATCAGGATTATGTATATGCAATGGGGCAGCCGATCGGTCCGTTCCCAAATCTGCTGGTGGTAGCCGATGGAATGGGAGGACACAAAGCGGGCGATTTTGCATCCAAATTCACAGTAGAGGTTGTAAAGCGTGAGATTGCAGGAAGCCGGAGCAGAAAGCCGGAGAAAGTACTGCGTGACGCGATACAGGTTGCCAATCGGGAGCTGATCCGTGTGGCATCGAGGGATGTGAAGCTGGAAGGCATGGGTACGACACTTGTAGTTGCAACGGTGATCGGTGATACGCTGTATTTTGCCAATATCGGTGACAGCCGTCTCTATTTGATAGATGATAATATAAAGCAGTTGTCCAAGGATCATTCCCTGGTAGAAGAGATGGTACGTTTGGGTGGTATCAAGGCGGAAGATGCAAGGAATCATCCGGATAAGAATATTATTACCAGAGCCATGGGGGTGAAGGATGAAGCAGAAGCTGATTTTTATGAATTCAGGATCAAAAGGGGAGATAAGATTCTGATGTGTACCGATGGACTTAGTAACATGGTAGAAGACGAAGATATGTTTGGACTGGTGAAGGGGTCACGGGATGTTGTCGAAGCGGTTCAGATGCTGATAGACAGAGCGAACAGCAATGGAGGAAGAGATAACATCGGAGTGGTACTTGCCGAACCGATTGCAAGTGAGGAGAGTACGTGGTGAGCATTTATTTAGGTAAGCGATATGAAGTGTTAACGAAGATCGGCGCAGGCGGTATGGCGGATGTCTACAAAGGCAAAGACCATATGCTGAATCGTTATGTGGCGATCAAGGTATTGAAGAAGGAATTCAGAGAGGACGAGACATTTGTTAAGAAGTTTCGCTCCGAGGCTCAGGCAGCAGCCGGACTTCTGAACCCGAATATTGTTAATGTATATGATGTAGGGGAAGATCGTGGTCTGTACTACATGGTCATGGAACTGGTAGACGGTATCACGTTAAAAGAATATATTGATAAAAAAGGCAGACTGTCTGCAAAGGAAGTTATCAGCATTGCCATTCAGATGTGTAATGGTATTGAGGCAGCACATGAACGACAGATCGTACATCGGGATATCAAGCCACACAATGTGATGATCTCCAAGGATGGCAAGGTGAAGGTGACAGACTTTGGTATTGCCAAGGCTGCATCGTCAGCGACGGTCAGCACCTCTGCGATGGGATCCGTACATTATACTTCGCCGGAGCAGGCAAGAGGCGGGTATGTAGATACCAAGAGTGATATCTATTCCGTAGGTATTACCTTGTATGAGATGGTGACAGGTCATGTACCGTTTGATGGTGAGACAGCGGTAGAAGTTGCTGTGAAGCATCTGCAGGAAGAGATTACGCCGCCATCGGAAGAAGTGCCGGATATTCCGTACAGTCTGGAACAGATTATTTTAAAATGTACACAGAAGAATTCGGAGAGACGTTATGATAATATGGAAGATCTTATCAAAGATCTAAAACATTCATTAGTAGATCCGGATGGCGACTTTGTACAGATCATCCCACAGAATAATGCAGATACTGTGATCATTACAGAAGATGAGTTGAATGATATCCGTGATTCTTATGATGATGATAGCTATGATGACGATTATGATGATGAGTATGACGATGATTACGATGACGAAGGCGAGGAGCATGACAGTGATGAAGTGAACCCGCGTATGAATAAGATCATGAAGATTCTTACGATTGTAGTGGCTGTATTGATCCTTGTGGTATTGGGAGTTGTAGTTGGTAAGGCTACAGGTGTCCTGAAGTTTAATAAAGGTATCCTGGCACTTGATACAGAGAATAAGATCAAAGTGCCGAATCTTGTAGGCAAGACAGAAGGCGAAGCTAAGCAGATCCTGGAAGAATCCGGATTGAAGTGTAAGGTTACAGCCAGACGTGAGTCTAAAAAATATGACGAAGGATATGTTATCGAACAGAATCCGGAAGAGGGCAAACGCGTAAAGAAAGGCTATGACGTAGAGATTGTGGTAAGCTCTGGAAAGAAGTCAGAAGAAGGTACAATCCCGAATGTATCCGGACAGGATGAAGCATCAGCTCAGAAAGCGCTGGAAAATGCAGGATTTACCAATATCAAATCGGAAGCTGTGTACAGTGAAGAAGAGCAGGGGACTGTTATCGGCACGAATCCGACAGCAGGAACTAAGGTTAGCAAAGATACAGAGATTACCATGCAGGTCAGCAAAGGTTCTGAGAAAATTACGGTACCGAATGTGGTCGGTAAGACAGAGTCAGAAGCCAAGAGCGCGATCACAGGAGCAGGCCTGACAGTGTCTACTGTTGAGACAGAGTATAATGAGAATTATTCAGAAGGTCAGGTTATTCGTCAGGATCCGGCAAGTGGCAAGGTGGAAAAAGGAACCAGTGTCAGTCTGGTAGTAAGTCTTGGCAAGAAACCGGAGACGAAGCTGACGGTACCGAATGTGGTCAATGTATCAGAGGCGAGTGCACGACAGATGATCAGCAATGCAGGACTGACTGTATCAGATACAACATATATTTCCAGTGATACGGTGGCAGCAGGATGCGTTATCAGTTGTAGTCCTGGTGTTGGATCTGAAGTATCTAAGGGCACAGGAGTAAGTCTTGTGATCAGTACCGGTTCATCCGCTTCTGGTGGTAATACGGGAAATGAGCAGTAATTATGCAGGGTAAGATAGTGAAAGGTATTGCCGGATTCTACTATGTTCACGTAGTAGAATTCGGTATTTACGAATGTAAGGCAAAAGGTATTTTTCGAAAAAAAGGCACCAAACCACTGGTTGGTGATAATGTAGAGATTGATATTCTGGATGAAGAGACGAAACTGGGTAATATTCGTGAGATATTGCCCAGAAAGAATGAATTGATCCGTCCGGCGGTTGCCAATGTGGATCAGGCACTTGTGGTATTTGCGATAAAGAAGCCGGCCCCACATTTTAATCTGTTGGATCGCTTTCTGGTTATGATGGAAAGCAAGGATATACCTGTTGTATTGTGCTTTAATAAACAAGATGTGGCCTCATTGGAAGAGATGCAGGAGATCAGAGAGATTTACGAGCCATCTGGATATCGTGTGGTATTTATCAGCGCACGGATGGAAGAGAATATTGACGAGATCAGAGAACTGCTGGAAGGAAAGACAACGACGGTGGCGGGACCATCCGGTGTGGGTAAGTCTTCGCTGATCAATTGTCTACAGCAGGAGATACAGATGGAGACGGGGGCAATCAGCCAGAAGATTGACCGCGGCAAGCACACTACAAGACATTCTGAGCTGATTACCGTAGATGAGAATACATATATCATGGATACTCCGGGATTCAGCTCGCTGTATACCAATGATTTTGAAAAAGAAGAACTCAAACAGTATTTTCCGGAATTTGAACCATATGAAGGACAGTGCAGATTCAACGGATGCGATCATGTGCATGAACCGGACTGTGCAGTGAAGCGTGCACTGGAAGAAGGTAAGATCAGCCAGGTAAGATATCAGAATTATCTGGAATTATATAAAGAACTAAAGGAAAAGAGGAGGTACTAGAATTGAAGTACGTAATTGCTCCTTCCATTCTGTCAGCAGATTTTACACAGCTTGGTAAGGATATCAAAGAAACAGAAGAAGGCGGTGCAGCTTACCTGCACTTTGATGTTATGGATGGTATGTTTGTGCCAAATATATCTTTCGGAATTCCGGTTATGAAATCGATTCGTAAGGCAACACACCAGGTGATGGATGCACATCTTATGGTGCAGGATCCAATTCGTTATGTGAAAGCATTTAAAGAGGCAGGTGCAGATCTGATCACGGTACATCTTGAGGCATGTCCGGATGTACGCAAGACGTTGACGGAGATTAAAGATCTTGGAATTATGGCAGGACTTTCTATTTGTCCTGAGACACCGGTAGAAGAGATTCGTGAATATCTGGAATATGTAGATATGATACTGATCATGTCTGTACATCCGGGTGCGGGTGGACAGAAGTTCATGGAAGAATCACTGGATCGTATCCGTGAGACCAGAAAAATGATTGAAGAAAGCGGAAAAGAGATCGATATTCAGGTTGATGGCGGTGTGAAGTTTGAGAATGCCCGTAAGATCCTGGATGCAGGAGCTAATATTCTGGTAGCCGGTTCTGCTGTATTCGGTGATAACATTGTTGAAAATACAAGAAAATTTGTGGAGATATTCAGAGACTATGAGTAAGTGTGCAATCATTGTCAGTGGGGGAACTCTTGATGAGGCATTGGCATTTGAAACGCTTAGGGAGTATGAAGAACCATGTGTGATCGGTGTAGATCGGGGCGTAGAATTTCTCTATCACCACAAGATCCGCCCGAATTATATCGTAGGAGATTTTGACAGTCTGCCAGAGGAGATCGTTACCTATTACAAGGAGCGGAACGATGTACCGATCCGGGAGTTTAATCCGGTGAAGGATGCAACGGATACAGAGATTGCAGTGCGTCTTGGTATGACGCTGGGATGTAGTAAGCTGATCATTCTGGGGGCGACAGGTGGAAGACTGGATCATTTCTGGGCAAATGTACAGACTCTTATGATTTCACATAAGGCAGGCATTTATGCGGAGATTCTGGATACACAGAATCGGATCCGTCTGATTGGCGGCGAGACACATATCCGTAGAGAAGATATGTACGGTCCGTATTTCAGTGTATTTCCGCTGGGTGAGATTATCTATGGATTTAATATTACCGGGGCAAAGTATCCGCTCAGGGACCATACGCTGACACCATATGACAGTCTCTGTGTGAGCAATGAGATCGCAGAAGGCGAAGATGAAGCGGTGATTGACTATTCCGGAGGTACCGTGATACTGATGGAGACGAGAGATCGATAAATAATAAAAGTAAAAAGACTATGCAGACGGACGAGATGGCAAAGTGGTCCAAAATGCATAGTCTTTTATTATGTACTGAATGGGGAAATGTTGAAAATATATAAAAATATTAAGAAAAACAATAGAATTTTGATAATTAATCCAAAAATATTCTATTCTTTCCTGGTGGGTTCGTTATTATAATTAAATTAATCAATTAAGCAAAGGGCTTATAGAACAAAACGACCAAATGGGAGGAAAGAAAAATGAAAAGAAAAGTAATTGCAACAATGCTGGCAGCAACGCTTGCATTATCTCTGGCAGGCTGTGGCGGATCTTCAAGTTCATCTGATTCATCTAAGTCATCAAGTTCTTCAGAGAGCAGCGCAGCCAACAAAGACAAACCACTGTGCTGGTTTAACCGTCAGCCATCCAACAGCTCAACCGGAGAACTGGATCAGGAGGCATTGAACTTTAACAAAGATACTTATTATGTAGGATTTGATGCTAACCAGGGTGCTGAACTTCAGGGCCAGATGGTTGTAGATTATATCAAAGCAAATGCAGACAAGATCGACAGAAATGGTGATGGAGTGATCGGTTACGTACTTGCAATCGGAGATATCGGACATAATGATTCAATTGCACGTACACGTGGTGTTCGTTCAGCACTTGGTACAGGTGTAGAGACAGATGGTGATATTGAATCTGCACCAGCCGGAACGAACGTAGATGGAGCATCTAAAGTTGTTCAGGATGCAACTCTTGAAATCGATGGAAAGACATTTACGATTCGTGAGTTGGCTTCTCAGGAAATGAAGAACGCAGCAGGAGCAACATGGGATGCAGCTACAGCCGGTAATGCAATCGGAACATGGACAGCATCATTTGGCGATGAGATTGATGTTGTTGTTTCTAACAATGATGGTATGGGAATGTCAATGTTCAATGCATGGGCAAAAGACAGTAAAGTTCCTACATTTGGATATGATGCAAACAGTGATGCGGTAGCAGCTATCGGCGAAGGATACGGCGGAACAATTTCACAGCATGCAGATGTTCAGGCTTATCTGACACTGAGAGTTCTTCGTAACTCACTTGACGGAGTAGATATTGACACAGGTATCGGTACAGCTGATGAGGCTGGTAACTGCCTGACAGAAGGTGAAGATTACAGATACAGCGAAGAAGACAGATCTTACTACGCATTGAATGTTGCAGTAACAGCTGATAACTACAAAGACTTTACAGATTCTACCAAGATTTATGACAAGGTTTCTAAGCAGCTGGATTCAGAGAAGAGCCCATCTAAGAAAGTATGGCTGAACATTTATAACTCATCTGATAATTTCCTGAGTTCTACATATCAGCCACTGCTTGAGAACTACGATGATCTTCTTAACTTAACTGTAGATTACATCGGTGGAGATGGACAGACAGAGTCTAACATCACAAACCGTCTTGGTAATCCTGGAGAGTATGATGCATTTGCAATTAACATGGTTAAGACAGATAACGCAGCAGCATATACATCAATCCTTTCTAACTAAGAAGTAAGTAAAACAGTAAATGAATGAAATAAAGAAGGGCGTCGAGCTGGATGCCCTTCTTTCTCTAAGAAAAGGAAGCAGAGCTATGGCAGAGGATAAGAATAAGTACATCTTATCGATTAATGGCATGAGCAAATCATTCGGCAGGAATAAGGTTCTGAAACATATCGACCTGAATGTCAAACCCGGATCTATCATGGGACTTATGGGTGAGAATGGTGCCGGAAAATCGACAATGATGAAATGTCTCTTTGGAACCTATCAGAAAGATGAGGGGACAATTATATTAGATGGACGGGAAGTTAATTTCTCGGGTCCGAAGGATGCGCTTGAAAATGGGGTGGCAATGGTTCATCAGGAGTTGAATCAGTGTCTGGAAAGAAGCGTAGTGGATAATATGTTCCTTGGACGATATCCGAAAAATTCATTCGGAATCGTTGACGAGGCAAGAATGAAAAAGGAAACGTCGAAGTTGTTCCGAAAGCTTGGAATTACAGTGAGTCTGACGCAGCCGATGAAGAAAATGTCTGTATCGCAGCGTCAGATGTGTGAGATCGCAAAAGCGATTTCCTATAATTCAAAGGTGATTGTACTGGACGAGCCAACCTCTTCACTGACAGCACCGGAAGTGGAAAAGCTGTTTAAGATGATGCGGCAATTGAAAGCACAGGGAATTTCGTTGATCTATATTTCTCACAAAATGGACGAGATACTTGAAATTTGTGATGAGATATCAGTATTGCGAGATGGTAATCTGGTTATGACGAAAGATAGCAAGGACACAGATATGAATGAGCTGATCGCAGCCATGGTTGGGCGTTCTCTTGATAACCGTTTTCCACCTGTGGATAATGAACCGGGAGAGACAGTTTTTTCTGTACAGAATCTCTCGACGAAATATGCACCAAAGCTTCAGAACATTTCGTTTGATATTAGAAAAGGTGAGATTTTTGGTTTTTATGGTCTGGTTGGTGCCGGAAGAACCGAACTTCTGGAAACTATATTTGGAATGCGTACCAGAGCAGAAGGTAATGTAATATACAATGGTAAAATCATGAATTTCAATTCTCCAAGGGAGGCAATGGATCATGGATTTGCATTGATTACGGAGGAAAGAAAGGCAAATGGTCTGTTCCTGAAAGGTGACCTTACCTTTAATACGACTATTTCAAATATGAATCATTATAAGAATGGAATTGCATTGTCACATGATCGTATGGTACGTGCGACTGCAGAAAAGATCCGAATCATGCGCACAAAATGCATGGGACCGGATGATATGATTTCAAGTCTTTCCGGAGGAAACCAGCAGAAGGTTATCTTTGGAAAGTGGTTGGAACGTTCGCCGAGTATATTTATGATGGATGATCCT
>OLNL01002990.1_pt1 | contig 11887 bp, 10 predicted proteins | sample 1672181 | NCBI WGS metagenome assembly OLNL01 (sample SAMEA3136656, study PRJEB25190) | human gut metagenome | biome: human gut; feature: human-associated habitat; material: faeces | place: Austria | collected 2013
CCAGTACACCAAAATGATTCATGTGGCAATTCGTATGCATGATGGTGCTGCAGACAAGCAAATGGAAACTGAATTAACAAGCGCACTCCATCTGACGAAACCAAATATCGACTTCAACGATTTTCGCAGGGAGTTGTTTTCCCCTACGGAGGCTAATATTCTTGTCATGCTGACAGCTGCAAAATATATGACAGGTAAAAATTTAGAAGCGATTCGCATTGGTGAGGAAACTCTGTTTGCCCTGGAACACAGCCATAGCCGCCTTTCTGACTATAAGGTTCTTCAGATCAATTTAGCGCATAATCTAAGTCAAATTCTGAAGGATGAAGGACGATATCAAGAAGCGCTTCTCTATGCAACAAAAGCAGAGAATCTCAGTATTTCCGGAACAGAACAGTTTCTCCTTCCGGAAATTGAATTTAGTATTGCCCAAATACTGAATCATATGCAAAAAAAACAAGAAAGTCGTATGCGTATACAATCTCTGATTCCCTATATGCGCCTGATCGGGAAAAAAGAAATCGCAGATTTGGCTCAAGAATATTTAGCAGAAAACTTAACAAACGATGTAAATTAAAACTATACATGGCTCGATATGGAAACGCCGCATTCTTCCCTTTACAATTTACTTGTCGAAGGGAGGTATCAAGATGATGAAAAAAATAAAATGGGAAAACATCCTGCTGTTTTTCTTAGAATTACTAGAGCGTGTTTGAAAATTAAAAATTGTACAAAACATGTGTTTCTATCCCCTTTTCATGATAGAATAAAGAAAAAGGGGGCTTTCATATGTCAAGACGTTATGAATTAACTGATCAGGAATGGGAACAGATTGCTTTGCTACTTCCTCCTGAAAATACCGGAAAACCAGGACGTCCTTCGAAAGACAATCGTTTGATGCTTAATGCAATGATCTGGCTTGCACGCAGCGGTGCTGCGTGGAGGGACCTTCCGGAACGATATGGGCCTTGGACAAGTGTATATAGCCGCTTTCGCAAATGGATAGAGGATGGAATTTTGGATAATATCTTTCGGGTGTTAAGTCTGGAAGCAGAATTGGGAGATTTATCTATAGACGCTACCATCGTTCAAGCCCATCAACATAGTGCTGGAGCAAAAAAAGGGGGCCTCCAAGCGAAATCGGACACAGCCGAGGTGGTGCAAGCACCAAAATACATGCGGTAGTGGATTCTTACGGCTATCCGATCTACCTGATGCTCAGCGAAGGACAGCGTAACGATTGTAATTTTGCGATCCCCGTATTAAAGCATGTTCATTTGGAGGGCTGTAATGTTCTTGCAGACCGTGGATATAATAGCGATGAGCTGATTGATTACATCTATACACACGGTGCAGAACCAACAATCCCATCAAAAAAGAATGCAAAATTTGAACGTCACTGTGACTGGTGGCTATATAAGGAACGTCATTTAGTTGAGAAATTATTTCTCAAATTAAAAGGATTTCGAAGAATTGCAACCCGGTATGATAAATATGCATTCACCTATTTAGGATTCATATGTCTTGCTTCTGTTTTAATTTGGTTAAAATGACTAATTTGCAGCAATTTTCAAACACGCTCTAGCACAACGAGTTAAATTATGACATATTCCTTTGAAGAAGTTCTTCTATTTCACTCTTTTTTGGTATTGCACGGATAACACCTTTTCTGGTTGTCACTATAGCTGCCGCTGCATTTGCCAGCTTTAAAAGTTCCTCCAACTGCTTTTCTGTCAGATTATCAAAATCATGTTCCAGAAGATAATTCAGCACACTTCCCACAAACGTATCTCCTGCACCCGTTGTCTCGATTGTCTTTACAGAAAATCCACCACATTCCACACGCATTCCCTTATAATAAGTGCGGCTTCCTTCTTTTCCCATTGTTAAAAGAATGAGTGGTATCTGATATTTTTCCTGAAGGCATCTGATTCCCTCATCATAATCTTCTTTTCCAGTAACAAACTGAATCTCATTATCAGAGATTTTCAATATATCACATTGACTAAATCCATAATTCATCTGTTCTTTGGCTAATTCTAATGAACTCCACAAAGGTTCCCTTAAATTTGGGTCAAATGAAATGAGCGCCCCACTCTCCTTTGCCGCTTTAACCGCTTTCTTGGTTGCAGATCTTACACTGTCCTGTGTCATAGATAACGTTCCAAAATGGAAAATTTTTGCCTGAGAAATAAATGTTGTATTAATTTCATCTTCTGTCAGCATCATATCAGCACCCGGATTACGATAAAAAGAGAACTCACGGTCACCATCCGGAAATGTATGTACAAATGCAAGTGTTGTATTTACAGTACTATCCGTAAAAAGATTGGAAGTGTCAATTCCAATATCATTTAACGTCTTTCGAAGTAATTTTCCAAACTGGTCTTTTCCAACTTTGCCAATAAATGCTGTTTTCTTTCCCATTTCATTTAACATTGCCAGAACATTACACGGTGCTCCACCAGGACAGGCCTCAAACAAATTGTTCCCCTGTTCACTCTGTCCATTCATTGTAAAATCAATTAATAATTCTCCCAATGCAATAACATCAAAGCTCTTTTCCATATTGCGATTCCTCCTATATTTCTGTCTTTTTCTTTTAAAAAAAGTATACTGTGTGATATTCCTTTACTCCATCCATCTGCCTTATTACGATTTACTTCTAATTCTCCATTCTTCAAATCAAATATACAAACTGTTTCTTTTACTTCATCACATCTTAATTTTACAAGTAATTTCTGTGCATTACTCGCTCGTAAATTTATATTAAATTTCAGCTCAAATGCTATTCCATCATCTGATTTTAACTCATGTTGCGAATCACAAATCACCAATTTGTCCTGAACATATTTACCAGTTTTTTTTCTATATTTTTTTAACTCCCGTATCGGAACAAAACTCAATCTTCCACTTTTGGTCATATTAACTTCGCGCGGAAAATTAAAGAATCCGCACCAGCCTTCCCTGTAAGTCGGTCCCCAGTCTTTAAAAAACGGCATCCATTCCCATTCATTTGCCCATGCGACCATGATTCTTCTTCCATCAGGTGCAGGAAACGATTGTGGTGCATCATTCAAACACGGACTGCCTTTTCTTGATTTTCCGAGAACGCTGGCTGCCATACCACCCTTTCCCTTTTCTACTGTCCTGTTTTCAGCACTAATAGCCCTGCTTTTTCCATGTGTCAGATAGGGAAGCATTGCTGCTGTTCCTGGCAGCATAATCATATTTTTACTATTGTTATCCATTTTATACCTTATCCTTTCGTTGCACCCATAGTCATTCCAGCTGTTACCCATTTATTTAATGCAAAATAGATTACCAGTGGAGGAAGAATTGAAATCGCGATGGATTATATTGTATTTTTTTGCTCACACCCCTCTACTTTGACTAACCCACGCATCCCTAAAGGGTTCGAGACAGCCTTCAAAACTAAGACTCGTGTCCCGAACCCCTAAGAGTCTGCTGGTGGATCCACTGAATGCTCTACTTCCAAACATTCCTCATTGTTCCATATTCCAGCCTATCAACTATTGCTTCTTTGTATGGTGTATCAATCCAAAAACCTGTTTGTTCCTTATCCGGATACACATTTGCCGTTATGCACTGTTCCCCCTGATTAACATATATTTCTATACAGCTGCAATCCATAAAAACATCAATCTGTATTTTTTTATTTTTAATACTTACCGGACAGCCCATCTTTCCCTGTCTGAAATCATCTCCTCGGTCTCGATCAAAAAACACCATGTTATTAACTAAATCAATTTCAATTATTGATACAGATTCACCGCTTTCCCACACACCTATTCTTACAAATTTAGATGATATTTTTTCAATATCTAAATTCACTTTTATATAACAGGTCTTGTAGCCGGATGGTCTCAACATAACCTTGCTTTTTGATATTTTCAAGTTTTCCATCAAACCATCCAATTTCATTATTTCATTCAGTTCTCTAACCGGGTAAAGTCTAAGATTTCCATCCATATCTAATGACAATTTTCTTGGAATGCTTAATGTTCCTCTCCAGTTTTCTTCTGATGTCGGTCCTCATCCTTCAAACCACGGCATCCACGTCCATCCATTTTGCCATGCAATCAGAACCCTGTTGCCATGTTTGTCTAAAAACGACTGCGGCGCATAATAGTCAAATCCATAATCTAAATTACCGATTTTTTCTATTGTATATTCACAGTTTTCAAAATTCATAGTTCCTATACAATACATTGCTTTATTATAAGAAGGATGATTCATTGGTGAACAGGTAAGAATCCATTTTCCATCTATCTCAAACATATCTGGACATTCAAACATACTTCCCAATTCACCATTTGATTTCAAAATATCACCTTTGTAATTCCATACATATAAATCCTTTGATTCGTATAGGAATACTCGTCCATCTCCTCCGCAATCAGCACCACCAATCGAACCGCCTACTACCATGTACCACTTTTCATTTGCCCGAAATACTTTGGGATCCCGAAAATCCTCTGAAGCACCATCTGGTGGACTGGAAATCAAAGGATTTCCAGCATACTTTTCAAAATTGATTCCATCTGTCGACATTGCCATGCACTGCGTCTGAAATGTTTTTCCGTTTTCTTTAACTGTTGCACTATAGAATAAATACAGAACTCCATTCCATTCTATTGCACTTCCCGAAAAGCATCCACCCTCTGCATGCCTATCATATGCCTGATCAGGCTTTAATGCAATCGGCAAATCTTTCCAGTGAAGCATATCTTCACTAATTGCATGTCCCCAATGCATAGCCCCCCACTCACAATCATAAGGATTGTATTGATAGAATAAATGATACCAACCATTAAAATAGATCAATCCGTTCGGGTCATTTATCCAACCCTTTGGCGCTGTAAAATGGTATTCCGGTCTCCATCTTTCTTCGCAAAATTTTCTGCTTTTTATATTATTCTCCATCATATAGCTCAACCTTTACGTCATCTAAATCTCCAAATAATACTTCGATTTCTTGTTTCTTCTTTCCATTTTCATCAATTGTCTGATGGAATGTACCCCACGCCTTTCCATTAATCCAAAATGTTTTATAGTCATTTTCATTAATAACCGGAGCAAATGACATTGTTTTCTTTACCATATCACACTCATAGCCGGCAAATGTTGGCAATAATGTAAAGCTTGACATAGGACGAATATAATGATGACCTGCTTCTGTTTCACTCCATGGACATCTCTTATATCCATCATAGCGATCACGGATTGCACGAATAATTGTATACGCCTCTTCTATCATACCTTCCTTAACCATGATACACGCAACTGTATACTCTACACCTGTCCAGACTTCATCGCAATATGCAAACGGGAATCTTGGTCTTCCACCATTCGGCCATGAACACAGCACTAATCCCGCTTCATCATTTAATGCATACGTTCTTTGTACATTCGGAACATTTTCCATACAATCTTTAAAGTTATATTTATAAATGGACTCGAGAGTTTTCTTTACATGCTCTTTCGGAAGAACGTATCCAAGTCCTGCTGCCTGTGCCATAAATTGTCCAAGAAGCTGATCTGTCAAACATCCTTTTCCATACTGATATCTATATGCATCTACATCCTCTAACTCCTGGATATAGTATTCACCATTGAATAGCTTATCATCTACCATCGGCGCCGCCTTTTTGTACAAATTACGGTATTTCTCTGCAATCTCCTCTTTTCCCAAATGCTCTGCCATTTCTGCAACACCTTTAATTGCTCCAAGGTAAATTGTATTTGTCATGGTATTCGGTCCGTAAAATTCAATATCATACGTTACATGTTGTTTTCCATCTATCACACCATCTCCATCTTCATCCCATTCTTTTAATGAAAATTCCAGTGCTTTCATCATGTTATCCCAAATTCCCTTAAGGAATTCATCATCACCTGTATACTTCCACTCTCTGTAAATTCTCAAAATAGAACCAAATTCTCCATCACATGCCGGAATCATATCCCATCTGCTCTCTCCAAGACATTTTCTTGCTCTAAACGGCATGCATCCATCGTCATCCAATTCTACATTGAATTCTACATTTCTCATAGTAATTTCCAAATCCGGGAAAAGCCCTGCAACTGCAGTAGCATAATTCCAAACGTGGTTTACATTTCCCTGTCCGCATCCCACATAATCGCGAATTCCTTCCCATCCAAGGAAATTTCCATCTTCAATTCTAAAGCAGCAGTGACTCTTCATAGACATAATATTTGAGGCAACCGCATCGATTACATATGCAGGAAGTGATGTTTCAAATAATGCATTTTCAAAAGCACGCGATGTTGACTCAAGATATTCTTTTTTTCCTACCACATATTTCACAACATCCCACGCATCTGTAAATTTTGTTGCATAATAATTTTTAATTGTATCATATCCACCCTGACGATATCTCTCCAAATCAGCATCATATTCAATCCATCCCTTTGGGCGATTCGGAAAATGCCATGAAATTATAAACTCAAACTCCTTCGTTTCATTTGGTTTAATCGTTTCGTAGCTGCTGATTGAACTGATTCGTTCCTTCAAATTCAGGAAACTAAAATCATAGTGATCTAACAAGTCACACCCTTTAGCTTCAATTTCTTCTTCCTCGTCCAACTTGCCGTCTGAAGAAAAATCATCCCAGAAGTCCTGTGCATTGTCTGTCCATTGTCCATGAAGCCATTTTTTCTTTGTAATATGGTTCTTATTTGTGGTAACAATTGACATGCTGCCATACTTCATATCTGTTTCTTTCAGGTTTTTAGCTGTATAGTACCATCCATGAACACCGTCTTCTTCCCTGTATTCATTCTGCACCTCATCAACCAGCTTCACGTTATTGAACACATCATATCCATCAAATCCGACAACATTTGCCATCGTTCCTACTACAGAAACATCCACTGCTTTGTCTGTTGGATTTGTCACTTTATATTTAATAATTGCAGTTGGAATTCCAGAATCATCCGCATTAAGTGGAATGAATGGTGTATAAGCCTCCATTTGTACTGTAACCGGTACCGTAGAATCTTTTAAATCTACATACACAAATGGCTGTTTTCCAACCATTTTGCTTTCTTCAAATCGTGGAATTCCTGCCAATTCCCCATTCAAAAATCCATGTGATTTATAAAACGGTGGGCAAATTTTACTTTCAAGAATTCTGGATACAGGTTCTTTTCCCTCTTCTTTTGTCCAAATTGCAAAGAACGAAAATGGAACGAATTGCCCTTTTCCTGGCCAATTGAAAATCTCCCAATCTCTTAACTCACCGCGAGGGCCCACTGAGATATTTCCTGTTCCAAGACCTCCTAAAAGGAATTTTGCGACTGAGGCATCTCCCTTATATGAAATCTCTCCTCCTGTTTTAAATAAATCTACCTTTGAATGTAATGTTTTTGTATTCATGTTATTCACCTTTATCCTTCCTATAATTTCAAGCCCTAATTCATTGATTTTTGGGCTTTTTTCTTTAAATATTTACCTCAAAACAAGGGCTTAAAGTGTAGAACAGTCATTGTATTCTATACTGAATAGTTGAAAATGGGTGCACTTAATAAAACATCCTTTGATTTGCTTTATAAAGACTACAATCCCTCTGTTCAACTATGATGGTGAACCTTCCGTGTCTAATGGTATCATGTACCAACTTCCTTCGTTCCACCTGTTCATACACTGAGTGCTAACTAAGCTTTCTAACAGGGTCATGCCCTACGGAGAGAACTACTGTCAGCTACAGCTCTTGTTTGTATTTGATTGTTACCGACCTACTGCTTCCTTCAAGAAAACTGTTTTTCAGTGGACGCTCTCTCTTGTTTCAGCGGTTGGTCTTGTTGGTGATGCAGTGCATTTCACACTCCATCCGGATTTACGGGTTTCCTATCCAGAACCCTGCTCGATTTCAGAGACTCTCTGGAATCCAGCAAGGCTCTGGAATATCTAATGCGGTCTTGTTCTTATGCTACCTGCACTGACTGCTCATTTGGTCTTACTATATCTCCCAACATCTTTTTCGGATCGTATGTTGTCCCTTTTGTCAGGATTGCGAAAATCACCCTCAGTATCTTGCAGGCAATCACTATCAATGACTGCTTCTTTTTTAGCGGATTCTCTTTTCGTGTCGTGTAATACGCATGAAGTTCTTTGAATTCATCAGCATGTGCTACTGCTGACTTTGCCGCCTGGAACAACCAATATCTAAGCCGTTTGCGTCCTCTATGGCTGATCTTAGTTTCGCCCTTGTGCTTACCGGAACTGCATGCTACCAAACCCAGTCCACTTAATTTCTGTATTTCCTTTACATCATCAAACCTTGATATATCACCCATTTCTGCAAGTATCCCGGAAAGCGTGTTTTTTCCTATTCCGGATATTGCCAGAATGTTTTCTGCATATGGAATATCCATACACATTTGATGCAAACGGCTCTCTATGTCTGCTAGCTGCTCATTTGATTCAAGCATTCGATGAACCAACCACTTGACAGCAACTTTGCTCGATTCCGCTCCATCCTGAATCCCTATGCTTTTCTTGGCATTTTCAAAGATGGATGTTGCATTTACATAACCACGTCCCCGCAGTTTTGCTTCATGCCAAATCTGTCTGATACCTTCTACACCAAGTGTAACCAGATCCTCCGGAAATGGTGCAACCTTAAGTACTTCCAAGCAAAATGCCCCATCTATTTTTCCGAATGCGTCCTTATACTCTGGAAAATAGATTTTCATTTCTCTGTGAAGTCGGTTAAGATCTCTTATCCGATCCTCGTTTATCTGGTCTCGAAGCATCGACAACCGTCTGATATCAGCATAAAGCTTTTCCGGCAGATACGGCATTCCAAAGTTTCCATCTTTCTCAAGATTTGCTATGAGTTTTGGATCTTTTCTGTCATCCTTAAGTTGGCTGTTATCTTCAATTTCTTTTGTCTGCTTTACTGCATAAGGATTTACCTGTACTACACTAATTCCATTTCCAATCAGCCATGCAGCAAGACAGAACCAATAGTGCCCAGTTGGCTCTAACCCCAAAATAATCTGCTTTTTATCATTTGATGCAGCAATCTTGGTAGCCCAATCCATCAAACTCTGAAAACCTTCCAACGTATTGCTGAATGGAAATGCGGACTTACTGAGTTCTCTTCCTCTGGTATCAATTGCCCTCACGTAATGCGTATCACTTCCTATATCACATCCTAATATAAGCATGTCGTCACTAATAAAAGAGCGTTTTTCATTTTTTCCAAATTTACCATTGGTTTCCAACTCACGCCATGTTGATGCTGTAAGCTTTTCTCTGATCACCTCTGCTTTTTTCAAAAGCTCCTGCTGTTCAAAAATATTTACAGTTACTACTTGATTTTTCTTCTTTGTGCCTTTAATATTCATTTTAGATACCTCTTGTATTCTTTAGATTTTTACCAACGTCCAGGTCAGTAATAATCTAAATTTACTTGAGGTATTTTTTGTTGTCAATTTCTTGGCTTATTTAAAGTATACAGGAAGCTTTCTACTATAATTTGAATATTTAACCTTTTACTCCAACATGTGTCATACTCTTCACAATCCACTTTTGTCCTATTATGAAAACCAACAAAACCGGTATTACCGACAAGACTACCGCGGCAAATTCCACATTATCTCCGGTTGCAAACGGTTGCCTAATTGATAATATTCCAACCGGAAGTGATAACTTGTTCGTATCATTAATCATGATGAATGTTGTAAAATAATCATTCCATGAAAAGGTAAATACGATAATAGCTAATGAAGTCAACGTGGATTTTGCCATAGGCAACATAATCGACACAAACGTCCTGATTGGACCTGCTCCATCCAATGCTGCCGCTTCGTTTAATTCCTTAGGAACTCCCATAAAAAACTGTCTCATCATAAATACCCCAAAAGCTCCTGCCAGACCGGGACACATCGCACCTGTTAAAGACGGAAGAGTAACCGCTAATGATGTATTAATAATTCCTAAAATGTTCATAATTTTAAAAAGCGCAACTATTGTAACTTGGACAGGTACCATCATGGCAACCATCATTAATCCAAACATCAAATTTTTACCTTTAAAATTGAACTTTGCATATGCATATCCTGCTATTGCCCCATGGAATACCATTCCTATCGTAATTAGTGTACTCATTTTCAAACTATTTTTCATAAATGTAAAAAATGGAATAGAGTCCGAAAATAACTTTTTAAAGTATTTCAAATCCCATTTGTCAATAGATGGCGGAAGCCATTTCGGTGGCAAAGCAATCGCTTCACTATACGGTCTTAATGATGCTGAAAATACCCAGAGGAACGGAGCAATCATTATAAATGCAATTATCATCATGACAACAAACAAAATGATATGACTGATTCTAATTTTTTTCCCGAATATACTAATTTTTTTATTCATAATGCACCCACCGTTTACTTCCTGCAAATTGAATCATGGTAACAAATGCAATCAAAATAAGTAACAATATTGATAATGCTGAAGCTTCACCATAATTAAATGAAGTAAATCCTTTCTCCGCAATTAACATTACGAGACTTCTTGATGAATCCCCTGGACCTCCACCTGTTAATACATAGATTGACTCATAAATTCTAAGTGCACCTGTAACATTCATGATCAGCACAAAGAATATTTGCGGTGATGCTACCGGAATAATGATTTTCCGAAAACGTTGAAACGCATTTGCTCCATCTATTTCCGCCGCCTCCAATAATCCATGATCCACATTTTGAAGTCCTGCTAAAATCAAAAGCATAGACATACCTGCATTCTTCCACATATCCAGAATCCACACTGCAATCTTCGAAAAGGATTGATCGCTTAACCATCCAATTTTTGAAATACCTATCATTCCTAGATAATAATTTATAACGCCTGCATCAGTCTGAAAAAATGCCTGCCAGATAATTGCCACAAATGTAAGCCCGACCAGTGACGGAAAAAAATATATAGAACGAAAGAATACGCTTATTTTTTTGGGTAAAATATCATCTACTAGTACTGCTAACACCAATCCCAGTCCTGTGTTTCCTATGGAACACATAACCGTATACCACAATGTATTTTTTAACGCAGCCACCGATCTATTATCAAATAATATTGTTTTAAAGTTTTCCAATCCTGCAAATGTTGTTTCCCCTGTGAATGCATTATAATTTTGAAATGAAATTACAAGCACCCATATCACTGGAATCAATACAAAAAACAGAAAACCCAAAAATGATGGAACTGTAAATAAATAAGCAGTCATCGTTTCTCGCTTTGAATGTTTTAATTTATTCTGTTTACCGCACATTTATTTCACCTCCTTCTCTGCTATTTTGCCTTCTCTTCTACTTCTTTTTGTGCATCATCAAGTGCCTGTTGTACATCTTTCCCTCCTGAAAATACTTCTTCCATACATCGAAGAGTTGTCTGCTCCAAATCTCCAAAATATGTAGGTGCTGCTACCGGGGAGGCAACTGTAACTGCTTTCCAGATTCCTTCGATATTATCCGGTGTTGTTCCCATTATTTCCGTATCTGTAGCCAGTGATTCTGTAGGCGGCACTTGTTGACCTCCTGCTGCAACTGCTTTAAGTGTCTCTTCTGAAACTAAACTTTTCAGTAATTCTATTGACAATTCTTTATTTTCTGTATTTTTGCTAATACACCAAGCTGCTCCACCAAATACAGAACCCTCTTTCTCATTAACTGGCCATTGAACACAATCAAAATCAGCATTTGTAAGTCCTGCATCCTGCCATGTATTAAGTACCCATCTTCCTGCACCAACCATTGCAAGCTGTTTTGAAGAAAACATTGTATTGTTGTGGTCAAGCATTTTTGTAACACTTATGGCTAATAAAATCGGTGGATTGCA
>OLNL01002991.1_pt1 | contig 11881 bp, 14 predicted proteins | sample 1672181 | NCBI WGS metagenome assembly OLNL01 (sample SAMEA3136656, study PRJEB25190) | human gut metagenome | biome: human gut; feature: human-associated habitat; material: faeces | place: Austria | collected 2013
TCAACAGCCTCTGCGTGGCGGGTGATAGACAGCCGGAGTTAATGGATGACCGATGGTTGACAAACAAGAAGGGGTCAGACACCGGTAATTTTTGATGCATGAGGAAGAAACGCACAGAGCATAGGAGAATAAAAGGGGTACGGTACACGAAAGAAAAAATGAAAAGTGACTAAAGTTTTTATAAAGTCACAACTTATGATCTATGCATGACTTAAAAAAAGAATCTTCATTATTTTGATAAAGAAACATTATAAACCAAGACGAAGGGAGGCGTGTTGTTATGAAGAAATCAGCATATCGCAAAGTGATTTTCATTATGTTGTGTGTAGCACTCCTTCTTCTAATAGCTATTGCCTGGAAAGTTCAAGTGTTCCAGATACTTATGGCGGTACCATTTTTCCCGACAATTAAGAGTGTGGTTAATAATTCGTGGTTTTGTAGCATTTGCTGTAGCATCATTGCTGTGTACCTGATTTACAAATGGCAAGTGTGGTATAGCAAAGGGAAGTTGAAGGCTGACTTTAGATGTAATGAAGTCATTGAAGCTGTATATGATGGTATCGAAGAATTTGTCAAATTCTATCAAGAGATTCCTACAAAAGAACAATCTGATGGCTGTAAAACGGCTGAAGATTACCATTTACTAAGGAAGAAGAATGCACAGGTCTTTGTGGATTTCTATTCAAAGCATAAGGGAGAGGTATTTATAGCGAACTTGGCAATGGCATACGAAGGAAATGATTTGCTATTAGATTCGATTCAATCATGTTTTTTCATTAACCTAAATTTTGAGTTGCTTAGTATCATTAACCATGTGAAGAATCGCTTGCCAAATTTGAGAAAGAAGTATCCTGAAATTGAAGAGATATTTACACGTTATGAGAAGAATCAAAACGAAGAAGATTTGATAAAACTTGGAAACATACTGCCAACCTACTTTATGGATTTGAAATTCATGGCTGGGTATTGGACGGAGCTCTTTGATTATCTAGGTTATGATCCAACGTTTATCAAACTTTTTGTCGATACGTACAATAGTAAATATCCGATTGAACATGATATGAAGCTTCCTATTGAAGTAAGAAATGCACAGGTTAAAGAAGTTGAAAAGTTGGTCAGAAAAGCAATGAGGGCTAATCAGTGGAAGAACTTCTGGAAGAAATGATTCACTATTATTCAAACACCAATCAGAGAGGAGCATACGTAGATGAATGCATCTCAGATAGACGAGATAATAAAAAACTTACATAAGATGCCATATAGGTGTGTACTCATCTCTGGAGATTGGGGTGTGGGAAAGTCATATACTGTTAACAAAGCATTACCGGAGTGTTCTTGTGTGGTGTCACTATTTGGTATAAGAAGTACAGAATATTGAAATCAAAAGGGGCAGGTACTGTTAACAAACTGGCCAATTTTCACAAAGAAGCTTTGCTCAATACTCATACTATAGTAAGCCAGAGATATTATTTCGAAGTCTACATTATGTTGCTTCTGTTCAGTTGCGCTTTTTATGACTCAAAAAGATATAAATATTGATATTAAGATGGAAGTCACTGTTGGAGGGCATAGAAAGGGTCAGGCATCGGAAATTTTTCATAAAGAAAGCCTAAAAGTTTTATAAATATGCCGCACAACCTGTGCGGTAGTCACCCAAGTCAACAGCCTCTGCGTGGCGGGTGATAGACGGCTTGAAGTAAATAGCTGACCGATAGTTGACAACCATAATGAACTAAACAACACAATCCATCACATAGCAATTCCCACATCAGATTACAACTTGTGCCGTAATGCGGATTGTATAATTAAATGCTCTGTGAGGTATTATGATGAAATATCAAAGTAACATACTTGAATCTACTCCGTGGTCAATATCGATTGATTTATGGTCGGATTTTTCTAAAATAGCAAAACAAATAATGTTAAATGCCGGACTTAAAGGTGTGAGTGATGACCACGCTGTTTATGAATACTATAATTTTACAAAGAGGATGATTGAGCCATTACCGCGTAAAGTGTTTAAGTCTCAGGAGTTCCAATGCCCTGTTGAATATGAGCAAGCACTGTCGGAGTTTGTCAGTCATGTGGAATGCGGTGACAATTTGCAGGGATACTTGAGTGATAAAATTTTGTATGCGGACAAAACAGACGATTTGCTAAATGACTGGAACATTCATCACTTTCATTTGACGAGACGGTTTCGTGAAGATGGTTTTGCCAAACGAAGCGATTACGAGATTTTTGCTTGGGTGACGTCAAAAGCAATGTATTTGATTCAGATATATCCCCATAAAAAAGATTATTTATATTCGACACAGGAAATGATAAAAATTATTCACACAAACTGGCCTGAATTGTTGGAAAATTATCATATGAAAGGAGTTCAGTGCTTAACCGAAGAAATAGATGATGAAATGTACAACAAAATAAGAGAAGCACATATTTCAACAGCAGTCCAGATTGCAGAGAATGAAGTTTACTGTTTGATGGGTGGTGGGTATATGTCAAATGGTGCTTCGGGGGAGGCAATGAGAATTTCGATTCGTTGGCACAACAGAATGTGTGAATGTGAGAAAATGTTAAAAGCCAACAAAAATATCATTTTTGAATTTATTCAATCAGCACGGGGGAAAGTGGACAGAAACTTGGAAATCTGTTTATTGACAGCCGATTCTTTGGATGATATTACTGTGATAGAACGAAAAAATCGTGTTGGAATACAGATGCTTCTAAAAGATGGTAAATTCAGATTTTTTATACTGGAAGATATGCTTAATGGTAGAATTTAGAGGACAGAAAAATACTGTAAGGTGTATACTTAGAAACAGAGATAAATCAAATTTATATTGAGTAGACACATTAATGCATGATTGTATGAACGCAATAAATTAGCTTTTTAGGGGGTGGAAAAATGGATATTCGTGAAATAGAAAACATTATAGATAATTTGCATGATGGGCATTCTGCCTTTTCTGGTACTAAGGAGCAGTTGACATATGAGTTGTTGTCTGTTTTCGAAGATTTATGTTCGATTGTAGTAATGGACAACATTGGGGTCAGACCCCATAAAGAATATATCAGGAAGAAGGGCGCATATGAGGATATTTATTGCAAGTTCCGGAGAACGCTTAAATACGGCAATTGAGGTTGGAAGTTGGCTGGAAAGTATGAATGTAGAGCCTGTATTGTGGAATGAACCGGAGGTTTTTCCTCTGGGTGTTTATACATGGGATGCTCTTATAGACTTGAGTAAGAATGTAGATGCAGCAGTATTTATATTTGGAGAAGATGATAAAATTTGGTTCAGAGGGGAAGGCACAATGACAGTACGTGATAATGTACTGTTGGAATATGGATTGTTTTCAGGAAAACTGTCAAAGGTTAATACTATTTTTCTATGCGAGGGCAGACCAAAACTTGCGAGTGATCTCGAGGGAATCACATGGGGAGATGTAGGAAAGAAAAACAGCGCAAAAATTAAGCTGGAAAATTGGATAAATTCTATCCGGACAAACAACCAGAAAAAAGTCGAAGGATTTAAGATTACGGACTTAAATGATGCGTTTCAGATAACTTTGAAAAACCAAAAGATTAAAAACTTAAGAATCTTTGCAATTTCAACATTTAAATCCGTACAGATGTTTCGGTTAATAAACGATATTTCTATTAACCATGCAGAAATTTTGCTTCGAGAATATGATAATAAGAATGATGAATATTACGATCAATCAATGGAAGGTGCTATTGATAATGCAATTCTGAATTGGAAACATATGATTGAAAATGACCATAAAATTAACAAGCTTGATATTTTTCGTTTTAATTATCATCCGGATGAAGGATATTACATTTTTGATGACAAATATCTGATATTAGGAAATTTAAAATATGAAATGGAGAAGAAAGAGTATACTTTTAGTAAAAATGTAATGCTTATTGATAACCAGACAGAGACTGGGCGTACATGGATCAAAGAGTACATTGAGCGATTTGAAGATACAAAAAAGAATTATGAGACATCAATTATGCAATATTGTGACACTGAATCTTAATACAACATGCAATTTACATTGTAAATGGTGTTATAATCAGGAAAAACAACACAAGTTATTAAAGTTTGAGCTGTTTGTAAAGTTTTATGATGATATCATTAAAAATAATGTGACATCGATGACTTTGATTGGTGGAGAACCGACAATACATCCACAGTTTGTGGAGATATTAAGAAAATTAGAAAAGCAGGAAGTTCACTTATTTACTAATGCAATCAGATTTTCAGAGAAAAAATTCTGCGAAGATGTGTGCAAGCAAAAAAATTTAAAAGATATCACAATATCTATAAAGGGATTTAATGAAAAATCATTTAAGGAATTTTCGGATGAGATATCATTTGTTGAATTTTGCAGTGCAATCGAAAATTTGAAAGAAAAAGGGACATTTATCAGAGTTAATTATAATTGTACCGAAAACTTAAGTCAGTCTATGGTATCCGATTTTGCGTATTTTCTGAGATATTATGGGTTACATGAGATTGTTTTACATGATATCAGACCATATATTACAGAATCTGGTAAAGTTATAAAGGAAACTTCTATGGAGCCGTTACAGCTTATAGCACAGGAACTGGAGAAAGCAGGAATTGTTCCTTACATACGTTTAAACCAGCCGTTTTGTCGTTACAATCCGACCTTTTTGAAACAATTTTTGGATTCAAAAAGAGTAATGGCTACATGTGCTGTGAAGAAACAACAGGGAATTTTTGTCGATCCTGATTTAAATATTATTTTGTGCAATGAATTACGGCACATAATAATGGGAGGTTACCAGAGGGACTTTTGGGATTACAAGAGCATGCTCGATGTTTATAACAAGCAGGATACCGTTAGGCTGTATAATAAGCTGGAAGGATGCCCTATGAAGAAATGCGTAAAATGTGATATGTGGGAAAAGTGTGGCGGTAGCTGCATATTGCATTGGTTATAAAAATAATCTTTCAAGGGAGAAACGAAAGTGAAACGAGAATTAAAGGGAAAAATAGAAAAATTAGTTGTTTACGAAACGGAAAGAGAATATCAGGGAACTTTTATAGACAGCAATTCCGTATCGGGAGACTGTGGTGCAGGTGGTCCAGGAAGAGTGAAAGAAAAGAGTGAAGGGTCCAAACTGCTGTATTGTGGAGACTGTGGCCCTACCAGTCATTAGAAATGAGTTCTTGATAGACAGCTGCAGATAACTACTATAATACCGTAATACCGGGGCCAGACCCCACATTCGGAACACGGAACATTGGCAATGCCATTAAGCTAGGTGTTCGAGGTTTTGTTCGAATTTGCATTGAAACATGTGCAAGAGGATATTTTGGTGCTTGGAAATACAGATTCAGAAAAAAGGGCATGCTGATAAGACAGATGCTGTTCATCTGTCAAAAATGACAATCTTCAGTGGTAGAGCCTAAGGCTATCGATATCCGAAATGAATCGCACTGATTCCACGGAGGGGCCGGTTAAATTGTCGGAATTTTTCTTTTACAGCATGGACGTATTTCAACATCAACTTAATGATATCAATAGGTTTATCGGAGTCCCTGCGAATAAAGAACTTTCTTGCTGTTTTCAGAGCAGAAGAAATGTCGATTTCGTAAAGATATTTGTTATCATTCTTCCGTTCTTTTTTCTTGTTTTCTTCAGCTGCTTCGTTAGCAATGAAGATTCCGAAATTATAGAGTGTCAGATTTGCATAGATTTCCTGTTTTAGGAATTCGGGTTTTTTACTGTGGAAGTACAAAAGCTCATTTGCATGCTTAAGATAACGGAAAGAAATTTCAATGCCCCATCTCCAGTGAGGTATTCCAGGGTCTGACCCTATGAAGTACAATTGAAAAGGATAAAGCAGAGCTAAAAGATCTATAAAAGAAGCATAAACTCTCTTGCCGAGATATAACATTGATGATATAATCCTGAAAAATAAAGGTAAATAACTACTGGAAAAGGAAATGGAATATGGAAGGAAACATGCAGGAATATCTCACAGAAAAAAAGCCCGTGAGAAACGGCTGGCAGTTTACACAACCACATTGGGGTCAGACCCCAATGTTGGGAACTTAGCGTCAACTTAAGGACTTTAAATCGATTTACTTGTTCTTTGAAAATCAAATAGTAAAAATATACAATTTCGAGCGTAAAATATCAGCACTATGTCTACTTGACAAATTAGTCAAAATTTGTGGCGCAGCCTCTTGAATATATACTTTTTTAGGAGGTAATGCCATGAATTATTATGATTTAATTTCTTTGATTTTGACACAGTTACATGAACGGATTAATTCCGATGAATTTCTTGAACGATTTCAACGTCCAAATTCTTTTGTGCGATATCGTAAACTGACATTGAAACAGGTTGTTGCTTATCTTATCCATTCAAAAAAACGTTCCATGGATATTGAATTGTCTGATCTTCAGCGCCAGCTTCCGGACATTGATTTTCCTGATGTTTCCAGGCAGGCTGTTTCAAAAGCCAGAAAAGGAATTCTGCCGGATCTTTTCAAAGAACTTTTGGATAAACAGGTTGAAATGGTTTATACACACCTTGACTGTCCAAAAAACTGGTTTGGATACCGTGTTTTTGCTGTTGATGGGTCTACACTGGAGATTCCCTTGTCCAATGATACCTCTGCGGAATTTGGGGCTATTACCAGCTGCAACAATCATGATGTTTTCTGGGTTGAAGGTCTGCTCTCAACTATCTATGATGTCTTTCTCGACCAGATAATTGATGGACAGATATATACGAAAGCGGCCGGCGAACGTGATCCGGCAAGAGATCACTGGACCCGGCTGCAGGAACTGAACCTTGCTGACAATGCCCTGCTCATTTTTGACCGTGGATATTACTCAAAAGAATTATATGAGGATCTGGTTTCCAATGGATGCAACGTTTTGATGCGTTTAAGAAAAGACAATAAATTTTGCAAATTAGGCTCCGATGATTTTTCATGGACAGCTGCTTCCGCAAATGGCAAACCGATCCTTTACCGGGTTGTAAAAGTTCCTCTGCCTCAAAAGTCCAAGGAAGCAAATGAGTATCTGGTAACCAATATTATAAATCCGTCTATCTCTCCATCCTTGTTATATAACCTTTATTTTGAACGCTGGAATATCGAAACAAAATACAGGGAACTAAAAGACTGGTGGGAACTGGAAGAATTTACAGGGACAAGCTGTAATTCTATTGAGCAGGAATTATATATAAACCTGTTATTCTCCAATATTGCAGCGCTTGTCAAAACAGAAGCTGACAACATTGTAAGGGAAAAAGCATTTGTAAAAAACAAATGGGCATATCAGGCAAAAAGGACTTTTATCATAGGCGAAGTCAAAGCTCTTATGCCCAAGTTCCTTTTTATGTCCATGGAAATACTGCCAGTTATCATGAATTTAATCATAAAAGCATCAAAAAAGCGCTCACAGATTCACCCTGGCAGATGCTATGAACGCTCTAGAAAGAACAGAGACCGGAAACACATTCACACAAGAAAATCCGTTCTCTAAACACATACACAAAATATAGCCATTTTGAAAGGCCTATCCTGTATAGGTCTATTAAACTATACCATAAATTCAGCAATAAGGCGATATAATTTTTTACTATTTAATTTTTATGAATTTTTAAAGAACATATTTTAATGCATACAGATATAATTCATTTAAGTTGACGCTAAGTTCCCAACATTGGGGTCTGACCCCGAGTATCATTACTTTTTCAGGAAGTTAAGGATTCCCTACTCCATAGTTGTCACCACTTCTCCTTCTTCATTGAATTTGTAGTGGTAATATTAGTTCTGATAAAGGTACATAGCAAGATGATGAGGGGAATGGCATTGTTCTTTGTGGGGTACACAAAACACTACAAGAATCGCTGAATCCACATAAAATATCTTTTCTTCAAATCATATTCAAAAGGAATCGAGGACAAAACAGATTTATGTGTATCACTACCAATTGAAGCGGATAAGTCATAATATATAATAATTCTTTCTAACATTTCCACTTCCTCCGCAGTATGCTTCGGTGTCAAAAATTCTATATTCCTAATCCCCAATGAACCTATCAGCTTTTTAACGCTTTCCTCGTCATATCCACGTAACGATTCCATTGGATGCGCCAATACAGGAATTCCTCCCGCGCTTAAAATAGCATCTATTACTTCTTCAGCTCCAACAGAATGATATATCTTTTTGTATTCCACTTCATTCTGTTTCCAGAATTTTCTTTTATCAATATGATATGGTAATTGCACATTAATTCTAAATGGATTTCCAGCAATGTGATAATCCGTCACATTATTGTTTTTCAAAATCGTATCCATAGCCAGTATCCGTTGATTTCTGACATATGAAACAATATCTGAAAGATTCTCATTTTCTGGTTCAAAATCATATCCAAGTATTTCAATATATGCGCCCCAATAATTGCAACAAATCTCCACTCCCGGAATAAACTTTGCCTTACAATTGGCGAAATCAAATTCTCGTGGATTAAACAAATTCTCATGATCTGTTATCGCGATTAAGTCATATCCAGCGAAACAAGAATTCCCTTCGTTTATAAGGTTAATAGTTCCATCTGAGCAGGATGTATGAATATGTAAATCTATCTTCTCCACCACTATCCTCTCCAATCATAATAAATATCTGGTATCCCCATATTCCTTGTTTTCGATCTCCACATTTCCTTCTAAAACTTGATTAATATATTGACTAAAACGATAATGACGGCAAGCCTTTAATGGACACATTTTCTTTTTCATCATGCAAGTATATATGTCTAATGAATTGTTCTTCAATACAGCACTATCTCCATAAGCATTAGCGGCAATACACGGAAAAGTTCCTCCTTTAGCATCAACCAACTTATATAGACCCGATTTTGCGAAAAAGCATTCCCTTGGTTCTGGGAAAACATAAAATATGCTATCATCCAAGTTATCAATCAGATAATCATACTGCCCAATGATAACATGATTATATACTGTATTTCTAATTTCTTCCACTATTTCTTGTCGCGCCAACTCACGGTTATGCAAAAAATCTTGTTGGTACTTCAAAACTATGCTATTCGCATCCATTGTCATAACATAATCCAAATAGAATGGAATACGTCTATAATTTTCTTTATTAATCAATATTTTTAATGTGATATTCTGATCGGAACGTCTGTGTTTTAATAAATATTTCAAATTTGAATCGAGTAATTCAAAGACATCTTTACTTGTATTTCTTATACACTCGCTTCTATCAAATCCGACTACATGAATCTGATAAAAATCAATCTCAGAATACGACTTTTTTATGTTAGAAAAATTATATAAATTTGTTGATATTCCATATTTAAAACGTTTGGGAACAGAGTTTAAAAACCTTTCCCAGCAGTTCCAATGAAGTGGATCTCCTCCACCTGAAAAGAACACACTTTTCAAATCATATTTACTATTTTCTTGTACAAGTCGACAAACCTGTTCATATGTAAGGCATTGCTCATTATGGCGCGAACCATATGAGCAGACTTTACATAACAAATCACAGCCATTTGTTGGATGAATCTCCAATTCCCAAAGCGCATCTTCATGTCCAATGTTACTCTCACGATTTTGGTAAGCATACCCAACCTTGTCCAATGAAAAATCACATATATTATCTTGCTGCGCAAATATTATCGCTTGATGTGGGATATATAACTCATTTCTTTTTATTGACATCCCCTATTTCTCTTTTCTTTTGTAGTTGTTAACTCTAGCTCATTATCGCGTAGTTTAAAACAATCATATCTTTTTTATAATCAATGCCAACAGGAGCAGATACCATTACAGCATCTTTATATTCTTCCCCTAATTTCATCCCAATAAAATCCCTCGGTGAGTAAAAATGAGGCAAAGACTCTCTTAATATCTCTTTACCGCTTCTAGTCACACACACCTCTACAAAATACTCTCTTTCAACATAACCAGGAATTATCTTAAAAAAGAATTTTGCCGGAATAGAATAACTCTTATGTGGAACTTGATTCCAAATGGTATCTTTATATCCCCACGGCATAAAAACATTTTCTATTTCCTCTTTATCTACCCAATGAAGAGATCCTCCATCTTCATCTACTAATATTTCAGGGACTTCTAAAGCTCTACAGCTATACGGAACAATAATTATATTTTTTACCCCAATTTCATATAGCCATGGTTCTCTCGCTTCCAATACTTCAACTTTTATTCCCGATTCTTCATCGAACTCAGTAACAAGCCGTGCCTCTGCTGATGGATCACCTTTCTCAAGCCGTCCTCCTAATAATTCATACTCGCGCCTTTCATTTTTTCTAAGCAAATATTTCCCATCAACCTCAAGTACCCCTTTAACTGAAACCCCAAAACGATCCATAATTGTCTCCTTTCAAAATAGTTGTAGTCGTCACAACCAGTACACATATAACTGATTTCCTATAATAAAACCTGCTATTAAAAGTAGCAAGCCTATTACATAGCTAAAAATAGTTTTTAGAATGCCAAATTTTATCTTTGATGAATAATACAATAGCATTCTAAACACACCAAACACCACGACAAGCGCCCCAGCAAACATTAGTACAATTCCGGCGCATTTATTAAAATCGTCAACAGAAATGACTATGTTAACCGTAATTAAAACAAATGCCAAAACAGACGAGAAGAAAGCAAGGTACTCCAAATATTGTGTTTTCATACCATCCAGATCATTTTCCATCTGCTCGAAATCTGAATTAAACTTTCCCATTTTAGAATCAACTTTATCATTTTCTATAAGCATCTTAATTTGAAGCAAATAGTAATTATATTGTCCAATCCTGATCAGCGAATCTTTATTATCTCCACGTTCAAAATCTAATGCCTTTTTCACATTCTTCATGCCTTGATTATAGTCCCCAAGAGAAGCAAATAATCTTCCCAAAGTACAATAGTACTTTGCGTGATACGGATTCGCATCCATTACATCATCCAATCTTTCTATAGCTTTATTAATCGTTTCAACATGAACATTTGCTCCCTCTTCATCTGCAAGAACAATTAATTCAGCAAAATGATGCTTTACAGCCAAATTATCAGGTAACATCGTACATGCTTCTTCCGCAAATCGAATAGCATTTCTATACGCCCCTAAATCTCCCAATATGCCCTTATTCCTATAATATGTTGACATTACAATTTTATATAACTTTACTTGGTGAAACTGATTTGCGTATTTATCTACGTATTCATTATATTTGGAATAATTATTGTATTCACGGCACACTATAAGTAAAGAATAAAAAGCCGCAAATCGATATTGTTTTTGTTGATTCAATAAATAGTTTTCTATTTCCCTTTCTTTGTTCAAAAAATCATTATCTAGTACAATTCTTTTTAATTCTACTGTGTATTGACTATCATCTTCAATCGGTAATCCAGAAAACAATGTTTCCAAATTCGAGCCCCTTGCCGCTCCACCTCCCCTTCTTGACATTAGTTTTCTCCTCAATTTTATTATATCGTCTATAAGCAATCTTCATCCATACTCAAAAAAGCCCCATCACCCTTATTCCCACACTATACCTCTCACGGAACTAAGTTTGACAGAGCAAAATTTACAACATTTGCCCGTCCCGAACTGGTCTGCTCAGACAAACTTATCTAAACCTATCTGAAAGCTTTCCCAACGCCGCCTTATAACAGGCTGCCTTAATAATCGGAACACGGTTTATAAACTTTTCCACTTACATTCTAACACATGAAATACGCCTTAACCCGTTCAATTTATTGAAGCATCCAATCTATTTATTCATCATCATCCCTAGAGCAAGATTCTACTTTGCATGCTCGA
>OLNL01002994.1_pt1 | contig 11862 bp, 13 predicted proteins | sample 1672181 | NCBI WGS metagenome assembly OLNL01 (sample SAMEA3136656, study PRJEB25190) | human gut metagenome | biome: human gut; feature: human-associated habitat; material: faeces | place: Austria | collected 2013
AAATAAAAGATTAGTCATTTTGATCAATACCCTTCTCTTTGTAATCATTGGCATTTATCTGAAGAGTTTAAAGGATAATGTATACTTTGGTTTCTTGGGAATTATTGCAATACCTTGTAGCCTTTATAGTTTTTATAGGCTTAGTTTGGAAATCAAGAAGGATTAGATACTTAACTATACAAGTTAAAAAACTATTCTTACTAATATTAAAGTATATACATGCGAGATTTCTAAAGGATGAAGTTATGTCAGTAATCTACTCAAAAGTAAAAATGTTAAATAATATTTTTGAAGCTTGTAAATTGGTAAGAAACTTTATTAGTATACAATTGGTGAGATAAAAAATAGAATTCAAAAGGGAGAAATTTTATTAGAATGTGATTATCTTGATTTAGAGGAATTAATAAAAATGAAGGAGCTCTTAGCCAGCCTAAAAGAATTAGGTGCTCAAATATATTTATACAAAGGCAATCACGAGGTAAATATGGACTTCCTTAGTAATACAATTGAGTCTTACAAAGGAATTACTGAGGACAGAGAAAAAAATAGATGAACTTATGTTTTCTGATGAGGACTAGTTAACTCATAATTCTACATAAATTTATCATATCTAAATCATATAATAAGTTCTAATAAGAGAAACCATCCAATTCAAATGGATGGTTTTCACTTTTTGTACTCGTTTTTGTTATACTTAATATACACTGATTTTTCAATCCAAAAAGGAGTAGTTATGAATCATCGAATCGCCATTTTATCTGATATCCACGGAGATACAAGAGCCCTAGAGGCAGTGATTGCGGATGCGCGTGCTCTAGGCGCGACGGAATACTGGCTTTTAGGGGACATTTTGCTACCGGGACCTGGACGAGAGGACCTTTTTGACTTGCTGGATGCGATTCCGATTACAGCTGCTGTTCGAGGAAATTGGGACGATTGTGTCCTAGAGGCTTTGGATGGCGAGTACGGTCTTGAGGATCCGCAGGAGATTCAGCTTCTTCGTCTCACTCAGTACCTCATGGAAGGACTGGATCCTAAACGGATCGATTGGCTTCGTTCCCTTCCATTGGTAGAGAAGAAGGAGGTCAACGGCATTCGCTTTTCACTGAGTCACAACTTGCCAGAAGAGAATTATGGTGGGGACTTGCGTCCAGCAAATGCGACGGAGAACTTTGATCAATTGCTGGATGACCAGACAGATATGGCCATCTACGGGCATGTCCACAAGCAGTTGCTTCGTTATGGCAGTCAGGGCCAGCAGATTCTTAATCCAGGGACTATTGGCATGCCTTATTTTGACTGGGAACCAATTCAAAACCACAGAGCCCAGTATGCTCTGATCGATGTCGAAGAAGATGGGGTGACCAACCTGCAATTCCGTAAGGTGGCCTATGACTATGAAGCAGAGCTTCAAGATGCCAAGGACAAGGACCTTCCCTTTATTGAGATGTACGAAGAATTGAGACGCGAGGATAACTATCGGGGTCATAACATCGAGCTCCTAACTTCCTTGATTGAACAACACGACTATCTAAAGGAGGCTAATGCTTTCCTTCAGTCTATAAAAACGCATAAGGGGTAAGAAACAGAGAAATGGGATTAACTGTTGATCAGCATAGAGAACTTGTGGTAAATGATATCCGACAAGCCCTTCAACATGTTTTTGGTGAGCATTTCGAAATTGTAGACATAGAAACGACGGCCCGGAGTGCTTATGGTCCGACTTTTATTCTTGAGATTCATCTTGAAGAATATAAGACAACAATAAATATTTTGGTTGAAGGTAACGATGTATCACTCCTCTGGGGTCCTGAAAGATTCGGGGTGGAGTTTTTGTATGATCGAGATCGTTTTCGAGATAGCTTCGGAAAGATCAAAGCTTATCTGGATCAACCTGGCCTTATGTTTTCTGAAGAACTGACTCCTGATAATCTCTTAAAAAAGCGTTTCCTCCTTAAAAGAATGATAGAATCTACCTTTGAGGGAATAGCAAAAATAGACTACTGGAGAAGACCCTTCGAAAAAAATGAGCCCTTTAGGGTTCTCTTTACTTGTCTGTTGCCTTATTATCCGGCTTTTTTTAGCCTTGAGATAGCGGGTCAGCAGTTTGTCCTTGGAGAGTTAGACCCGGCAAGGTCTGGAATAGAAAGACAAGACTTCCCATTTCCTCAGCCGATTGATCTAACTGTTTCCAATATGACTTCTTTCTTGGAATGGTTTAAAGATAGTCTAAAAGGGAAACTAGAAAAGAATACTTCCACCGATACGCTTTCTGGTTTAATTCTCCCTCTTGATCCTGCTACAGTTGAAGAGAATATTTCTCAAGTACAAGAGATAATCCGATCGACGTTTACAAAGGACGTTTCTTTTATGGAAGCGAACAAACTGGTTAAGTCTAAGACATTTTATGGAGTTGATTTTGCGGTTGCATCTGATTTTTATGGAGCCATTTTTTCGATAAGCTTGATTGGGCGATACTTTTGTCTTAAAGTGGTGGAGCCGGATAAACCAGACAAGAAATACAATTGGATGATCAATGGCTTTCCTTATCTGCTGACGGAAGAAAACCTTAGCAAAGTCATCAGGGAAGCAGAGGCCTATTTTGCTAGACAGCAAGAACCAGTTGAAAAGAAAGTAGGGTCAACTGAAAACAATAGTGAAATAAAACCAAGCACCCAAGCTCTGGTAGAAGTAGACCAAGCTAAGGAGAAAGAAGAGGCACTCAAAAAAGAGTATTTAGGATTAAGAAAACTCTGGAAAGTCCAATTCCTGATTTTCTGTCTTTTGATGATTGCTGTCTTCGCCCTAGAAGTGTATATGGGGGGAGCTGGCTATAAGGCCTTTAAGATGAAAATTAAGTATAGTTGGATTTCTGTCCATAGTTTTTCATTTCTCTTTCTGACCTTGTATGCATTGTTGACCCTCTTTCCGACCCAAAAGAGAGTCTATGAGCTCTTACCTCAAAACCCTAGTTGGAGATCTCTTTCGACCAAGGGAGTTCGATTGCCTAAGAAGGAAACTGGCTGGGCCTCTTTGGTGATCTTGATTTTGCTTCTTCTGGGGACTATGGATTTCCTCGGTCGCAAGCCGGAACCAAAGGTTGAAAATCCGTTGAACTATCAAGAAATCAACAAACTCTATGAGGAAGAAAGAAATTCTCACTACGACGACATCATCAACAAAATCCAAGACTCTAGTGGTCAGTTCTTTGAAAAAGAAAGTCCTGCATCGAAATAATTTGAACCCGTAGAAGTGAGAGTGGCCTAGTGGAAAAGGAAACAGGGTCCTCAATGAAAAAACTCTGCAAGCTCTTTCATTTTGTGTTAAAATAGAGGTAATAGAATTAGAAAAGGAAGTTGACTATGAAATTCCTAGAACTCAACAAAAAACGTCATGCGATCAAGCATTTTACAGACCAGCCGGTCGATCCAAAGGATGTACGGACAGCTATTGAAATTGCGACCTTGGCTCCAAGTGCGCATAATAGCCAACCATGGAAATTCGTGGTCGTTCGTCAGAAAAATGCGGAATTGGCTAAACTAGCCTATGGTGGGAACTATGACCAAGTCATGGAAGCACCTGTGACCATCGCTCTCTTTACGGATACCGATTTGCAACGTCGGGCTCGGAAGATTGCGCGTGTCGGTGGGGTCAAAAACTTCACAGAGGAGCAGTTGCAATACTTCATGCAAAACCTTCCTGCAGAATATGCTCGCTACAATGAACAACAGATTAGCGATTACTTGGCATTGAATGCTGGATTGGTCGCAATGAACTTGGTATTGGCCTTGACAGACCAAGGGATCGGCTCAAACATCATCTTTGGCTTTGACAAATCAAAAGTCAATGAAGTCTTGGAAATCGAAGAGCGTTTCCGTCCAGAACTCTTGATCACAGTCGGTTACGCAGCGGAGAAGGTAGAACCTAGCTACCGCTTGCCAGTAGACGAAATCATTGAAAAACGCTAATAGAAACTGAAAGAACCGGATGGTCCTCGTCTCGTACGATACAAGTCCGGTTTTCTAGAATCCTTTGGTAGACTGGTGGACAGTCGCTGATGGGATTCTGGAGGATTCAATTTAAATCGAAATAACGGAGGAATGCATGACAACAATTGACTTTAAAGCAGAAGTAGAAAAACGTCGCGAAGAAATGATGGCTGACCTTTTCAGCCTCTTAGAAATCAACTCAGAACGGGATGACAGCCAGGCGGATGCGACTCACCCTTATGGACCTGGACCCGTCAAAGCCCTTGAGAAATTCTTGGAAATCGCTGAGCGTGATGGCTACGAAACAACCAACGTGGATAACTATGCTGGACACTTCACCTTTGGACAAGGGGAAGAAGAGCTCGGGATCTTTGCCCATATGGACGTGGTCCCTGCTGGTAGTGGCTGGAACACAGACCCTTACAAACCTGAGATTATCGATGGTAAGCTCTATGCGCGTGGTTCATCTGATGACAAGGGGCCTACAGTAGCTTGTTACTACGGTTTGAAGATTATCAAGGATTTGGGATTGCCAGTATCTAAACGCGTGCGCTTTGTGGTAGGTACAGATGAAGAATCTGGCTGGGGCGATATGGATTACTATTTCAAACATGTCGGTCTTCCTGATCCAGACTTTGGCTTCTCTCCAGATGCGGAGTTCCCAATCATCAACGGGGAAAAAGGAAACATTACTGAGTACCTTCACTTCGGTTGTCAAAATACAGGTCAAGCGCATCTTCATAGCTTCACCGGTGGCCTTCGTGAAAACATGGTACCAGAATCAGCGACAGCAGTCGTTTCTGGCCAATTACCAGATCTAGCTAGTCTCTTGGAGGCCTTTGCCAATGAACACCAACTTCGTTATGAAGTGGCAACAGAGGATGACGGTAAATTTAAAGTCACCATTATCGGGAAATCTGCCCACGGCTCTACACCAGAAGCTGGAATCAATGGAGCAACTTACTTGGCTCTCTTCTTGAACCAGTTTGACTTCGGTGGAGATGCCAAAGCATACTTGCAAGTGTCAGCATCTCTTCTTCATGAAGACTTTGCTGGAGAGAAGCTTGGCATTGCCCATGTGGATGAAAAGATGGGGGCTCTCAGCATGAATGCTGGTGTCTTCAACTTCGACGAAAACAGCTCAGATAACACCATCGCCTTGAACATTCGTTACCCTAAAGGAACAGATCCAGAAACCATCAAAGCTGGACTTGAAAAAGTAAAAGGAGTGGCATCCGTTAGCTTGTCAGCCCACGGCCACACCCCTCACTATGTTCCAATGGAAGATGAATTGGTCTCAACGCTTTTGCGTGTCTATGAAAAACAAACCGGACTGAAAGGTCATGAGCAAGTAATCGGTGGCGGAACCTTTGGTCGTCTATTAAAACGTGGGGTTGCCTTCGGTGCCATGTTCCCAGACTATGTGAACACCATGCACCAAGCCAATGAATTTGCGGATGTAGAAGATCTCTACCATGCAGCTGCAATCTACGCAGAAGCCATCTACGAACTCATCAAATAAGATGCTACTCAGCCGGCACTTGCTAGCTGAGTTTTTGCTTAGAGGAGGAGAAATGGAGCAACTGGAGCGGATCAAAGAGGCCATCATGGCCGATCCACAAAACAAAAACTATACGGATAAAGGGATTGAGCCCTTGTTTGCGGCACCAAAGACTGCTCGGATCAATATCATAGGACAGGCACCTGGTCTCAAGACCCAAGAAGCGGGCCTCTATTGGAAGGACAAGAGTGGGAACCGCTTAAGGGAATGGTTGGGAGTCGATCAAGAGACCTTTTACCATTCGGGTCTATTTGCGGTCATTCCCATGGACTTTTATTTCCCAGGGCATGGCAAGTCAGGGGATCTGCCACCTCGCAAGGGCTTTGCGGAAAAGTGGCACCCTCTGCTCCTTAAGGAGTGTCCGGATATTGAGTTGACTCTCTTGATCGGCCAGTACGCCCAAGCCTACTATCTCCATGAGAAGGTCAGTGGCAAGGTGACTGAGCGGGTGCGCCGATACAAGGACTACCTGCCCGACTACTTCCCTCTGGTCCACCCTTCGCCTCGCAATCAGATCTGGATGGCCAAGAATCCCTGGTTTAAAGTAGAAGTGGTGCCCGCTCTCCAGGCACGGGTCCAGCAGATTATAGCAGAGTTTAATAAGTAATAATTAGTGATATTTACAGGTGGAGGTATTCTATGGATGCATATCAAAAAGTCAAAGCCAAATTGGATGAGCTCGGGATTGAATTTGATGTGGTGGAGCATCCACCAGCATTGACTACCGAGCAGGCCGATTCCTATATTGAAGGTCTCGAAGGGGTCCGGACCAAATCCATGTTTTTGACCAACAAAAAGAAAACACAGTACTATCTGCTCATCATGGATGACCAGAAACTCTTGGACATGGATGACTTCAAAGAGCAAGTAGGATCCAATCGGATCCGCATGGCTTCAGCTGAATCGCTAGCTGAAAAAATGCAATTACCAGCAGGGACGGTATCTCCATTTGGCTTGTTAAACAATGCAGAAAAAGATATTCTCGTCTATTTTGATCAGGACATTGTGTCGGAGGAAATCATGACCTTCCATCCGAACACCAATGAAAAGACAATCTTTATCAAAACCCAAGACCTATTCCGCTTTTTAGAATCCATTGATTTTAAATATGAAATACTAACCTTGCCATAGTGGCATCAAAAAGGAGAAATCATGAAAGAAATTCCATTTAATGACTTTTTAGCAAAGTACCAAGCAGGAGAAATTAACGTCGTAGATGTTCGCGAGCAAGAGGAATACGATGCACTTCATCTGAACGGAGTGACCTTACTTCCCTTATCAGTATTGGCAGAACGCTATTCAGAGCTGAACAAGGAGCAAGCCTATTATGTCATCTGCAAGTCTGGTCGACGCTCGGCCCGCGCCTGTCAATTTTTGGAAGAAGAGGGTTATGATGTGACCAACGTCCAAGGTGGCATGGATGCATTTGATTAGTTGTGATATCCCAACTAGTGAATTCCGGTAGAACATTGAATTCTAGCGAAAATTTTTATATAATATATCTGTATTTTATTTTATAAGGAGATTATTTTATGATCAAACAGGATTGGCTTGATTACTTTGAAGCTGTGAACGGTCGTTCAGCAACTGAAGCAGAGATCGCTCAAGCGTTGGCTGCAGGTGAGTTCCAAGAAGAACAGGTAGCCCAAGAAGCTTCACAATTTGTAGGGGCTCCAGTAGCTCCAGAGCAAGCAAACGCTGGTTTTGTTGCTGCTCCAGCAGCACCAGAAGGAGTAACTTCACAATTCGCTGCTGCACCAGAAGCGCCGGCTCAAGAAGCACCACAATTCGCTGCTGCACCAGAAGCGCCAGCTCAAGAATCACCACAATTCGCTTCTGCGCCAGAAGCGCCAGTGCAAGAGGCACCACAATACACTGCTGCTCCAGAAGTACCAGTACAAGAAGCGCCACAATACACTGCTGCCCCAGAAGGACCAGTGCAAGAAGTGCCACAGTTTAATGCTGCACCCGAAGCACCAGTACAAGAAGCACCACAGTTCAATGCTGCACCAGAAGCACCAGTCTTTGGTGCTCAACAAAATAGCTTCCAACAAGCGCCTCAACAACAGCCACAACCAGGATTTGGTCAACCAGCTCCAGGTCAAGGTTTCCAACAAGCACCTTATCCAGGGCAACCTCAACCAGGTCAATCTTATTATTCACAACCAAGTCAATTTGGTGTAGCTGTTGGTGGTTATTGGAATTGGTTCCTTTCAGCCTTGAAACGTCCATCGGCTGAGTATAATACAAAAGCTCTCAACGGAATCTTGCAATATGTCTTGACAGCATTTGTCTTGACTTTGGCAACTTTTTTCACAGCTAGTGGTTTTACAGGCGGATATGGAATGGACTTCCGTGCTTTTATGTTAACATTGATTTCACTGTTCTTTAGTATTTATGCTTTCCAAGTAACAGGATTCTTTGTCCGTCGAGTAGTTCTTCAAGACAAGGAATATAGTTATGGTCGTTCATTTGAAGAGTTTGGACGCTTATCCGTCTACAATTTACCACTTGCTCTGCTTGCTTTCTTAACAGGACTTATAAAAGTTTATGAATTTTATGGATTAGTAAACTACCTCATTTTCTTATTATTCTTTGTTGGGACTTGCTATGTAGTTCACCTAGGTTTGAACAAATCAAGCTTAAAAGCTGACAGATTTTTGCTTTTGGTGGCATCATCTATAATCGTGTTTCTCATTGCAATCTTTGTCCTTTATGTGAATGCTCGTATTTTAGAACAAGTAGCTGCAGGTTTTATTCCAAATACTCCAAGTTTCTCAAACTTTAGATTCTAGATATACCATGAAATGGAAGGTGGGGGATCCACTTTCCCTATTTTATAGTGAGGGAGAAAAGATTCATGCAAAAGAAATGGGTAGAATTATTTGAAAAAGTAATCGGTCGTAAACCGACTGCTGAAGAATTTATTGCTGGAAGAGAGACTGGCTTTGATTTTAAGGCAATCAAATCGATTGCGGGAGTAACGATTGACCAAGTGCCAACGGAACCTACAGGACTAGGAGACCAGGAACTGGTAGAGGATGTTGTAAATTCTCTTCAGATTGCTTGGGAAGAGCGCTTCATCGCCCTCTATGGACGTTTACCGCTTCCAGAAGAGATTGAATCTGCTCGAAGCCAGAACTTTGAAATCGTAGAAGGACCTGCTCCGACTATTGACTTGGAAGAGACTCATCAGACAACGCAGGTCTTCGCACCAGTGGAGAGTCCATTAGGGTTTCCAGAAAGCTTGTCCCAGCCAGTTGAAGCCATAGCGCCAGCAGAAGCGCCAGAGCAAGAAGAAGCTGTCAAGAAAGGCAAGAAAAAGAAAGAAAAGCAAGTCAAAAAAGGCAAGAAAAAGAAAGTCTTCTTCTTCAGTATTTTGGCTTTGTTGGTCTTGACCTTGTCTGGTCTAGGTTTTTACTTCTCATCAACAACCGGTCCACAGGTTACAGTAGATAAATTGGTTACGGCTATTGAACATAAGGATTATCGAGAAGTAGCTAGCATTCTTTCTAGTGACAAGGATAAGTGGACCAAGGAAGAAGCCCAAAGCTTACTAGATTATATGACTTCTCAGAAGATTGATGTCATTTACGAATTAGATCATATTGCCCAGTCTTCGAAAACGGGTAGTGTCAAGGATAAAAAACAGAATCTGCTGATCGGAATTGAGAAAGCGGATAAGAAATTCGGTATCTTCCAAGAATACCGCATCGCGACCTATCCACTTGAAGTCACAGCGACTACAAATCTGGAAGATGCGACGCTTAAGATGAGCGAAAAGACCTCGAGTTCTCTGAAGAAGAACCAAAGTACAAAACTTGGGAAGATTCACTTTGCACCACGAGACATGCAACTTGACGGTAAGACCGAAGTTGGAAAGATCTCTAGTGAGGTCAAGCTAGATCCAGCTCAAGCTTCGAAGAATAAGCTAGACTTGACCTTCAATTCGGAGAAACGTCTTCTCGAAATTGAATTCCCAGAGGAAGTCAGCAATCCAACGGATATCAAGGTAGCCGTGAATGGCAAGGAAGTCGGCACAAGTACCCTATTTGAAGTCGATGTCGTAGCCCATCAAGAAATCGAGGTCCATGCAGTCTTTAGTCTCAACAATGAGAGCTATACAACTGAAAAGGCTAAGGTTACGATCGGTGAAACTCCGGATGATGATGAAGTCATTACTTTGAAGCTTTCTAAGGATGTAGCCAAACGATTAAAAGATGCAGAAACAGCTCGTAAATCCAAGGAAGAAGAAGCCAAGAAGGCAGAAGAGAAGAAAACTGCTATCACCTCCTTCCTCCAAGACTACCGGACAGAAGTCTTCTCATCTGTCTCAAGTAGATCCAACACCTACTCCAAGTACTATGACACTTCAAGTGATGCCTATAAGGAAATGGTTGAGTGGACAACAGGTGGCGGAGTCAAGAAGGCTGAAATCGACTACTATACACCAGGTGTTTTCAACGTTCTCAGCGTTACCGAAGAGAATGGAATGGTGATCGTGAAAACCCATGAAGAATATACTGTACACTATGTGACCAGCCGAAAAGATAGCCAAAGTAGCAAGGACAAGACCTACACCCTGAAACCTGTAGGGGATACTTACGTGATTACGGCTATTGCTGTAACAGCTGGTAATTAGGAGGTTTATGATGAAATTAAGCATGACAAAATGGACGCTTGCTGGCCTGATTCTATTGAGCCTAGGTGCTTGTGGCCAACAGAAGGAATCCAAGAGTTCGACGCCAAAAGAGCCTGCTTCCAGTAAGCAAGTCGCTCAGTCATCAGCCAGCAAAGAAACCAGTGCTTCTGAAGCAACTTCATCTGACGATAACGAAAAGTCAACGAAGAAGGCAGGTAAAGTAACGGTGGACCAAGGTGTTTCCTTTAATGGTTCTTATTACAGTGTCCAAGGAAAGTCTGGAGATATCGTCATTGCCAACAAGCACTACCCCTTAGCTGCAGACTACAATCCAGGCGAGGATCCAACAGCTGTTGCGGCCTTGCACAAGTTGATTGCAGCCATGCAGGCAGAAGGCTATGCTATCAGCGATCAGTACAGTGGTTTTCGCAGTTATGAGACCCAAGTAGATCTATACCAAAGCTATGTCAATCAAGACGGAGCAGCTGCAGCAGATCGCTACTCAGCTCGTCCAGGCTATAGCGAGCACCAGACAGGTCTAGCATTTGACCTCATTGATACTAGTGGCAATCTGGTCCAAGAAGCAGGTGCAAGCAAATGGTTGCTTAAGAATGCTGCCAATTATGGCTTTATCGTCCGCTATCAAGAAGGAAAAGAAGCAAGCACAGGCTACATGCCTGAAAGCTGGCACCTTCGCTATATCGGAGAAGATGCAAAAGACGTCGCAGCATCAGGAAAAAGCCTAGAAGAATACTTCAACTTTACCGGTGGCGACTACGAATAACAAGAAAACCGCTCTTTCAGGAATCTGAAGGAGCGGTGTTTTTGTGTTGGGAAGGACAAGAAAAAACCACTGCCAAGTGGAAGTGGTTTTGATGGGTTTCTTATTTGAGACCGTATTTTTTGTTGAAACGATCCACACGTCCATCTGCTTGAGTGAACTTTTGACGTCCAGTGTAGAATGGGTGTGAGTCTGATGAAATTTCAACACGGATCAATGGGTAAGTTTCACCTTCGAATTCAACAGTCTCGCTAGAGTACTTAGTTGAACCACTAAGGAACTTGTAACCAGTAGTAGTGTCCATAAAGACAACAGGGCGATATTCTGGATGGATATCTTTTTTCATTTTGCAATATTTCCTTTCTGCCATGGTCTCTTTCCGAGCCATAGATTGTTACTTAGCTAGTGTACCAAATTTCCAGGATCTTGACAAGTATTTTCACTAATTTTATTTAAATTAATGATAAAAAATCACCTTGGAAGAACCAAGGTGATGATGATCTTATTATTGTTCAGATTGATTTGGATCTTTTGGTGCTTCAACTGGTTGATCAGCTTGTCCCTCAGTGTGTTCGTGTGTTTCTTTTTTGATTTCATCAACAGCAGTTTTAACAGTAGAAGTTGTCACGCGTCCAACAGATTGGGCAAATCCTTTACCAGATTCAGCAAGTTCTTCGAATGTTCCTTTAGTGATTTTACCACCTGACATCGCCAAGAGACCAGTCACAACAATAGCGATTGATGCGATCAAAGCAAGGATCAAACCAAAGCCCATTGAAACGCCATAGCCATTGAAATTAGCAGCGTACTTATTCACACCGAAGACATCAATCAATGTTACAACAGTTGAGAGAGCCCCAGATACGATAACACCAATTGCAAAACCTTT
>OLNL01003001.1_pt1 | contig 11842 bp, 9 predicted proteins | sample 1672181 | NCBI WGS metagenome assembly OLNL01 (sample SAMEA3136656, study PRJEB25190) | human gut metagenome | biome: human gut; feature: human-associated habitat; material: faeces | place: Austria | collected 2013
GAGACGGCGGGGGTTTTTGATTTTTCCTATGAGTTGTATTTAGTGGATGAGCTGCCGGTGGCAGATGTCAGGGCAAAAGTTCGTGGAATCAATCAGGAGTATTATGAAGTGACAGCCACTATCGACGAGGAGTTCGGGGATGTGACGAACTGCAATTGTGGATGTGAGGCTTTTTATAATTATGAGGGGATGTGCAAGCATTGTGTTGCAATGCTTTTGAATTATGTAAACAAGAGAACTCCAATTGAGATTCTCAAATTAAAGAGAGGTCAGGGCACAGAGACGCCGGAGGAGGGGAAACGTCCGGTTGGAAAAATGGAGACAGCAGCACCGTTGAAGAATCTGCTGAGCCAGTATTCCATGCGTGCAACATCAAAATATATGCTGCCGGAGACCATTTACGGCAAGGTCGAGTTAGAACCTTATTTTGAGATGGACTACGGCTATGCAAGACTGGAATTTAAGATTGGAATGGAGACAAAGTATGTGTTAAAAAACATTTCTGCGTTTTTACATTCCGTTCATGTCAATGAAAAAGTGCATTATGGAAAAAAACTGGATTTTTATCATCATATGGAGGCGTTTTCAGAGGATGCAAAGCGCCTGATCCGTTTTATGCAGCAGCAGGATGATGACAAGAAACGCCAGAGCAAGTTCCATGCATACTATGCCTACACCGGTGGCTATGAGCGTACAATGGAGTTAGACGGTGTCGGAATCGATCGCTTCCTGGAAGCTGTGAAGGGAACACCTTTTCATGCAACGATCGGTTATGACATGAATGAAAGCTATATTTACAATGGAACAAAGCGCAAGCCGAAGCTCACATTAAAGGGTGGAAGCACAGGTGCGTTTTTATATATGGAAGATCTTCCGATGATTGAGGGCGAGAAGTATTACTACTTTTATGAGGACGGTGAGATTTTCTTAGGAGAACCGTCGTTGAAGGGAAAAGTATCGGATTTCTTCCAGTTTTTACACCGTCAGGTAGGGGGGGACTGCTACATTGCGGCGGAGGAGCTTGCGATGTTCTGTAGGGATCTTCTTCCGATGGTGCGTGACAGCTTTGATGTGATCTCAGAGGGATTCGACGAGGCACTTTACGTTCCGCCGAAGCCTGAATTTGAGCTGTACTTAGACCGTCAGGCAATGGATGTGGTTGGCGCGAAGCTGGTGGCAGTGTATGGTGACAACAAGTACAACGTGCTTGCCAAAGTAGAGCCGGGCGAGGTGCGAGATCTGTCGGAGGAGCTGCGCATCAAGAGCCTTGTGGAGCCATATTTCAATGAATATGACCATTCAAAGACATTTTTTGTCATTGCAAAAGACGAAGATCTGCTCTATCAGCTCGTGGCAGGTGGCTTGCAACGTTTGAGCCATTTTATGGCAATTTACACATCGGACAAGTTCCGCAATATGAAAGTGGTCAATGCGCCGAGCGTATCCGTGGGTGTCTCCTTAAAGAGTGACCTTCTGGAATTAAAGGTACACTCCGATGAGATGTCCTCCGAGGAGCTGGCATATCTGCTTTCCAAGTACGACAGAAAGAAAAAGTATATCCGTCTGAAAAACGGGGATTTCTTAGATATCAAAGAGGATGGGATCAGTGCGCTTGCAGAAGTCAGTGAGGACTTACAGCTTACCGAGGCAAGCCTGAAAAAAGGAACCGTCGTGATCCCAAAATACCGCGCTATGTATCTGGATGCAGCACTGAAAAATAACCAGCTGCTGTCTATCGAGAAAAACAGGGAATTCAAAGGCATGGTGCGGAACATGAAAACCATCGAGGACAGTGATTATGAGGTGGTGGATTCCCTGAAAAATGTTATGAGAAACTACCAGAAAAACGGTTTCCTCTGGCTGAAAACGCTGCGGGAGAACGGTTTTGGCGGAATCCTTGCGGACGATATGGGACTTGGAAAAACGCTTCAGGTAATAAGCCTTCTTCTGGCAGAGCGTCAGGATTATGATGCAGGGGAAAAGGAGCGCCGCAGATCACTTATTGTATGTCCGGCATCTTTAGTTTATAACTGGCAGAAAGAGATTGAGCGTTTTGCACCGGAACTTGAGACTGTGACGATCACAGGAAGTGCACCGGAACGGAAAGATATCATCCGTCACACCACGGACGGGCAGATCCTCATCACATCCTATGATCTGTTAAAACGTGACGTGGAGTATTACAAAAACATTGTGTTTGCAGTTCAGGTCATTGATGAAGCTCAATATATTAAAAATGCCGGAACGCAGGCGGCAAAAGGCGTCAAGAAGATCACGGCAGCCTTTAAGCTGGCGCTGACCGGTACACCGATCGAGAACCGCTTAAGCGAGCTTTGGAGTATCTTTGATTACCTGATGCCGGGATTTTTGTATACATACCAGAAGTTCCGTGAGGAGATCGAGACACCGATCGTTGTGAACAAAGATGAGAACAAGATGGAACGTTTACAGCGCATGATCCGTCCGTTTATCCTGCGCCGGTTAAAAGGTGATGTATTAAAAGATCTTCCGGAAAAACTCGAAGAGAATGTTTATGCGAAGATGGAGGGCGAACAGCTGGCTCTTTATGATGCGCATGTGCAGCAGATGAAGCAGATGTTAGATGGCAAGAGCGAGGCAGAATTTAAGTCCAACAAGATCCAGATCCTTGCAGAACTCACAAAACTGCGTCAGCTCTGTTGTGATCCGGCACTTTTATTCGAAGATTACAAGGGCGAATCCGCAAAAGTCCAGATGTGTATGGATCTGATCGGGAACGCAGTGCACGGTGGACACAAGGTGCTGTTATTCTCCCAGTTCACGACCATGTTAGACCGTCTGGCGGAACAGCTGAAAAAGCTGGGCATTGATTACTATATGCTCACCGGCTCCGTCAATAAGGAAAAACGTATGCAGATGGTAGACAGCTTCAACAAAGATGATGTCCCGGTGTTCTGTATCTCCTTAAAGGCAGGAGGAACCGGATTAAACCTCACCGCAGCAGACATCGTCATCCACTACGATCCATGGTGGAACGTTGCCGTGCAGAATCAGGCAACCGACCGTGCACACCGTATCGGGCAGAAGAATGTCGTGACGGTTTACAAACTCGTCTCCCAGGGTACGATCGAGGAGAAGATCATTGATATCCAGGAGAAAAAGAAAAAGCTTGCCGAGCAGGTGCTGGAGGGCGAGGGAATGGATTCCGTAGTATTCACAAAAGAGGAGATCATGGAACTTCTCGGCTGATCAAAAAAACATAAGTCATTGAATTACAATTATTACAAATGTAATCCAATGACTTTTTTGTATCAAAATCACATAATTATCAAGTTCAAATTAACATTTCTTGGAAAATCTGTAAATTTAATCACAGACAAAATCAGATAAATGTATTTTTATTAAAAATGCAATTCACAAGAAAAACAAAAAAGTGCACAAAAAACAGAATAAAAACTATACAAAATACACAAAAAATAGAAGGGAAAAATAGTCTTTCGAAAAAATTGACATTTCAATAAAAAATAACTAAAAATATGTTTGGCAATAAAAAATAAGAAAGGAAGTGGTCATACGGAAGAACTATCAAAGGAGCTGATGGCGCAGTTGAATTGTGATACGGCATTTACAATCCCGCTTTTTGGCGGAATACCGGTAGCAGAATCGGTTGTTGTCACGTGGGTCATCATGGCGGTATTACTGATCGCAGCGGCAATACTCGGGCGGAACTTAAAGGTTGAAAACGTCGGTAAGAAACAGCTCGTATTGGAAACGATAGTTGGAGGTCTCTATAACTTCTTCTATGATCTTCTTGGCGAGGAGGGAAAACAGTATATCCCATATCTGATGACGGTCGGTGTCTATATTGGGTTTGCCAATATGATCGGTCTGTTTGGATTGAAATCACCAACGAAGGACGTAGGCGTGACGGGCGCACTTGCACTTATGAGCATCATCTTAATTGAGGCTGCAGGAGTGCGGAAAAAAGGTACAAAAGGGTTTTTGAAAAGTTTTGCAGAACCAATCCCGATCATGCTGCCGATGAATATCCTCGAAGTATTCATCCGGCCATTATCCCTGTGCATGCGTTTGTTTGGTAACATTTTAGGCGCATTTGTAATTATGGAATTAATCAAAATTGTAGTGCCGATTTTTGTACCGGCAGTGTTAAGCCTTTATTTTGATCTGTTTGACGGATTCATACAGGCTTATGTATTTGTATTTTTAACATCACTCTTCATTAAGGAGAGCATTGAGTAAACACACTCACAGAAAAATTGAAAAAGAAATGGTAAAGGAGAAAACATCATGAATTCATTAATCGCAATTGGAGCAGGTATCGCAGCATTAACAGGTATTGGAGCAGGTATTGGTATCGGACTTGCAACCTCAAAAGCAACGGACGCAATCGCAAGACAGCCGGAAGCAGACGGAAAAATCACAAAAGCATTATTACTTGGATGTGCATTGGCCGAAGGTACTGCAATTTTCGGTATGGTAGTCGCAATTTTAATTATCTTATTCTTAGGCTAAAGAAAGGTTATGGTAGAGTATGCAGTTATTAAGAATTGACTGGAATGTCCTCTTTACCATCATAAATCTGCTGATTCTTTATTTTGGACTTCGCAAGTTTTTGATCAAGCCGGTGACAAATGTCATGGAACAGCGCAGACAGATGATCGAAGGTCAGATGGCGGATGCGAAAAAGACTACGGAGCAGGCGAATGAACTTAAGAGCCAGTATGAGGATGCATTAAAACAGGCACATGACGAGTCCGCACATATTGTGGAGAAGGCAAGAAAAACGGCACAGGCAGAATATGAGAGCAGAGTAAATGCTGCGGATCAGGAAGCAGAAAAAATCATTGCAAATGCACATAAGACCATTGATCTTGAGCGTGAAAAGACAGTGCAGGATCTTCAGACGCAGATTGCAGGACTTGCAATGATGGCAGCCGGAAAAGTGCTTGGCAAGGCAGATGCAGCAGAGCAGAATAAGCTCATGTATGAGCAATTTTTAGCTAAAACAGGTGGTTGCAATGACACAGACAGCAAATAATTACGGAACGGTTCTTTTTGAGCTTGGTATCACAAAAGAAATCGTGGAAAAGACAAAAGAAATATTTGAGCTGACCAGTGAGCTGCCGCGTGTGTTGAACTGCCCGGTTGTTTCCAGAAAAGAAAAGCACCGGATGATCGAAAGATTTTTTCCGCAGGAGATACATCATTTTTTGAAAGAACTGTGTGACCATGAACATATGGACGTGATCGAAGATGTGTTTGCGGCATACCAGAACTGTTATGATGAAAAAAACGGGATACTCCGTGCAAAAATGCAATGTGCAGAGGTGCCGGATGAGACGCAGCTTGCACAGATCAGAAACTATCTGGCAGGGAAATATAAAAAGACACAGGTAGAGCTGGAATTCGAAAAAAAGCCGGAACTGATCGCAGGATTCGTGCTCCGCGTGGGAGACATCGAAGAGGATTTCAGTATCAGGGGACGGCTTGACAGATTACAACAGAAATTAACATGGAGGTGACGACGTGGGTTCCATAAATTCAGAGGAGATTATCTCCATCCTGAAAACAGAAATCGAAAATTATGACATGGTATCCGGTGAACAGGAAGTTGGTTCTGTCATCTGGGTTGGCGATGGAATCGCAACCATTTATGGAATAGAGCATGCCATGTATGGTGAGATCGTTATATTTGAAAACGGCATCCGTGGTATGGTTCAGGATATCAGACGTGACCAGATCGGCTGTATCATTCTTGGAAAAGATACAGAGATCAAAGAGGGCACAAAAGTAACACGCACGAAGAAAAAAGCAGGTGTTCCGGTAGGAAATGCCTATCTCGGAAGAATTGTCAATGCGCTTGGCGCACCGATCGATGGAAAGGGCGAGATCCCGGCAGATGATTATCGCGCAATTGAGCAGGAAGCACCGGGTATCGTAGACAGACAGTCCGTAAACCAGCCGCTTGAAACAGGTATTCTTGCAATTGATGCGATGTTCCCAATCGGACGCGGACAGCGTGAGCTGATCATCGGTGACAGACAGACCGGTAAAACATCCATCGCAGTCGATACCATCTTAAACCAGAAGGGAAAAGATGTGATCTGTATTTACGTAGCAATCGGACAGAAAGCTTCTACCATTGCGAAACTTGTGAATACTTTGACAAAGCACGATGCATTGGATTATACGGTTGTACTTTCTGCAACGGCAAGCGAATCCGCTTCCCTGCAATATATTGCACCGTATGCGGGAACAGCACTGGCAGAATATTTCATGTATCAGGGAAAGGATGTACTGATCGTGTACGATGACCTTTCCAAGCATGCAGTTGCATATCGTGCATTGTCCCTGCTGCTGGAGCGTTCTCCGGGACGTGAGGCATATCCGGGTGATGTATTCTATTTACATTCCAGACTGCTGGAGCGTTCCAGCAAATTGTCGGATGCATTAGGCGGAGGCTCAATCACAGCACTGCCAATCATTGAGACGCAGGCAGGCGATGTATCTGCCTACATTCCGACAAACGTTATTTCCATCACAGACGGACAGATTTTCTTAGAGAGTGATCTGTTTTTCTCCGGTATGCGTCCAGCGGTAAACGTCGGACTTTCCGTATCCCGTGTCGGTGGCGCAGCACAGACAAAGGCAATGAAAAAGGCTTCCGGTACCATTCGTATCGACCTTGCACAGTACCGTGAGATGGAAGTATTTACCCAGTTCTCCTCGGATCTTGATGATACGACAAAAGAGCAGCTTCAGTATGGAAAAGGTCTGATGGAACTGTTAAAACAGCCGCTCTGTCACCCGATGAGCCTGGCAGACCAGGTCATCACACTGGTGGCAGCAAACAAGCGTCTGCTTTTGGATGTGGAGACAGCAAAGACCAAGGAATTCCAGCTTGGAATGCTTGATTTCTTCCACACAGAGCATATGGAGATCGTAAATGAACTGAATGAGAAAAAAGTTTTAGACGATACGATCACAGAACAGATTGTTGAGGCGGTTAAAGAATATAAAAGCAGGTGATAAGGCATGGCAAATACCAAGGAAATTCAAAAACGAATGAAAAGTATCCGGGATACCATGAAAATCACAAGTGCTATGTATATGATCTCTTCCGCGAAACTTCGCAGCGCAAAGCAGAAGTTAGAGCAGACAGAACCGTATTTCTATACGCTCCAGTCCGCAATTGCAAGATTTTTAAGACATATGCCAGATACGACAAACCGCTATTTTGATCAGAGGGAGCAGATTCCCGACAATGAAAAAAAGCGTGGTTACATTGTGATCACCGCCGACAAAGGTCTTGCGGGTGCATACAATCATAATGTCATCAAAATGGCACAGGAACTGTTTTCACAGGGTGAAAACAACAAGCTGTTTGTCGTTGGAGAGCTTGGACGTCAGTATTTTGCAAAGGAAGGACTTGAGGTAGACGCAGAGTTTAAATATACCGTGCAGAATCCGTCCCTGCACCGCGCGCGTGTCATTGCAGATTATGTGATGGACTTATACGTGAACGGTGAGTTAGACGAGGTTTATCTGGTCTACACGAAAATGGAAAATTCTTTTTCCATGAATGCGGAGAAAGAAAAATTACTTCCGCTGGCAAAAGAGGATTTTATCCATCCGGCTCCGGCGGACATTTATCAGGAAGAGATCAAAGTGGAATCATCTATGGAAGAAATCTTAGAGCATGTGGTTCCAAACTGTGTAACTGGATATATTTATGGTGCGCTGGTCGAATCTTTTGCCAGTGAACATAACTCCCGAATGATGGCGATGCAGACAGCAACCGATAGTGCGAAGGCAATGATAAGCGAACTGTCCATCGAATATAACCGGGTACGTCAGGCTGCGATCACGCAGCAGATCACAGAGGTGATCGGTGGTGCAAAGGCACAGAAAAATAAGAAGAAAAAATAGGAAGGAGCTTCTATGAAAAAAGGTAAAATTGTTCAGGTCATGGGACCTGTCGTTGACGTTGAATTTGAAGATAACGACCTTCCATATATAAAAGATGCACTTGAGGTAGACAATCACGGAAAACGCTGTGTTATGGAAGTTGCACAGCATATTGGAAACAATACCGTCCGCTGTATTATGCTTGCCGCAAGTGAAGGTTTACATAAAGATATGGAGGTTATCGCTGAGGGCAGTGGTATTAAAGTTCCGGTTGGAGCAAAGACTCTGGGCAGACTTTTTAATGTGCTCGGTGATACGTTAGATGGTGGAGAGAATCTTGATGCAGAAGAACACTGGGTGATTCACAGAGATCCGCCGTCCTTTGAAGACCAGAGCCCTGTCGTAGAGATATTAGAGACAGGTATTAAGGTAATCGATCTGCTTGCACCGTATGCAAAGGGTGGTAAAATCGGTCTGTTCGGTGGTGCCGGAGTCGGTAAGACCGTTTTGATCCAGGAGTTGATCCGTAACATTGCGACAGAGCACGGCGGATACTCTATTTTTACAGGCGTAGGAGAGCGATCCAGAGAGGGTAACGATCTCTGGTCCGAGATGAAGGAATCCGGCGTTCTCGAGAAGACCGCGCTAGTGTTTGGTCAGATGAACGAGCCACCAGGAGCACGTATGCGTGTCGCTGAGACAGGACTTACAATGGCAGAATATTTCCGTGATGAGGAACATCAGAATGTATTGCTGTTTATTGATAATATTTTCCGTTTTACACAAGCAGGTTCGGAAGTTTCCGCACTGCTCGGACGTATGCCGTCAGCCGTTGGTTATCAGCCGACACTTGCAACGGAAATGGGTGAGTTACAGGAGCGTATCGCATCCACCAAGAATGGTTCTGTTACTTCTGTACAGGCAGTTTATGTGCCGGCGGATGACCTGACAGACCCGGCACCGGCAACCACATTTGCACATCTGGATGCAACGACTGTTCTTTCCAGAAAAATCGTAGAGCAGGGTATTTATCCGGCGGTTGATCCGTTAGAGTCCAACTCCCGTATCCTGGAGGAAGATGTAGTCGGAAAAGAACACTATGAGACAGCGCGTAAAGTACAGGAAATTTTACAGAAATATACAGAATTGCAGGATATCATCGCAATTTTAGGTATGGAGGAACTCTCCGAGGAGGATAAACTTGTCGTTTACCGTGCAAGAAAAATCCAGAAATTCTTATCCCAGCCGTTCCATGTCGCGGAGAACTTTACCGGTGTCCCGGGAAAATATGTTCCGTTGAAGGAGACAATCCGTGGATTTAAGGCGATCATTGACGGTGAGATGGACGACTATCCGGAGGCAGCATTCTTTAATGTCGGAACCATTGACGAAGTCGTGGAACGTGCTAAAGAAATGGGTGCAAAACAAGGAGACTAAATTATGGCAAATACATTTAGTTTAAAAGTGATCGCCTGTGACAGAATTTTCTTCGATGGCAGATGTACACAGGTGGTTCTGCCGTTGCATGATGGCGAGAAAGCAATCCAGGCACATCATGAAAATATGGTTTTTGCAGTGGAGATCGGTGAAATCCGTATCACAGATGAGAACGGAAAAGAGATTATGGGAATCACAGGAACCGGATTTGCCCAGATTATCAACAACCGTGCCACGGTGCTGGTGGATACCTGCGAATACCCGGAGGAGATTGACATCCGCCGTGCGAAGGAAGCAAAAGAGCGTGCCGAAGAGCAGCTCCGCCAGAAGCAGAGTATTCAGGAATACCACCGTTCCAAGGCATCCCTCGCAAGAGCTATGGAGCGTCTGAAAGCCGGCAGGAGAGATACGCCAATAGGATATTGATGGAATCAGGGTTTCTGGTGATTAATTGATAAAAATTCGCAAAATACATTGACAAACACATTTGAATACTATATATTTGTACAACAGCAGTTGGAAAATATAGTTTTTCCATACAAAAGAATAAATTCCGTGAGGGAGTAGTTCGCGTGAAGACGTGATTTGTCAACAAACCCGGTTTTATAACCTGGCAAATCTTAAAGAATGAGACTCATGTATGCCTGTTCCGGTAATACTATACCGGCAGGTATACGTGGAGTCTCTTTTTATTTGTCTTTTTATGCGGCTGGAAAAAGGAGAAAATTATGGCATTCATAATTGAGTTACTACTGATTGGAGTTGGATTATCCATGGACGCATTTGCAGTTTCGGTCTGTAAGGGTCTTGCCATGCGCAAGGTAAACAAGAAACAGGCAGTTGTGATCGGATTATTTTTCGGAGGATTTCAGGCGCTAATGCCATTCATCGGCTGGGCGCTCGGAACACAGTTTGAAAGTTACATTACCAGTATTGACCATTGGATTGCATTCATCTTACTGGCACTCATCGGTGGCAAAATGGTGGTTGAAGGATGCAGACTGGAAGAAGATGAAACAGTGAAGGAACTGGATCCACCTCTTGATCTAAAGGAAATGTTCCTACTTGCAATCGCAACCAGTATAGATGCGCTTGCAGTTGGTATCACGTTTGCGTTTTTGAATTATCCGATCGTGGAATGTATCACGATCATTGGTCTGACAACCTTCGTGCTATCCATTGCCGGTGTTGTTGTCGGGAATATGTTCGGAAGCAGATACCAGAAAAAAGCAGAGATCGCCGGAGGGATCATCTTAATCCTCATCGGTTTGAAAATTCTGCTCGAACATCTGGGAATTCTTGTGCTATAGCAGACACTTATAATAGATAATTGCGAAACTCTTAGAAGACGTGAATTAAATTACGGAAAGTTGACAAGAGCAAAAGAAAACACTGGGGAACCGCCGGTACTTAGAAGGCAGGTACAACTGTTTTCAATCAGGTCTGTGCATTTACTGCACAGACCGTGCGAAAGTGATTCAAGTGTGAGCAAATTCCTATCTGCGAAGCAGATTTTAAATGAATTTGCGAAGTACTGCGAAGAATGAGCAGTACCGTTTTGATCGTTGCGGGACGGGCAGACAGCACGTAAACTTTATCCGCCAGGCTGATAGCCTCTGACAGATCGTGAGTGACGATGATCATGGTCTTCCCAGCCTTGCGGATCAACTGACAGATATCCGAAGATACCATAAGGCGCGTCTGGTAGTCCAGGGCGCTGAAGGGTTCATCCAGTAACAGTAGCTGGGGATCCAGGGCAAGGGTTCGGATCAGAGCAGCGCGCTGCTTCATGCCGCCGGATAATTCGCAAGGGCGCTTGTTCTTAAATTTTTCCAGCCCGTAATCGGACAAAAGTTGTTCCACATGGGCGATGCGCTCCGGAGTGAGGGCGTGATGGATCTCCAGACCCAACGTAACATTCTGATAGATGGTGCGCCATTCGAAGAGATGGTCATGCTGCAGCATATAGCCGATACGGGGATAATGAAGGGAACCGTCGGGATTATTTACGACAATGGTTCCGGTCTCAGGGGCGAGGAGCCCTGCGATAATGGACAGCAGAGTGGATTTACCGCAGCCGCTGGGTCCAACAAGTGCTACAAATTCCCCTTCCTCCACGGAGAAGGAGATATCTTTTATGGCACCGGTCTCCCCGGACAGTGTGTGATAGGAGTAACCTATATTTTTAAGTTCGATAAGAGCTCCCATAAAAAGGCATACTTCCTTAACATGAATATTTATAGTTATTGTATGAATTCCAGTGGAAAAAGTGTTTTCTGTAGCGGAAAGTGATGAAATTCACTGTATTGCATTAAAGTGTCGTTTGTGATATGATTAATTGCAATCAATGTCTGTGAGAAATTTTATCTGATAGACTACCAACGTAAAAAGATGGGAGAATGACCATGGCACAGTTATGGGGAGGACGTTTTACGAAACAGACCGAAAGAGCAGCTTGCCTCTCTGGTAAAAGGCGGTTCCAATGCCAAAGGATACA
>OLNL01003002.1_pt1 | contig 11841 bp, 8 predicted proteins | sample 1672181 | NCBI WGS metagenome assembly OLNL01 (sample SAMEA3136656, study PRJEB25190) | human gut metagenome | biome: human gut; feature: human-associated habitat; material: faeces | place: Austria | collected 2013
CCGAAGCTGGGTTCTGGATGCACAGGGCAATAAGGTCTATGGTTCCTGGACAAAGGTTAAGAAGATCAAGATCACTGTTGTCACACCACAGCAGCCAAAGATCAGGGATATCACTGTAAAAGGAAACACAGTGACTGTTACTTACACAAAATGCAAAAATGCCACAGGTTATGAGATTCTGCTCGGAACCAAATACAAGATCTCCGCAGGAGAGAAGTATCCGATTAAGAAATATGTGAAACGTACAGAAGGCAAAAATACCGTAACTGTAACCTTTACAAACGTAAAGAAAGGTACCTGGTATGTGACAGTACGTTCCTGGAATAGAACCTCCAAGAACAAGTCCAGAGTTTACAGTCCATACTCCACAATGAAGAAATTCAAGACAAAGAAATAGCTTCTGTTTCTTACAGGATTCTGAATGAAATCTGCCTGAAAAATCAACTTGTAATTTGCCAATAAAAATCAAAAATAAAACATATATGACGACAACAGGAGGAAAGGTATCTGCCTTTTCTCCTGCCATTTTTCTTAGAGATTGTATTCTTTATATAACTGCTCACGTCTTTTGGCGTCTGTTGATACAATCGGAATTTCTTCAGTTCTCTGATCCTGAAGTAATCGGGTAATCAGGCTTCCAAGTCGAGTTTCTCCCTGAATCTGCCCGATTGCTTCTCCTTCTGTACGTCCCTCAGCTTTAAGTCTTTCAGATTCCAGTTCCAGAACTTTTCCTCCCATAATATCACCTATTCCTTTCCGGACATCTTCTTCCTTACGGAAGATATAATCCGCAATCTTTACAATTAGCTTTGTCAAATCTGTATACAGTTCCGATTTACCTGTCTCCGTCAGTTCCTTTTCCAGATTTACCCTGATCTCTTCATATTCGTTTAAAAGCATCTGGAATAATTCCGGATTGTCATTAAAATTATGTCCTTTTTTCTCGTATCTCATAATATAAAATGGCAACAGCATTAACAGGTTTTTCTCAAAGATGCTGTCCTTTGTATAATCAGTCATTTTTATAGCAGGTATGGAATATAAATATGTATTTCCATCCGGAAAAACTACATCTGTTTCCAGATAATCCGGTGTATTCTCCGAACTTCTCAGAAACAGTACGCAGGACTTTGGAAATTCTATCCGGTATCTGCGTCCCTGCTTCTCTGCATGTTCTATGCCAATTGCAAAATCATATTCGATCATCCTTATTACCATTGTCATGTCGTCTGTACTCTGACACTCGATATGGTACATTTTCCTTCCGATCAGCAGACAGGAGTCTGTAATGATCTCTCCATCCTCCTGCTGATGTTCATTGCGAAGCTGTGTGATCTTCACATCTTCCGGGTATGATGTATGGAATACCTCATTGATCAGCGGCACTGCCAGGTATGGCATCTTCTCAATCATTGTACGGAATACATCATCAAAAATCGTATTATTCATATAACACTCCTTTTTGTACTTATATTATAACATTTTGACGAGTTTTATTGAACACTTAATTTCTTTAAAATTATGTATTTTTATCTTTGGAATCAGTGGCAGATATTGCCTGAAAAATCACTTATAAGAAAGTATAGATTATCGTTTACATTTTTTACTATACAGCATCTATGGCTATTTATCAAATCCATTTTGGGCGATTATTTTCCTGTTCTTCCTTAAATCCAGAGTTTACAATCAATACTCCGCAATGAAGAAATTCAAGACAAAGAAATAGCTTCTGTTTCTTACAGATATTTCTACTGTAAAGATAATGCCAAACAGCCTTGTAGGCAAACGAAACAGTTGACAGCTGAAAAAACCAATGATAAGATAAATGCACTCAAATTATAACAGAACAGGCTTACAGTCAGAAAAGGATCAGAATTTCGGTTCTGATTATTTTTTGTGTTTTATTCCGTTGACAAGGGAAAGTTCGCACTTGAAAAAGAATAAAAACTGGGTTATGATACGAACAAGTGTTTGTAACGCAAAAAATCATTCCCGGATTTACAGTAAGCAATCCGGTTGATAGAAAGAAAGGAAATGTAACAGCCATGGCAAAGAAAAACACCTATGATGCAGGGAGCATCTCTGTCCTGGAAGGTCTGGAGGCGGTTCGTAAGCGTCCGGGAATGTACATCGGAAGTGTTTCACGAAAAGGATTAAATCATCTCATTTATGAGATCGTAGATAACGCAGTAGATGAACATCTGGCAGGATACTGCAGTCTGATCCATGTGATTCTGGAGAAGGATGGTTCCTGTACGGTTACGGATAATGGAAGAGGGATTCCGGTAGATATGCATGAGAAAGGAGTGTCGGCAGAGAGACTGGTATTTACAACTCTTCATGCAGGCGGTAAATTTGATAATTCTGCCTATAAGACCAGCGGAGGACTTCATGGAGTAGGTTCTTCGGTTGTGAATGCCCTGTCTACATATCTGGACATTAAGATCAGTCGTGACGGATATGTGCATCATGATCACTATGAACGGGGAATTCCGACCATTGAACTTGAGGAAGGGCTGCTGCCGAAGCTGGGTAAGACCAGACAGACCGGAACAAGTATCAATTTCCTCCCTGACCCGGAGATTTTTGAAAAGACAAGATTTTCTGCAACAGAAGTAAAGAGCAGACTTCATGAGACTGCATATCTGAATCCGGAACTGACTATTCGCTTTGAGGATAAAAGAGGTGCAGAGGTCGAGGATATTACCTATCATGAGCCGGATGGTATCATTGGATTTATCAAAGATCTGAACCACAGCGCGGAAGTCCTGCATGATCCGGTTTACCTGAAAGGGGAAGCAGACGGCATTCAGGTAGAGGTGGCATTTCAGTTTACCAATGAATTTCGTGAGAATGTACTGGGCTTCTGTAATAACATTTACAATGCAGAGGGCGGTACTCATCTGACCGGATTTAAGACTACATTTACTACAGTCATGAATACTTATGCGAGAGAGATTGGTGTTCTTAAAGACAAGGATCCGAACTTCACAGGTGCAGATATCCGTAACGGAATGACAGCAGTTGTTTCCATCAAGCATCCGGAACCGCGTTTCGAGGGGCAGACCAAGACAAAGCTGGATAATCAGGATGCATCACGCGCAACCGGAAAGGTTGTAGGAGAGCAGATGGTACTCTATTTTGATAGAAATCTGGAGACTCTTAAGACCATCCTTTCCTGCGCAGAGAAAGCAGCAAAGATTCGTAAAACAGAGGAGAGGGCGAAGACGAATCTTCTGACAAAGCAGAAATATTCCTTTGACTCTAACGGAAAGCTGGCAAACTGCGAGAAGAAGGATCCTTCCCAGTGCGAGATCTTTATCGTAGAGGGAGATTCTGCGGGAGGTTCCGCAAAGACTGCCCGCAACCGTAATTATCAGGCAATCCTTCCTATCAGAGGTAAGATCCTGAATGTGGAGAAAGCAACCATTGACAAAGTGCTTGCCAATGCGGAGATCAAGACCATGATCAATGCATTCGGATGTGGATTCTCCGAAGGATACGGAAATGACTTTGATATTACGAAGCTTCGTTACGACAAGATTGTGATCATGGCTGATGCCGATGTGGATGGGGCGCATATTTCCACACTGCTCCTGACTTTATTCTATCGTTTCATGCCGGATCTGATTACTGAGGGACATGTGTATATTGCCATGCCGCCATTATATAAAGTCATGCCTAAGAAGGGGCAGGAGGAATACCTGTACGATGATAAGGCACTGGAGAGATACAGACGTGCCCATAAGCCGGGAAGCTTTACTCTTCAGAGATATAAAGGTCTGGGCGAGATGGATGCGGAGCAGCTCTGGGAGACGACTCTGAATCCGGAAACTAGAATGATGAAGCGGGTGGAGATTGAAGATGCGAGACTTGCATCAAGCGTGACAGAGATTCTGATGGGAAGCGATGTCCCGCCGAGAAAGAAATTTATCTATGAGCATGCACAGGATGCAGAGCTGGACATCTGATTTCGCCGGAGTGTTATGTGGAAATTAAGACAGATACATGGATATGTGTCTGAGATGGAGGAAAGAAATTAAATGGAAACAAAACAGGAGAATGTGATTCCCACCGACTATGCGGAGGTCATGCAGAAATCCTATATAGATTATGCCATGAGTGTTATTATCTCCAGAGCCCTGCCGGATGTGCGTGACGGATTGAAGCCTGTACAGAGAAGAACCCTGTATGATATGTATGAACTGGGCATCCGTTATGACAGGCCCTACAGAAAATGTGCCCGTATCGTAGGGGATACCATGGGTAAATATCACCCCCACGGTGACAGTTCAATCTACGAAGCGCTTGTGGTAATGGCTCAGGATTTTAAGAAAGGCAAAACACTGGTCGACGGACATGGAAACTTCGGTTCCATCGAGGGCGACGGTGCAGCGGCCATGCGATATACAGAAGCCAGACTGGAGAAACTGACACAGGATGTCTTCCTCGAAGATCTGGATAAGAATGTAGTAGATTTTATGCCGAACTTTGATGAGACAGAGAAGGAACCGGTGGTACTTCCTGTCAGAATCCCGAATCTGCTGGTAAACGGAGCAGACGGTATTGCAGTCGGTATGGCAACCAGTATTCCGCCTCACAATCTGGGTGAAGTGGTAGATGCGGTGAAGGCATATATGAAGAATAACGATATCAGTGTCAAAGGGCTGATGCGCTATCTCAAGGGACCGGACTTTCCGACAGGTGGTCTGGTAGTAAATAAAGATGACCTGCTCAGGATTTACGAGACAGGAACAGGGAAGTTGCGTGTCAGAGGTAAAGTGGAGACAGTGAAGCTTAAAGGCGGCAGACAGCAGCTTGTGATCACAGAGATTCCTTACACAATAATCGGGGCAAATATCGGAAAATTCCTGAATGATATTGCGTCTCTTGTGGAAAACAAGAAGACAACAGATATCGTGGATATTTCCAATCAGTCTTCCAAAGAGGGAATCCGTATTGTTCTTGACCTGAAGCGTGACGCAGATGTAGAGAATCTTACCAATATGCTCTATAAGAAGACAAAGCTGGAAGATACTTTTGGCGTGAATATGCTGGCAGTTGCGGATGGCAGACCGGAGACTCTGAGTCTGAAGCAGGTGATCGAGCATCACGTAGATTTCGTATTCGATGTCACGACCAGAAAGTACACCACACTTCTGAATAAAGAGCAGGAGAAGAAAGAAATCCAGGAAGGTCTGATCAAGGCATGTGATGTGATCGACCTGATCATCGAGATCCTGCGAGGAAGCAAGAACAGAGAACAGGTAAAGAAATGCCTGGTTGACGGTGTGACAGAAGGAATCAGGTTCAAGAGCAAATCAAGCGAGAAAGCTGCGCAGAAGCTGCATTTCTCAGAAAAACAGGCAGCTGCGATCCTGGATATGCGTCTGTACAAACTGATCGGTCTGGAGATCGAGGCACTTCAGGCAGACTATGCAGAAACAATGAAGAACATTGCCATTTATGAAGATATCCTGAATAATTATGATTCCATGGCAGAAGTGATCATGAAAGAACTGGATCAGATTAAGAAAGAATACGGTACGAAACGCCGCACAGTGATCGAGAATGCAGAAGAAGTTGTCTATGAGGAAAAGAAGATGGAAGAAATGGAAGTCACATTCCTTATGGACCGCTTCGGATATATGCGGACCATTGATACGTCTGCATATGAGAGAAATAAAGAAGCTGCCAATGCAGAGAACAAATATGTGTTTAACTGTATGAATACAGATAAGATCTGTATCTTTACAGATAATGGAAAGATGCACAGTATCAAGGTGGCAGATATTCCGCTGGTTCGTTTCAGGGATAAGGGGACACCGGCAGATAATCTGAGCAATTATGACAGTGCACAGGAACGTATGCTCTATGTAGCACCACTGGCATCTGTAAAAGAAAATACACTTCTGTTTGTCACTGCTGCATCCATGTGCAAGCTGGTGAGTGGTGCAGAGTTTGATGTGGCGAAGAGAACGATCGTGTCTACGAAACTTGCTGAAGAGGATTCTCTGATTTTTGTGGGTTCTGCGGATGAAATGGAACAGGTGGTATTCCAGAGTGAAGGCGGATATTTCTTAAGATTTCAGAAACAGGATATTTCTGCTATGAAGAAAACATCTATCGGGGTGCGTGGAATGAAACTGGCAGAAGGAGATAAGCTGGATCATGCATATCTTCTGGAAAGCCGTCAGGAATATACCATTACTTACCATGATAAACCCTATGTTCTCAACAGGATAAAACTGTCCAAACGGGACAGTAAAGGAATAAAACCACGTATATAAAACCAACAAATCCGCTAAAATCAAGGTTTTTGCAGGAAAAGCCTTGCAATTGCCGGAAATTGGTGTTACAATACATCTAAATTAGAACTTGTTGACAAAGGAGTGGGCGTGAGCCCACTCTTATTTGTTGCATGGAAAGGCAGGTGGGAAAATGAGCAGACGGGAAGAGTATGAAAAGCGCGCAGAGGAACTTCTGGCACCGATCGTAGAACTTAACGGCTTTGAACTGGTTGATGTAGAATATGTGAAGGAAGCAGGTAACTGGTATCTGAGAGGATACATTGACAAACCAGGCGGAATTACAGTAAATGACTGCGAGACAGTCAGCAGAGCATTCAGTGACAAACTGGATGAGAATGATTTTATCGAAGACAGTTATATCATGGAGATCAGTTCGCCGGGACTGGACAGACCGCTGAAGAAAGACAAAGACTTTGAGAGAAACATGGGAAAACTGGTGGAAATCCGTACCTACCGGCCAATCGAGAAGCAAAAAGAGTTCTGCGGGATTTTGACCGCATATGATAGTAACAGTGTGACAATCGATGAGGATGGAACCGAGCGTGTTTTTGATAAGAAAGACACAGCCCTGATACGCCTCGCAATAGAGTTTTAGTTAATTCGGGAGGATAAGAAAAAAATGAGCAGAGAGTTAAAGGAGGCACTGGATATCCTTGAAAAGGAGAAGAGTATCAGCAAAGATACTCTGCTTGAGGCAATTGAGCAGTCTCTGATCCAGGCCTGCAAGAACCATTTTGGAAAAGCTGACAATGTACATGTAACTATTGATCCGGAAACCTGCGATTTTTCAGTGTGTGCAGACAGAAGTATCGTAGAATACGTAGAGGATCCTGCAATGGAGATTTCTCTGGCAGATGCTTTGAAGATCACATCAAGAGCTGAGATCGGAGGCATGATACAGGTTCCGATCCAGTCTAAGGAATTCGGACGTATTGCGACACAGAATGCAAAGAACGTTATCCTGCAGAAAATCCGTGAGGAAGAACGTAAAGTGCTGTATGATGAATACTATGGAAAAGAAAAAGAAGTAGTAACCGGTATTGTACAGCGTGTGATGGGCAAGAATGTAAGCATCAATCTTGGTAAGGCAGATGCAGTATTAAGTGAGAATGAACAGGTGAAAGGGGAAACCTTCCAGCCGACAGAGAGAATTAAGGTGTATATTCTTGAAGTCAAGGATACCCCGAAGGGACCTCGTATTCTGGTATCCAGAACTCATCCGGGACTTGTGAAACGTCTCTTTGAGTCAGAAGTTGCAGAAGTAAAAGACGGAACTGTTGAGATCAAGAGCATCGCACGTGAGGCCGGTTCCCGTACAAAGATCGCTGTATGGAGCAACGATCCGGATGTAGATGCAGTTGGTGCATGCGTAGGTATGAACGGTGCACGTGTCAATGCAGTAGTTGAGGAACTTCGCGGTGAGAAGATTGATATCATCAACTGGGATGAGAATCCTGCGATCCTGATCGAGAATGCATTGAGCCCTGCAAAGGTTATCGCAGTTATGGCAGATCCTGATGAGAAGACAGCTCTGGTAGTTGTTCCTGATTATCAGCTGTCCCTTGCAATCGGTAAAGAAGGTCAGAATGCACGTCTTGCTGCAAGACTTACAGGATTTAAGATTGACATCAAGAGTGAGACTCAGGCAAAAGAAGCCGGTGATTTCTATGATTATGATGATGACGAGACTGCAGAAGATGCAGCTGAGGCATCAGCAGAGGAAACTTCAGCAGAAGATTCCCTGACAGAAGAAACCGAAGCAGAAGAAGTTTCAGAGGAAGTTCCTGTAGAAGAAGAGCCACAGGCTCAGGAAGCAGGAGAGAATGAAGACGAAGAATAAGATTCCCATGCGCCAGTGTACCGGCTGCAGGGAAATGAAAAGCAAGAAAGAGATGCTCAGAGTTCTTAAGACTACAGAAGATGAGATCGTGCTTGATACTACCGGTAAGAAAAACGGCAGAGGCGCATATCTGTGTCTTTCCAGAGAATGTCTGGATAAAGCGATTAAAAATCATGGACTTGAGCGTTCACTGAAAACTGCGGTTCCGGATGAGGTATACGAACGACTTAAGAAGGAGCTGGAAGATATTGAAAAATAACAGAGTACTGTCGCTGATAGGGCTGGCTACCAAAGCAGGCAAGACCGTAAGCGGAGAATTTTCCACAGAGAAATCTGTAAAGACCGGAAAAGGACTGCTTGTGATCGTTGCTGAGGATGCCTCCGAGAATACAAAGAAGAAATTCAGGAATATGTGCAGTTTTTATGAAGTTCCGATTTTCTTCTTCTCAGATAAAGAGAGCTTAGGCAGAGCAATGGGAAAGGAGTACCGCGCCTGTCTGGCTGTCCAGGATGAGAATTTTGCGAAAGCAATCATGAAGGAGGTATAGCGATTGTCAAAATTAAGAGTACATGAGCTGGCCAGAGAGCTTGGACGACAGAACAGAGAAGTGATCGAGTTTCTGAAATCAAAAGGCGTTGATGTGAGAAGCCATATGAGTATGGTGGATGAGCCTGCGGTTTCGGAAGTAAAGAATAGATTCAGAAAAGACAATAATAACAGGGGAAAGGAGCATATTGCGAAATTGGAGACTCCCAAGACAGAAGAAAAGGTTGTAACAGCAAAATCAGAAGGAGATAAAACTGAAACACCTAAAAAGAAAAAAAATATTATCCGCGTTTTTCATGCACAGAATGCAAGTGACGGAGGAAAAACAAGAAAGAAACCTGTGAAAGCTGAAGGCGAGAGAACAGGTTCACCAAGAAATGCAGAAGGAAGAAATTCCGACAGTTCAAGAACAGACGGTGACAGACCAAGAAGAAATAATAATGACCGCCCAGGTACAGGCAACAGAAGACCGGACGGACAGAACCGTCAGGGAAGACCTCAGGGTGAAGGAAGATCCCAGGGAGATAACCGCCAGGGAGGACGTTTTGGCCAGGGAAGAAACCAGGGCGAAGGAAACCGTCAGGGAAGACCTCAGGGCGAGGGAAGATCCCAGGGAGATAACCGCCAGGGAGGACGTTTCGGACAGGGAAGATCCCAGGGCGATGGTCAGGGCCGTCCGGGCGGAAGATTCCAGGGCGATGGAAATCGTCAGGGAGGACGTTTCGGACAGGGAAGACCACAGGGAGATGGAAACCGTCAGGGAGGAAGACCGCAGGGCAATGGCCAGGGTCGTCCGGACGGAAACAGAAGTGAAGGACGTGACGGACGCTTCGGCGGCAGTCAGGGACGTCAGGGACAGCGCCAGAATACAAGAAAGAATGACGATATGGCATTTGCACCGGAACTGACAAAGACTTCCAAAGACAGCAAGAGAGAAAGAGACAGAGAGAACAAAAACAAGAAAAAAGATTTTGATAAGACACAGAGTGGCGGACGCAGACCAAATCAGGGTGGATTCAATAAGAATTCCAGAATCCCGAAAGCTCTGCAGAAACCGGCTCCGCAGCCAAAACAGGAAGAGAAGAAACCTGAGGTTAAGGAAATCACACTTCCGGAGAAGATGACGATCCGCGAACTGGCAGAAGCTATGAAAATGCAGCCGTCAGTAATTGTGAAGAAGCTCTTTATGCAGGGTATGATGGTTACCGTAAACCATGAGATCGATTTTGAGAAAGCTCAGGAGATTGCTCTGGAATATGATATCATCGCAGAACCGGAAGAGAAGGTAGACGTTATCGAAGAACTCCTCAAAGAGGATGAAGAAGACGAAAAAGATATGGTTTCAAGACCACCTGTAGTCTGTGTTATGGGCCACGTTGACCATGGTAAAACATCCCTTCTGGATGCAATCCGTAAGACAAATGTAACACGTGGAGAGGCAGGCGGTATCACACAGCACATCGGTGCTTCTGTAGTAGAGGTTAACGGACAGAAGATCACATTCCTGGATACACCTGGACATGAAGCTTTCACAGCTATGCGTATGCGTGGTGCAAACTCCACAGATATCGCAGTTCTGGTTGTAGCAGCTGATGATGGTGTGATGCCTCAGACAGTAGAGGCTATCAGCCATGCGAAGGCGGCAGGCGTTGAGATCATAGTTGCAATCAACAAGATTGATAAGCCAAGTGCTAATATTGAGCGTGTAAAACAGGAACTTTCTGAATATGAACTGATCCCGGAAGACTGGGGCGGAAGTACGATTTTTGTTCCTGTATCCGCACATACAGGAGAGGGAATCGATACTCTTCTTGAGATGATCCTTCTTACAGCCGAGGTATGTGAATTAAAGGCAAACCCGAACCGTTCCGCAAGAGGTCTTGTAATCGAGGCTCAGCTTGATAAAGGTAAAGGTCCGGTTGCCACGATCCTTGTCCAGAAAGGTACTCTTCATGTGGGAGACTTTATTGCAGCAGGAGCATGCAATGGTAAGGTTCGTGCCATGATGGATGATAAGGGACGCAGGATTAAAGAAGCAGGTCCTTCTACTCCTGTAGAAATCCTGGGACTTGGTGATGTGCCGAATGCAGGTGAAATTCTTCTTGCATTTGACAGTGATAAGGAAGCCAAGAACTTTGCAGGTGCATTTGTATCTGAGAACAAGAACCGTCTTCTTGAGGAGACTAAGGGCAAATTATCTCTGGATAATCTCTTTGATCAGATTCAGGCAAGCGATCTGAAGGAACTTCCGCTCATTGTCAAAGCAGATGTACAGGGATCTGTGGAAGCTGTAAAACAGAGTCTGACCAAACTTTCCAACGAAGAAGTGGTTGTAAAGGTGATCCATGGCGGTGTTGGTGCGATCAATGAGTCTGACGTAAGTCTTGCGGCTACATCAAATGCGATCATTATCGGCTTTAATGTCCGTCCGGATGCAACCGCAAAACAGCTTGCTGAGCAGGAAGGTGTAGATCTTCGTCTGTATAGAGTTATTTATCAGGCAATCGAAGATGTAGAAGCTGCCATGAAGGGTATGCTTGATCCTATATTTGAGGAGAAAGTTATCGGTCATGCGGAAGTGCGTCAGCTGTTCAAGGCATCCGGTATTGGTACGATTGCAGGAAGCTATATTCTGGATGGTATCTTCCAGAGAAACTGCAAGGTTCGTATTTCCAGAGAAGGCGAGCAGATATTTGAAGGTGAGCTTGCATCCCTGAAGAGATTCAAAGACGATGTTAAGGAAGTTAAGGCAGGATACGAATGTGGCCTTGTATTTGACGGATTTAACGATGTGAAAGAGGAAGATAAAGTAGAAGCTTATATCATGGTAGAAGTACCGAGATAGTAATGGTTTATAAAGGTAGGGTGCGCGATTCATAGTGTCAGGTACAGTGTGGTGCGCACCTTGACTTGATTGTGGTAATTCAGAAAATAATGTGATCAGGATAGTCGATGATCCGGATTGCTCACAGTATTTGACAGAATTGCCGGATATATAGGAGTAAAACTTAAAATGAGAAAAAACAGTATTAAGAATACCCGGATCAATGGGGAAGTCCAGAAGGAACTCAGCACCATTATCCGCAACGAGATCAAGGACCCGCGTATTCATCCGATGACTTCTGTCATGGCTGTAGAAGTGG
>OLNL01003018.1_pt1 | contig 11762 bp, 11 predicted proteins | sample 1672181 | NCBI WGS metagenome assembly OLNL01 (sample SAMEA3136656, study PRJEB25190) | human gut metagenome | biome: human gut; feature: human-associated habitat; material: faeces | place: Austria | collected 2013
CCAGACCGGTCATGTAGATGCACCAGCACGGCGGGGTGTTGTACATGCTGTCCTTGTTCAGCAGGGTGGTGTAATTCATCATGGTGGGCACATTGTCGGCGGCATGGCCCAGCAGGTCGTCCCGGACGATGGCAATGGCCATGCCGGCGGGGGCCACGTTCTTCTGCACACCGAAGTAGATGCAGCCGTACTTGGTCACATCCACGGGCTTCGAGAGGATCATGGAGCTCATGTCCGCCACCAGCGGCACGCCCTCCACCTGGGGCACCTCGACGTACTGGGTGCCGAAGATGGTGTTGTTCTGGCAGATGTGGATATAGCTGGCATCCTTATTGTAAGGGATGGCGTTCACATCCGGGATGTAGGTGAAGTTCTTGTCCTTGCTGGATGCCACGATGTTGGCCTCGCCGAACTTGGCGGCTTCCTTGGCGGCCAGGTTGGAGAAGTTGCCGGTGACGATGTAGTCCGCCTTGCCGGTGGTCATGAAGTTCAGCGGCACCATGGCAAACTGCTGGGTGGCACCGCCCTGGAAGAAGCCCACCTTGTAGTTGTCGGGGATGTTCATCACGCGGCGCAGGGTGGCCTCAGTGTCCTTGATGATGGCGTCGAACCACTTGCTGCGGTGGCTCATCTCCATCACGCTCTGGCCGGAATCGCCGTATTCCAGCAGCTCTGCCTGTGCCTGACGGAGCACCTTTTCCGGTAACATGCTGGGGCCTGCGCTGAAGTTGTATACTCGTGCCATATGGAACTCTCCCTTTCCTATCCGTACCGCCGCTCTCATCTGCGGCAGGTGTGTGCTTGATTTGTCCGTAGTATACCGGTTCCGGGGGTGCAAAAACAAGAGCATCTTTGCACAAAGATGGGACTGCTCTGCCTGCCTTGAGCGCACAAAACACACAACTGTCCTTGGACAAAGAACACTTTTTAAGACAAATGTAAAAATATGCTGGTTTTACCGCATGGCTCCTCACTTTTACTGCTTGCCTGTTTGTGCCGGGTATGGTATAATCGTGTTGAAATAAGACAAATGTAAAAGCAAAAAATCGGAGGTGAAACCGGTGTATGGACTTTCAGACAGACTGAAACCACTCTCTGCCGCCGAGGAGCAGGTGCTGCTGGCGGTCTGGGACTGCCCCGCCCCGGCCACCCGGCGGGACATCAGCGAAAAGCTGACCGCCACCGGCTGGGCTCCGGCCACGGTGCTCAACTTTTTGTACCGTCTGGAGGAAAAGGGCTGGGTCAAGGGCGGCAAGGCGGGGAGCCAGAACACCTATCTGCCCACGGTCACCCGCCGGGCCTATTGCGTTGCGGCCATGCGCCAGCGGATGGACACCCTGTTCGGCGGCAGCCTGCCCGAAGCGGTCCGCGCCCTTGCCAGCGAGAGCGGCGCTTCCCAGAGCCAGCTGGAACAGGCCATCCGGGTGCTGGAGGAGCAGCATCAGGAGGCGGAAGAATATGACCTGTACGATCCCTATGGGTGACGGAAAAACGAAAAAGCTCCCATTACGGGAGCTTTTTCGTTGCATTCTATCACAAGATATGCTAAAATTAGACATGAAAAGGTACTGCACATAACGGCAGGCGGTTAGCCCACACTTCCGGAAGGAGGTGAGAGCGATGCCTATTACTTTGACGTTCCATATTTTTGGACTGGTATTTACCATCAAGGTGAAAAGCGAAAACCGCCACCCTGCACGGTGACGGTTTTCTAACCAAAACTTAAACCACTAGGGCTAACCGCTTGTCGCAGTGCCTTTTCTATTTGTAGTATAGTGATTTTTTCTTGTTTTGTCAAGAGGCGGAAGGATATACGATGGAGTGCAGATTGAAAGCAAAAAAATGCGGCGGCTGTCCGATGCTGGGACTGGATTATGCCGAGCAGCTCAAACAAAAAGAAGCCGCTGTCCGTAAGCTGGTGGGAAAATACGGCCCGGTGGCTCCCATCCGGGGCGCGGAAAACCCCTGCCATTACCGCAATAAGGTGATCTCTACCTTTGCAGCGGGCCCCGGCGGGAAACTGGTGTCCGGCATCTATGCGGCAGGCACGCATAAAGTGCTGCCTGTGGAAAGCTGCCTGCTGCAGGACGAAGTGCTGGACACCGTGATGCAGGCGGTGCGGGCGGCGGCCAGCACCTGCCGCTACCAGCCTTACAATGAGGACAAGGGCACCGGCTTGCTCCGCCACTGCCTGCTGCGGCGCGGTGTGGTGTCCGGGCAGGTGATGGTGGTATTGGTGACCGCCCAGCCGGTTCTGCCCGGGGCGAAAAACTTTGTCCGCGCTCTGCTGGCCGAAGCCGAAAAGCGCCATGTCCCCGTGACCACCGTGGTGCAGAACTACAACCCCCGCCGCACCAGCGTGGTGCTGGGCGAAGAGGAAAAGGTGCTCTACGGCAAGGGATTCATTCTGGATACCCTCTGCGGCAAGACCTATGCCCTGAGCCCCCGGAGCTTCTACCAGATCAACCATGACCAGACCGAGGTGCTGTATGGTCTGGCTGTGGAAGCAGCCCGCCTGACCGGCAAAGAGGTGGTGCTGGATGCCTACTGCGGCATTGGCACCATCGGTCTGACCGCCAGCGGCAGGGCAAAGCAGGTGGTGGGCGTGGAGCTGAACCGGGACGCTGTCCGGGATGCCATCGGCAACGCAAGGCACAACAACGTGAAAAACGCCCGCTTCTTTGCCGCCGATGCCACCCAGTGGATCACAGAAGCGGCGGCCGCCGGGCAGAGAGCAGATGTCATTTTCATGGACCCGCCCCGCGAAGGCTCCACCCCCCAGTTCATTGAGAGCGTGGCCCGCATGGCCCCCAAACGGGTGGTCTATGTCAGCTGCAACCCCGAGACCATGGCCCGTGATCTTGCCCTCCTGACCGCCAAAGGCTACCGCGCCGAGGGCTTTACCCCTGTTGATCTCTTCCCCCAGACCGCCCATTGTGAGGTGGTCGGCGCGCTGACCAGATCACAGAAGTCCAAAGGGTGAAACAAGCCACAATGAATGGATATTTTTATGTATTAACGGCCATTGACCTTTTTGTGCTGAGCTTCATGTGCATCCTCACAAAGCTCAGCGAGTCCCTGAACAAAAAGCAGAAGCAGGGATTTTTCTTTGCCTTTGCGCTGATCGCGGTGATCTCGGTGCTGGAGGTGGTGACACTGGTGGTGGATGGCACCCCGGCGGGCTACCGCTGGCTGAACATCCTGTCCAACTATCTGGGGTTCGGCCTGTCCCCGGGAGTGTGTCTCTGCCTTGTGTATGTCATGGACCGGAAAAAGAGGATGAACCGCTGGTTCAGGGCGGCGGTGTGCTGCGAGGCGTGCTACCTGCTGTTCCTTGCTCTGTCCATCCCCGCCGGGCTGGTGTTCTCCGTCAGCGCCGACAACATTTATTCCCGCGGGCAATACTTCTATATTTATATCATCATGTACTTTGCGGCCATCGTGTATCTTTCGGTGTCCACCTTCGTCACGGCGCGGGAATTCCAGAACCGCAGCCGGGCGCTGATCTACCCCCTGATGTTCTTTCTGCTCATTGAGACCATCATTCAGGTGACACTGCCGGAGCTTCACGTTACATGGCTGTGCGTTACCCTGTTGTCGGTGCTGTACTTTATCTACTGCAGCGAGATGTGGAACCAATTGGATGCCCTTACCGGGCTGCTGAATCAGAACAGCTACCTGAACCGCACTGCTGAGATGCGCCGCCGCGGCGGGGTGCTGGTGGTGTTCGATGTGGACGACTTCAAGCAGATCAACGACCGCTACGGCCACCTGCAGGGAGATGTCTGTCTGGCCGAGATCGGCCGCTGCATCAAAAAAGCCTATGCCCGCAGCGGCTACTGCTACCGCATCGGCGGCGACGAGTTTTGTGTGCTGATGGAAAACGCGGACCGGGAGGCCCAGTGCGCGCAGGAGTTTGTACGCCAGCTGGAACAGCGGCGAAAAGCCGTGGACTTTCTGCCCACGGTGTCCTTTGGTTCAGCTCCCTTTTTGGGGGAGGACGTGCTGGCTGTGAAGAACCGGGCCGACCGGGAGATGTACCGCTACAAAAAGGCCCGGAAGCCCGATGCCGCTCATTGTTCTCCGAATCATTACCTCCTATGAAAAGGGACTGCTGCACTGGGATCTCCCCCTGTGCGGCAGTCCCTTTCCTTGTTCTGGCAGGGCACAGTGCGCAATGGCGTGATTTGAACTGGCTTTTTTGCATTTCCTGTACTATAATAAAGAACTGTGAAGTTTACACCCGCTATCACTGGGAAAGGAGAATCACCCCTTGAATAAAATGCTTACCCACCTGAACGGCTACAAGCGCGAGGCTGTGCTTGCACCGCTGTTCAAGATGCTGGAAGCCACGTTCGACCTGTTTGTGCCGCTGGTCATGGCAGACATCGTCAACGTGGGCATTGCAGCACATGATTTCCACTATATCCTTGTGCGGTGCGGCATCCTGCTGCTGCTGGCCGTTGTGGGCCTTGCCTGCAGCCTGACGGCCCAGTATTTCTCGGCCAAGGCGGCGGTGGGCTATTCCACCTCCCTGCGCCATGCCCTGTTTGAGCACATCCAGAGGCTTGGCTTTACCGAGATGGATACCATGGGCACCAGCACCCTCATCACCCGCATGACCAGTGACATCAATCAGGTGCAGAGCGGTCTGAACCTCTTCCTGCGCCTGTTCCTGCGCAGCCCGTTCGTGGTGGTTGGTGCCATGATCATGGCGTTCACCGTGAATGTGCGGGCCGCCTGGATCTTTGTGGTCGCCATCCCGCTGCTGAGCGTGGTGGTGTTCGGGGTCATGGTCATCACCAACCCGCTGTACAAAACGGCCCAGGCCCGGCTGGACCGTGTGCTGGGCCTGACCCGCGAGAACCTGACCGGTGTGCGCGTGGTCCGCGCCTTTGATAAGGAGCAGAGCGAGATCGACCGCTTTGAGTCGGCCAACGACCTGCTGACCCGGATGCAGCTCCATGTGGGCCACATCTCCTCCCTGATGAGCCCGCTGACCTACGTCATCATCAATCTGGCCATCGTGGCTCTGCTCTATGTGGGCAGCATCGAGATCAATGTGGGCGGCATGGCCTCCGGCGATGTGATCGCGCTGGTGAACTACATGAACCAGATCCTGGTGGAGCTGGTCAAACTGGCAAACCTCATCGTGCAGGTGAGCAAGGCGCTGGCCTGTGCCGGCCGTGTGCAGGCTGTGCTGGACACCGAACCGGGCATGGAATTCCCCGCGGCCCTCAAGGGTGAGGCACCTGCGGATAAGGCCGGGGATGCTGTGCGGTTCGACCATGTCAGCCTGACCTACGCCGGTGCCGGTGCCCCCAGCCTGACCGATATCAGTTTTACCGCAAAGCGCGGCCAGACCATTGGTGTCATCGGCGGCACGGGCAGCGGCAAATCCAGCCTCATCAACCTGATCCCCCGCTTCTATGATGCCACGGAGGGCACCGTGGAGATCCTGGGCCGTCCGGCGCAGGAGTACCCCCGCGCGGCTCTGCGCGGCAGTGTGGCGGTCGTGATGCAGAAAGCCCAGCTGTTTGGCGGCACCATCCGCTCCAACCTGCTGTGGGGCAACAAGAACGCGGCGGACGCTGATCTGTGGGCCGCACTGGAGACCGCGCAGGCTGCGGATTTTGTCAGGGCAAAGCCCCTTGGGCTGGACGAGCCTGTGGAGCAGGGCGGCCGGAACCTGTCCGGCGGCCAGAAGCAGCGCCTGACCATTGCCCGTGCGCTGGTGGGCAAGCCCGAGATCCTGATCCTGGACGACAGCGCCAGCGCGCTGGACTACGCCACCGATGCGGCCCTGCGCAAGGCGCTGGCCGCTCTGCCCGGTGACCTGACCGTGTTCATCGTGAGCCAGCGTGCCGCCAGTCTGCAGCACGCCGACCAGATCATCGTGCTGGATGACGGCAGGATGGTGGGTCTGGGCAGGCACGCCGATCTGCTGAAGAACTGCCCCGTTTACGAGGAGATCTACGCCAGCCAGTTCAAGAAAGGGGATGCGCAGAAATGAGTGCAAAAGCAAAGAGTAAGCTGACCCCGGAACAGCGCAACGCAACGCTTCGGCGGGTGCTGGAAAAGATCCGCCCTTACGGCTTTTTTGTGGTGTGCAGTCTGATCGTGGCCGCTGTGAGCGTGGCTGCCCAGCTGTATATCCCCATCCTCTGCGGCAGCGCCATTGATATGATGCTGGGCAAGGGGAATGTGGACTTCAACGGTGTTCTGCGCATCGTGGTGGAGATCGTGATCGTGGCCGTGGTGGCTGCATTTGCCCAGTGGCTGCTGAGTGTCTGCAACAACCGCATCACCTTCTCGGTCAGCCGGGACCTGCGCAACGCCGCGCTCCGTAAGATCCAGACCCTGCCGCTCTCTTATCTGGACAGCCACCCCTCCGGCGATATCGTCAGCCGCATGGTCGCCGATGTGGACACCTTTGCGGACGGCCTGCTCATGGGCTTTACCCAGCTGTTCAGCGGCGTGCTGACCATCCTTGGCACCCTGCTGTTCATGCTCGGTGAGAATGTGCCCATCACGCTGGTGGTGGTCTGCATCACCCCGCTGAGTCTGGTGGTGGCAAGCTTCCTTGCCAAGCGCAGCTACAAGTATTTCCAGGGCCAGAGCACCGTGCGCGGCGAGCAGACCGCCCTGGTCAACGAGATGATCGAGGGCCAGAAGGTCGTGCAGGCCTTTGGCCATGAGGCCGAGAGCCTAGCCGCCTTTGACGAGGTGAATGGCCGCCTGCAGAGCGTGAGCCTGAAGGCCATCTTCTTCTCCAGCATGACCAACCCCGCTACCCGCTTTGTGAACAACATCGTTTATGCAGGTGTCGGTCTGGTGGGTGCCGTTTACGCTGTGGCGGGCGGCATCACCATCGGCCAGCTGAGCATCTTCCTGAACTATGCCAACCAGTACACCAAGCCCTTCAACGAGATCTCCGGCGTGGTCACCGAGCTGCAGAATGCGCTGGCCTGTGCGGCCCGCGTGTTTGAGCTGCTGGACGCCGACGACCAGATCCCGGAAGCCGAGAACGCCGCTGTGCTGCAGCCGGACGGCCATGTGCAGCTGGAGGATGTGTCCTTCCGCTACCTGCCCGACCGCCCGCTGATCGAGGGCCTGAGCCTGGACGTGAAGTCCGGCCAGCGCATCGCCATCGTGGGCCCCACCGGCTGCGGCAAGACCACCCTCATCAACCTGCTCATGCGCTTCTATGACGTGAACGGCGGTGCCATCAAGGTGTCCGGCACCGACATCCGCAGCGTGACCCGCGCTTCGCTGCGTGGCAGCTACGGCATGGTGCTGCAGGATACCTGGCTGCGGGCCGGTACGGTGCGGGAGAACATCGCCTACGGCAAGCCGGACGCCACCCTGGACGAGGTGGTGGCTGCCGCCAAGGCCGCCCACGCCGACAGCTTCATCCGCCGACTGCCGGACGGCTACGACACCGTCATTGCGGAGGACGGCGGCAACATCAGTCAGGGCCAGAAGCAGCTGCTGTGCATCGCCCGCGTGATGCTCTGCCTGCCGCCCATGCTGATCCTGGACGAGGCCACCTCCTCCATCGACACCCGCACCGAGGTGCGCATCCAGGCCGCGTTCGCCCGGATGATGCAGGGCCGCACGAGCTTCATCGTGGCCCACCGCCTGTCCACCATCCGCGAGGCCGACGTCATCCTTGTGATGAAGGACGGCCACATCGTGGAGCAGGGCAACCACGACGAACTGCTGGCCCAGGGCGGCTTCTACGCCAAGCTCTACAACAGCCAGTTCGAGGGCGTGGAGACTTGACCCCCTGAAAGAATCACAGGAAAGAGAAACCGCCCTCACAGCCTGAACAAAGGCCTGTGGGGGCGATTTTCTGTTTCTATGATAGTATCTTAATCCTCATCCTCTTCATCGTCATCTTCGGCAATGATTTTGGGGTCAAGACTTTCGTAGTATTCGATGCGTTCTTTCACCGTAGCATCCGGATTTTCTTTTGCGAACTCCAGCATTTCCGGCGGTTCCGCCCTTCCTCATTTGTTTGCCTTAATCCTGCCGCCCCTGTTTGGTGTGCTGTTTGTTGGTGTACATATACTTATCTACCGCATCGAACAGCGTCTGCAAGGTGCAGTGGCTGTAATCGGAAGAGAGGGCCCAGCCCCATGCAAAGCTGATGGGCTCGCCTCTGTCGTGGGAGTTGAAGACATCCACGTCCTCCTGCAATGCCAACAGCACATTTTTGATGCCCCGGCGGTCGGTGTTGTAGAGCACCGCGATGAACTCGTCGCCGCCGTACCGGCCCACGAAATCCTTGGCAGGGACCGCGTTCCGCAGCAGGCGGGCGAAATTCGCGATGAGCTGGTCGCCCACCGAGTGGCCCATGGTGTCGTTGACGTGCTTGAGGTTGTTCAGGTCGAACATGAGGCAGGCTGTGGGCTCGGTGATGAACTTCACCTCGTTCAGCAGTTCCTCACAGCGGCTCTTGTTGGGCAGGCCGGTGTGCAGGTCGATATAGGCCTTCTGTTCCAGCACCTTATTCTTCCGCGCGATGCGGATGGCCGAGAGCATTACCTCTATGACCATGGCCGCCAGCAGCACCATATCCACCGCCGAGGTAATCTCGATCCAGCGGATGCGGGTAGCGATCTGCTCCGAGTACCGTTCTGCCGCCGAGACCGTGTCGTCGGCCAGGCCGAAGTAGATCTCACTCATCGCCACGATGTCGGTCTGCTCGTAGCCGCTTGGATCTCGCGCTTCAGGCCCTGCCAGTAGTTCATCTGGACGTCCAGCTTCTGCTGGTAGTTCGCATCCTTCAGCTTCACCAAGTCGTAATGGCCGTCCTCGTACTTCAGGCCGCTCAGGATGTCATCCAGATACTGGATGAGCTCGTCGTTTTCGTGCCGGTGATCTCCAGCTTGACCTCCCGCTGGGTCGCACCGCGCACAAGACCCGCATAGTTCAGCACCCGCGCGGTGCCCTGCAGATTGCGAATTTGAAACATCATCAATCCGACTAGAATAATTAAGATCAAAATCAACCCGCTGTTGACGATCGTTTTCCAATTCTTTTTCATCCCACATTTCACTCTCTTGCGCTGGGTTGCTGTTTACGCCTATCCTTTCTTTTTTCGAAAATATGGGTTTGCATCAAATTTTGACCTTCTGTTTTGAATTCCATATTCCGTTAACTCTTTTAACAACACCGAACGCACCGCCCTCTTTCCCGGCAATGCAACTTCTAACGAAATTGATGGTGGAAAACTAAGAGTAATCTCAATCTTCCGTTCTGCATCAATTTCATTCATCGTTGACTGCATCAATTTTGTCATACTCTTAAAATACTCTTTTAACCGCTTCATATTTCCATCTGCTACGCTTTCCTCTAACGCCTCCATTTCCGCTCTGAATTTTACAAACCGAGGTTCATTTCTAAGCTCAAACAATTTCGGGATCAGATCTTCGAATCCGCAATCTTTTAGGGCATAATCCAATAAAACAGGTGCGGAATATGCAATTCTTGTTTCCGGAATTTCTTTCTTCAACTCCTCATAATATTCTAATAAATCTTTATCAATTCGTCTTATAATATCTTTTCTTAAATAGAACGTATTAAATTCTTCTTTTTGCAGAATCACGCGGCGCTGAATAGAAGGAATATAATCCAAATCGTATCGATCTGCCAAAAGATAATAGGTCATCGCTCTTCGTATTTCAAACGCCAAAAACGGGTCCGCATGCATTCCCATATATTTTTCTGCAGAATTTCGGATTTCGTTCAAAAGGTTAGGCTTACTCTCCATCATCTCCGACACAAAATCATGGGCTTCTTTGAAAACGTTAAAATCCATATCAAAGGGATCAAATTCTACCGTTGTTTTAAACTGATTTCCATATTGTTTGAAATACTCTACTCCGTCTATGTAATGTGAATTCAGCCTTTCCTCAAACACATAAATCTCGTCCCACAACAGAAGAGCTGTAACCACATTATCCAGTGCATCAACCTGATTATTACTAATATTGATTGGATTTTCGTTCTTTAAGTCTTCTATTACGTTAGCTGCTTGAAAAATACTTTCTCCATCTAATAACGCTTTTCTCATCTTTTTACTCTTTTTTCAACTTCGACTTTTAAATTTTAAAATCATAAACTTGTATACTTTTTATCTTAGATTTTCGGGCTCACTTCTAAAACCACCGGCTCCTCCGGCGGCGGGGTCAGCGTGGAGTGCGCCCGCACAAAGGCAGCTGCGCGCTGGCTGGCAATGCCCTGCCGCAGCTTTCGCAGGTCGTTGGACGGGAAGGTCCTCTCCCCGTTCCAGCCCTCCAGCGCAGCCTGCACCTCGGCCTCTGTGGGCCAGAGATGTTCCGTTTCGGCAACCAGCAGAAGCCCCAGACGCCCCCGCAGTTTCTGTTCCGCCTGAGCGTGAAGCTCCGCCCGGAACTGTTCCACCGTCTGGCCCTGCACCTTCAGGTATTGGTCAAAGTTGATGTTGTTCGCCTGCATCCGCAGGTTGAACTCCCGCTGCTCGGCAAAGTAGTTGCCCGCCACCAATTGCTTCGGCAGCGTGCCCTTCACCTCGCCGCCGAGCTGGTAGACCAGCTCCCGCTCGGCCAGCGTCTCGGCCTGGGCGCAGCGGGTCTTGTAGATCTCCCGTGCCACACGGTCCCGCAGGGCTTTTTTGCCCGCCTCGTCAGCGGCGCGGTCCTCGTCGCCGTGGTGGCGGTTGATCTCCAGTTCAAGGGTCAGTTTCCGGATGGGCCGGGGCCGGATGGGCTGCACAAAGCCGGTGTACCGCCCCAGTTCCAGCGGCGGCAGGCAGAAGAACTCCGCCCCCGCCCGGAACCCTTCGGCCCGGTTGACGGCCAGCAGCTCAAAGTCCGGGTCGGTCACCGGGACGAGCCGGTGCTCCTCCATCAGCTGCGCAAACAGCGGCGAAAAGCCTTCCAGAATGGCGCGGTTCACCGCTGCCGTCAGCAGGTCTTCTTCCTCTTTGGGCGCATCCGGTGCCGCCTGCTCGGCCTGCACCGCTGCTTCCAGCTCCTCGGCACTTGCCGAAAAGACCACCCGGCAGTCGCCCGGTTCCGGCATCCCAAAATGTTCCAGTTTCATGGCATTTCCTCCTCACCGCACAAATCCGGCCATCAGCAGCACAAGCACCACAGCCAGAGCAAAGTACAGCACTTCGGCCCCCAGCACGGCACGGTCGCCTTCCACATACATCTTCTCCGGATCTTCCGGGTCATAATATAAGGTCACAGTCTCCCCGGCCGCAAAGCCCTTGCCTTTGGCCGCCTTCGGGTAATGGAGGCGGTGGCTGCCGCCTGCCGTCTCAAATTCCAGCACATAGGCCTGACCGTCCCGGCCCTGCGCGGTGCCCGCAACGCGGGCGGTGACCTTTTCGCCTTTTGTCTGCAAACGCCGCCGCGCAAGCACACTGCGCACCCCCATGCCGAGCATGAGCGCCGCCCCGATGATAAAGATCAGAAAGTTGAACATGTGTGGTTCCCTCATTCCATCGTATTTTGCCGCAGGGCCCCAGGCCCCGGACAGCTCAGGTCTTATTGTATCATATTCTACCGAAAATTTCGCCCCATCGTCCTCATTCCGGTGCCAAAATTTCATCCGGAATTTTTGTCAGAAAAATTCGAAAAAAGCGCTTGACATTTCCGGTTTCCATGGTATAATTACTATCGTTCCGAGCGACACAGCTCACGAACGAAAACAAAATATGCGGATATGGCGGAATTGGCAGACGCGTTAGATTCAGGTTCTAATCGGGG
>OLNL01003027.1_pt1 | contig 11718 bp, 9 predicted proteins | sample 1672181 | NCBI WGS metagenome assembly OLNL01 (sample SAMEA3136656, study PRJEB25190) | human gut metagenome | biome: human gut; feature: human-associated habitat; material: faeces | place: Austria | collected 2013
CGGGCGGATTCGAACAGCTGCGGCGCTGTCGCAGAAGACAGCGCAAAAACAGCCCGGTGGGCTGTTTTTAGCAGCGCGGCTCGCGCAATCCACCCGCGCCCACCTGACTGCTCCCGTGTGCAAACACACAGGGGCTGTTTTATTTTTGTCTGCGCATGGTGCAGCAGCATGCAGCACATCCTCGAAATTGAGAAAAACGGAGCATTTGTCACAAACTTATCACAAAAAGGTTACAAACCGACTTTTTCCACTCAAAAAGATTGTGAAACGATTGTTTATCTGGTATCATATCGGGGTGGCTGGCAAATTGTGCCGGTCTGCGAGAAGAAATGAATCAAGATCAAGGAGAAGTATCCATGAAGAAAAAGAACGTTCTGGCTTCGCTGCTCCTGGCAGGTGCGATGTTCCTGACCGCATGCGGCGGCAGCGCATCCTCCACCAGCGCAGCAGGCGGCGTGTCCGGCAGCTTTACCGGCACGGCCAAGGGCATGGGCGAGGTGTCCGTCACCCTGACCCTGACGGACAACGTCATTACCGACTGCACCGCCAAGGGCGACGAGGAGACCCCCGGCATTGGCTCGGTGGTCATTGAGCAGTTCCCCGGCGAAGTCGTGGAAGGCAACACCATCAACCTCGACAGCATCAGTGGTGCGACCATCACCTCCAATGCATTCGTGGAGGCTGCCAAGGCTGCTCTGACCGAGGCCGGCCTGAACCCCGACGATTACATGGCCAAGGCAGACAAGACCGCCAACGGCGAGACCGTCAGCTATGATGCCGACGTCGTCGTCATCGGTGCCGGCGGCGCAGGCATGACCGCTGCCATGACCGCTGCCGATGCAGGCCAGAAGGTCGTCATCCTGGAGAGCCAGGCCATGGTGGGCGGCAACTCTGCCCGCGCCACCGGCGGCATGAATGCAGCCAAGACCGTCTATCAGGACGAGAACGAGTTCGATCAGGCTGCCGGTGTGGAAAAGACGCTGGCAACGGCTGCTGAAAAGTATGCCGACAATGAGACCATCACCGCACTGGCCAAGACCGTTTCCGAGCAGTGGGCAGCCTATCAGGCCAACCCCACCGGCTACTTCGACAGCGTGGAGCTGATGGAGCTGGACACCATGGTCGGCGGCAAGGGCATCAATGACCCGGAGCTGGTCAAGACCCTGTGCGAAGGCACGGCAGACGCCATCGACTGGCTGGATGAGAACGGCATCACCCTGCACAACGTCTCCAGCTTCGGCGGCGCATCCGTCAAGCGCATCCATCGCCCGGTCAACGAAGAGGGCAAGGTCGTCTCCGTGGGCGCTTACATGATCCCGCTGCTGCAGGAGAACTGCGAGAAGCGCGGCATCGACATCGTGCTGAACACCACCGTGGATACCATCCTGACCGATGCCAACGGCGCAGCCGTGGGCGTTTCCGGTACCGATAAGGACGGCAACACCGTCGTCGTCAACGCCAAGAGCGTCGTTCTGGCCACCGGCGGTTTCGGTGCCAACCTCGATATGGTCACCCAGTACAAGCCCGAACTGGCAGGCTTCATGACCACCAATGCCGCAGGCGCACAGGGCCAGGGCATTGAGATGGCGACTGCCATCGGCGCAGGCACCGTGGACATGGACCAGATCCAGATCCACCCCACCGTCGAGGCCAACACCGCCGCCCTCATCACCGAGGGTCTGCGCGGTGACGGCGCGATCCTCGTCAACGCCAACGGCGAGCGCTTCATCGATGAAGTTGGCACCCGCGACGTGGTCTCCGCTGCCGAGATCGCACAGCCGGGCAGCTACAGCTGGCTGATCGTCGATCAGGCCATGGTCGATGCGTCCAGCGTCATCCAGGGCTACATCAAGAAGGGCTACACCAAGACTGGTGCGACCTACGAGGAGCTGGCCAAGGAGCTGGACGTTGATCCCGCTGCCTTCGCCAACACCATGGAGACCTGGAACAGCTACGTCGAGGCCAAGAACGATCCCGACTTTGGCCGCACCAGCTTTGCAAACCCGCTGAACAATGGCCCCTACTATGCCATTAAGGTCACTGCCGGTGTCCACCACACCATGGGCGGCGTGACCATCAACAGCGCCACCGAAGTGCTGAAGGAAGACGGCACCGTCATCCCCGGCCTGTTCGCAGCCGGTGAAGTGACGGGCGGCGTCCACGGTGCAAACCGTCTGGGCGGCACCGCCGTGGCCGACTTTGTGGTCTTTGGCCGCATCGCCGGTGAGAGCGCAGCCAACTACGCAAGCGCACAGTAAAACCGAATAAAAGGCCGGGAGGCCGCCTCCGTCGAACGACTGGGGCGGCCTCCCGTTTTTTGTTGGGAAAATTCCCTTCCCCCTGCGGGGAAAAGCGTGGTATAATCAGGGCATCAAAAAGAGAACCGGCAAGAGGTATCCGCTATGATGTACACACTGCATTATGATTCCCCGCTGGGCGGCATCCTGCTGGCGGCAGATGACGTGGGCCTGACAGGGCTTTGGTTCGACGGCGAACTGTATTTTGCCGAGGGTCTGGACCCGGACCACACGGCGCAGAAAACGCCCATCCTGCAGCAGGCAGAACGCTGGCTGGAGGTCTATTTCAGCGGCCGGGAGCCGGGTTTCACCCCGCCGCTCCATCCCATGGGGTCGCCTTTCCGGCAGGCGGTGTGGGAGCTGCTGCTGCAGATCCCCTACGGCCAGACCACGACCTACGGTGCGCTGGCAAAGCAGCTGGCGGAAAAGCAGGGGAGGCCCCGCATGTCTGCACAGGCAGTGGGCGGTGCCGTCGGGCACAATCGGATCGCGATCCTCATCCCGTGCCACCGGGTCGTCGGAACGAACGGCAGCCTGACCGGCTATGCGGGCGGCATCGACAAAAAGGAAAAACTGCTGCGGATGGAACACGTCAACATGGAGCAGTTCTTTGTGCCGTAACCGGGGGAGAAGGCTGCGATGCCAACCCCTTGGGAGTCGGATGACTGCCGCATCCGGCATCCGGGCAAGTAAGTGCAGGCAGGGCCGTGCTGTTCAAGTCCTCTGATCCGCAGGGGAGAGCGTCAGGAAAAACAAATCAGCGGCAATCCTCCCGGTAGACATTCCTACGGGTCCAGGAACCGCACACTAACAAAAGCCCCACTGGGGCTTTTGTTGCCCCGCCTGCGGCAGGGCCGTGTTGTTCAAGTCCTCTTATCCGCATAGCAGAGCGTTTCCAAAAGGACGGATACAAAAAAGAAAAACGACAGCCTTTTTGAAAGCTGTCGCTTGAGAGTGCAGTTACGCAATCAAAATCCGAACCATTTCCCTTTGATGCGACTTCTGTCGCTTCTCCAAAAGTCACGGTCTGTGTGCCTTCTTTATAGTTGAAGGTATGCTGAATGGTGTTGAAGGTCATCAGCCCGCCACGCTGGTTCTTGACGCCCTTTTCGTTCAGCCAATCCCGAATTTCCCGCATGGTCTGACCATCGTTGTACCGCTGGAAGGTTTCTGCCACAAAGGGAGCAGTCAACGGGTCGATTTCAAAGCGGTGGTCTGCGTTGATGATGTAGCCAAAGGGAATGGCACCGCCAGTGAATTTTCCCTTCCGTGCGTTTTCGGTCATGCCACGAATGACCTTTTCAGACAGGTCAGCGGAATAATACTCAGTATAACCTTCCAGCACCGATTCCAGAATGATGCCCTCCGGCCCCTCGGAGATGATCTCGGTGGCAGACATGAGCTTGACACCATTCTTCTTCAGCTGGGTCTTGTACCGAGCACTGTCGTAGCGGTTTCGGGCAAAGCGGTCCAGTTTCCAGACCAGCACAATATCAAACAGCTTTTTGTCGCTGTCTTTTATCATCTGCTGAAACTCCGGGCGGTTGTCTGTCTTGGCAGAGATGGCACGGTCAATGTAGTGCTTGACGATGGTGATGCCGTTCTTTTCCGCATAGGCCGTGCATTCATGAATTTTACGTATTTTCAAGTACTTTGAAAAATTCTCATGAAGTATATCGCCTTGAAATTTATAAAAAGGAAACACTTGTAATATTGTGTTGCATCTTATAAAATAGAGGTATCAACAGTTTGCTCTAAGATAGCAAAGGCAGGTGCATCGTTATGACTCCGGAAGCAAGAGCGCGGGAACAAATCGATAACAGATTGCGGCAAAGTGGCTGGACAATTCAGGATCTGAAACAACTAAATCTGACGGTTGCTTCCGGTGTTGCAGTGCGCGAGTTCCCTACCAATACCGGTCCGGTGGATTATGCACTTTTCATTGAGGGAGTGCCAGTTGGTGTTGTAGAGGCAAAGAAAGACGAAGAAGGTCAAGCGCTGACAGATGTGGAAACGCAGTCCAGCCGCTATGCAAATAGCCAGTTCAAATGGGTAAAGCGGGAGTACAAGGTTCGGTTTGCCTACGAAGCCACTGGCGAATTGGTGCGTTTTACCGATTACGCAGATCTTAAATACCGTTCGCGCGAGGTATTCTCGTTCCACCGCCCGGAGACGTTGAAACGCTGGCTTGCTGAACCGGATACTGTGCGCAACAATCTGAAGCGTATCCCGCAGCTGGATGAATCGGGCTTCCGCAAATGTCAAATCCGTGCAATTCATGGTCTGGACACTTCGTTCTCAGAAAATCGGCCGCGCGCTCTTGTGCAGATGGCAACCGGCGCAGGCAAGACCTTTACAGCCATTACTGCTGCCTATCGGCTGTTGAAATACGGCAGAATGAATCGCATCCTGTTTCTGGTAGATACCCGCAGCCTTGGTGAACAGGCCGAGCGCGAGTTCATGGCCTACAAACCCAATGACGATCCTCGCAGCTTTTCGGAATTGTATGGTGTACGCCGGTTAAAAAACTCTTATATTTCCGGGGATGTACAGGTCTGCATCAGTACGATTCAGCGGATGTATTCCATTCTAAAAGGGGAAGAACTGGACGAACAGGCAGAAGAGATTCCCTTTGCGGAATATGTCACCGCCGAAAGCAAAGCACCAAAAGAGGTCGTCTACAATGCCAAAATTCCGCCGGAGTTCTTTGACTGTATCATTGTAGATGAATGCCATCGTTCGATTTACAATGTATGGAGTCAAGTGCTTTCCTATTTTGATGCGTTTATCATCGGCCTGACCGCTACGCCGGATAAGCGAACCATCGGCTACTTCAATGAAAATTTTGTCAGTGAATATACGCGAGAGCAGGCCGTTCTGGACGGCGTTAACGTTGGCGAGGACATTTATCTGATTGAAACCGATGTGACGAAAAATGGTGCAACCATCCTGAAGCAGTTGATCGAGCGGCGTAACCGCCTGACGCGCGCAAAACGCTGGGAGCAGATGGACGAGGATGTGTTCTACACACAGTCCAAGTTGGATAAGGATGTCGTAAATCCGAGCCAGATCCGTGCTGTGATTCGCACCTTCAAAGAAGCACTCCATACCACGTTGTTCCCCTACCGGAAAGAAGTCCCCAAAACGCTGATTTTTGCCAAAACAGACAGTCATGCAGACGATATTGTTCAGATCGTCCGGGAAGAATTCGGCGAAGGAAACGATTTTTGCAGAAAGATCACTTACAGCGCACAGAATCCGGAAGCTGTTCTCAGCTCGTTCCGGAATGACTACAACCCACGTATAGCCGTTACCGTGGATATGATCGCGACCGGTACGGATGTAAAGCCCATCGAGTGCCTGCTCTTCATGCGGGATGTGCGCAGCAGCAATTACTTCGAGCAGATGAAAGGCCGCGGCACCCGCACACTGAGCAAGGATGATTTACAAAAGGTAACACCTTCTGCTACGGAAAACAAAGATCACTTTGTGATCGTGGATGCAGTGGGTGTAACCAAATCCAAAAAGACCGAAACCCGCACGCTGGAACGCAAGCCAGCGGTTTCCATGAAGGAACTGATGATGAACATTGCACTCGGTGCGCGGGATGAGGATACCTTGACTTCTCTTGCAAACCGTGTGATTCGTCTCAGCCGCAGGATGGAACGCAGCGAACACAAGCAGTTCAAAGAAACCGTAGGGCAGACCGCAGAGCAGGTTGCGGAGAATCTGCTGAATGCCTTTGATGAAGATGTCATTCAGGCCAAAGCACAAGCAGAAAGCGGCGTGCTTACGCCCGCACCGGAACAGCTTGCACAGACCCAGAAAGAGCTCATCAAACAGGCCGTTGCACCTTTCCAGAAGCCGGAAGTTCGCGATTTTATTGAAAATGTCCGCCGCAGCCATGACCAGATCATCGACAGCGTTAATCTGGACAAAGTACTCTTTGCTGGTTATGATACCAATCAGGAGGAAACGGCAGACCGGGTGATTTCTACATTCAAGGATTTCATCGAGGAAAATAAAGATGAGATCATTGCCCTACGCATCATCTACAATGAAACGTATAAAAAACGTCCGATGGTACTGAAAAATCTGACCGAACTGTATCAAAAACTCAAAGCAAAGGGCATCACGATTGAGCGCCTGTGGGATTGTTATGCCATCAAGCAGCCTGGCAAGGTAAAGAAAGGCACACTCGCTCAGCTGACCGATCTGATTTCTATTATCCGTTTTCAGATGGGCTATACGGATACTCTTTCGCCCTTTGCCGACCGGGTAAACTATAATTTCAAACAGTGGACTTTCCGCCGCAACACCGGTGCGGTTCACTTTACCGCTGAGCAGATGGAATGGCTGCGGCTGATCAAGGAGCATATCATCACATCGCTGAGCATTCTGCCGGAGGACTTGGAGTATACGCCGTTTGACAGCAAAGGCGGCTTGGGTGGGTTCTATCGGGTGTTCGGAGAAAAGTATCAGGAGATTTTGGATGAAATGAATGAGGAATTGGTAGCGTAAGGAGAGACAAAAATGGGTTTGTATGAGGGCATCAAGGATGTTGCCAAAGTTGTACAGCAAGCAGATAACATAGAACTGTATCGGCAACTATTGGATTTAAGTGCTCAAGCGCTAGATTTGCAAGCTGAAAACGGTCAATTGAAGGAAGAACTTCATGAACTGAAAAAGAAGCAAGATTTGGAAGATAAAATTATTCGGCACGGTGCACTGTTTTTGCAATTGAAAGACCAACCGGAAGAATTCATGTACTGTACACATTGTTGGGACAGTGAAAAGAACATCATACAACTCCGATGTGATAGTGATGGTGAATTTTACTGCCCGCACTGTCATATATCCGGAATTTATGATGAAAATAAATATAACCAGTATCAACAGGCAATGTTAAAATCAATGGAACCAGTAACTTGGTAATATCTAATGGTAAAAACAAATGAATTGGAAAAAAGAGCCTCTTGGAAAAATTTGCAAAACCACAAGTGGTGGTACACCTAGTCGTAAGAATCAATCATATTATCAGAATGGAACTATTCCATGGGTGAAATCAGGAGAACTCGAAAATAATATCATTACAACATCGGAGGAATTTATCACAGAAGAGGGGCTATTGAATTCAAGTGCAAAAATTTTTCCAGCAGGAACACTTTTAATCGCACTTTATGGGGCTACTATTGGAAAACTAGCTTTTTTAGGGATTGATGCAGCTACAAATCAAGCGGTATGTGGTATTTTTCAAAATGAAAACGTATCATTAAGGTATTTATATTATTACCTTCTTTTTCAGCGTCCCAATTTGATTAAGCAAGGCGTTGGTGGAGCACAACCCAACATTAGTCAAACAATTCTAAAAAAATTAGAAATTTCATACCCGGATTCGATAACAGAACAGCAGCGTATTGTCGCTCGCATTGAAGAGCTTTTTTCTGAACTTGACAAGGCTGTTGATACTCTTAAAACTACAAAAGAGCAAATGGACGTGTATCGTCAGGCAGTTTTGAAAAAAGCCTTTGAGTCAAAAGCAAATGCTTCCAAGGCTAAACTTTCAAGCATTGGAGAAATTTGCTTAGGAAGACAACGTTCTCCAAAGAATATCTCCAATGAATATCCTACTAAATATATTCGCGCTGCTAATATCACAGAAAATGGATTGAAATTAGATGATATTTTGGAAATGGAATTCACCCCCAGTGAACGCAAAAAATACTATTTGAAATCTGGTGACATTGTTGTATCTGAAGCATCCGGAAGTGCAAAACAGGTTGGAAAACCAGCTATTTGGAAAAATGAAATTAGTAAATGCTGTTTTCAGAATACAGTCATTCGACTGCGTTTGACCGCAGATTATTCTGATTATGTATTTTGGTATTTGAAATATTTGTATCTTTCAGGGAAAATTGCAAAGCTTGTTGGTGGAGTAGGAATCAATCATCTAGGTGCAAAAAAGTTTTCAGATATTGAGATTCCTATTATAGACTTAACAGCGCAATTAAATATGGTTCAAACAATTGAAAAGAAAATGTCGCAGTGTGACAGTGTCTGTAAAACTATTGACACTGCTCTTGCACAGGCGGATGCAATGCGACAAAGTATTTTGAAACAGGCGTTTGAAGAAGGGATTGTTTAATGATGAGAACTCCTAAAATTCTTGGATTGAATACAAATTTTGAATTCCTACACTATCCAAACTTTTATGAAAGCATGTTTTCGTCTACAGTTTCGCTCTTGGATTATGATGCTGTCATAATTGATAGTTCAAATCTTGTGGATCAGTATACAAATCGAAAAAAATACAAAAACAAGTACTTAGTCACGGAACCGGATGCCAGTCAAATGGAAGAAGACTTTGAACACATTCGGAAGCAAATCGACGAACTGTTGAGAAGCGGTCGTAATGTTTTTATCGTTGTTGGACATAATGATAATTGCTATTGTCAATATGAGAAAAGTTTACTTGACTTTTCAGATGACCCTTTGGAATTTGAAACATATTCATTTTTGCCTATAGAATTAACTTTGGAGCATCTAAAAGGAAAAGAAATTTCATTTTGTGGCAGTACGCCATTTAACACTTTCTTTGAGGCCAACAAAGATATCCTTGAATATAATGCGGCTTTTGAAATTCAAAAAGAGATTGCTCTTGCAAAGATTCGCCGTAGCGATAAAGTGATTTCCTTCGCTAGAAAATACAATAAGGGATTGCTCGTTTTTTTGCCCTCGCTTGACTCCGAGCTGCCTGAAGGAACCCCCAGATGGCAGAACGCTTCAAAGCAATTCTTGAAAAGCATTTTCGAGCTTGATAATCAGTTGTTTTCGGAAAAAGAGGTTGGGCACTTGCCTGAATGGACTGATAATTTTCATATTTTGAATGAGTCAGACGTGATTGAGGAGACTAAGCAGGTAGAACGTCAAATTGAAGAACTGGAGAAAAAACTTTCTGAAAAACAAGAAAATCTCGAACAAATTGTAAATTATAAGAGATTGCTGACCGAAACGGGAACGCCACTTGAAAATATTGTCAAACAGGTTCTTTGTGAGCTGGGCTTTGAGCTTTGCCCTGTTCAGGAAAAACGCACTGATATCATCGCGAAGTATGGCGCCACCGATATTGTAGTCGAAATCAAAGGTGTCAGCAAAAGTGCCGCCGAAAAGCACGCCGCACAACTTGAAAAGTGGGCAGCAGAGTTTTTGGAAAAGCACGACCATCAAGCAAAGGCACTTTTAATTGTGAATGGATATAATACAATGCCACTGGATAAGCGCACAGAGGAAGTTTTCCCGGAGCAGATGCTGAAATATTGCAAGAGCCGGGAGCAGGCCTTGATTACCACTACCCAGCTTTTGTGCCTGTTCATTGAGGTAAAGAAAAATCCTGACTGTAAAGAAGAACGCATTCAGGAATTGTTATCTACCATTGGCAGATATTCACGTTATGTGGATTACGCAGAGTTTATCACAAAATAACAGGAGTTTTCATGTCAGAACAATCTTCTAATATCGTCTCCAAAGTATGGGGACTTTGCAATCCGCTGCGGGACGATGGCGTATCCTACGGCGATTATCTTGAACAGCTTACCTACCTGATCTTTTTGAAAATGTCCGATGAATACTCCCGCCCGCCGTATAAGCGAGAAACCGGCATCCCTAAAGGTTATACTTGGTCAGATATGAACACGCTCAAGGGCGCAGAGCTGGAAAATCAGTACCGCGCTATACTGGAGCGGCTGAGCGATGAAGGCGGCATTTTAGGGCAGATCTTCAAAGGGGCCGTCAACAAAATCAGCAATGTTTCCATCCTGTACCGCGTGGTGCAGATGATCGACAAGGAAAACTGGGTGTCCATGTCCTCCGATGTGAAGGGCGAGATCTACGAAGGTTTGCTGCAAAAGAACGCCGAGGACGTAAAAAGTGGTGCAGGGCAGTATTTTACACCCCGCCCGCTCATCAAAGCAATGGTGGCTTGTCTGCGCCCGGAACCGAAAAAGACAATCGCTGACCCCTGCTGTGGAAGCGGCGGCTTTTTCCTTGCTGCACAGGCGTTCTTGGCTGACCCAAAGAACTATGCACTCGACCGCACAGAGAAAGAATTCCTGAAAAACGAAACGTTCTATGGAACTGAACTTGTGGTTGCAACCTTCAAACTCTGCCTGATGAATCTGTATCTGCACAATATCGGTGACCTGTACGGCAAAGTCCCCGTCATGCGCGGGGATGCGCTGCTGTCTGACCCGGGTTATCGTGTAGACTATGTACTGACGAACCCGCCGTTCGGTAAAAAATCCTCCATCACCTTCACCAATGAAGAAGAGGAGCAGGAAGAAGAGGATCTGGTCTACAACCGGCAGGATTTCTGGACGACCAGCTCAAATAAGCAGCTCAACTTTATCCAGCATATCAATACGATTCTGAAGCCGACCGGAAAGGCGGCCGTTGTTGTACCGGATAACGTTCTGTTTGAGGGTGGTGCAGGCGAGATCATCCGTAAAAAGCTATTGGACACCACGGACTTGCACACCATTCTCCGCCTGCCAACTGGCATTTTTTACAAGCCGGGTGTAAAGGCAAATGTGATTTTCTTCGATAAGCGTCCCGCCAGCCCAGAGCGTCAGACAAAGGAAGTCTGGATCTACGATTTTCGCACAAATGTTCACTTTACGCTTCGTCAGCATCCCATGACGGATGCTGACTTGCAGGATTTCATTCAATGTTATCATCCGGAAAACCGCCACGAACGTATAGCAACATGGTCACCGGAAAATCCAGAAGGCCGCTGGCGCAGATTCACGGTAGATGAAATTCTGGAACGAGATAAAACCAGCCTGGATCTTTTCTGGCTGAAGGACAAGTCGCTTGCTGATTTAGATAATCTCCCTGCGCCGGACGAACTTGCCGCAGATATTATTGAAAATTTGCAGAGTGCTCTGGAAAGTTTTCAGGAATTGATGGGGCAACTGAAAAAGAACGATTGAACAGTATTTTGCAGTATGTTCTGTTTTCCCGGCACAGAGTCCGCAAGCGTATCTATCAGCACGTATTTATGACGTTGATTGTCCAATGTGGGTTTTGGAAGAACGGATTGGATTTGGCGAATTTTTGCGTATGTACCGTTTTTATGCAGAACGAAATCCGCAGTTTGCGCCACTGTTACCCCAAAGAGTTTTGAATCCGGTCAAAAGTTTGCGCAATGCTTGCGCGCATAATAACTGTTTGCTCAATGCGCTGTCTCGCACGAGCACAACAAGGCCATCACCTGAGATCTCGGCCTTTACAGCTCCATGAACAGCCATTCCAGCTCGTCCTTGTGCTTGGCAAATCGGACTGCAAAATTATCTTGACTTGTCATCTTTCTTTATCCTTTTCGTGTAAGATGAAGCTGCACGCTGGGGTAATCGCCAAACAGCTG
>OLNL01003031.1_pt1 | contig 11694 bp, 10 predicted proteins | sample 1672181 | NCBI WGS metagenome assembly OLNL01 (sample SAMEA3136656, study PRJEB25190) | human gut metagenome | biome: human gut; feature: human-associated habitat; material: faeces | place: Austria | collected 2013
CCAGACATAAGAAAACCTCCCATTTCTTGTTGTCCAAGAAATGGGAGGCAATTCAAAGAGGGCGCCCCTGTTTTTTGTGGGCAACAAACAAATCGGGCCCGCACCAAGGAAGGGCTTCCTCCGGGAAGCGGGCCCATATCAGCAAAGTGCAACTCAGCCCTTCCAACTTTGTATATGCAGCACCCCAAGAAAAACGCGGCGACTCCTTAGTAGCCGCAGGCCGCGCACAGGGCTACCTCCCAAATCATTCCGCAGGACGGAGGAGTCCCCGCAGCGCGAAGCGCGCAGCGGGGACTCCGACATGTCCGAGGACGATTTGGGAGGTAGCCCTGTGTGCGGCCGGTGAGACCAAAACCCTGCCATGCTTCTTATGTGCAGTGAAGCTAATGCTGCTAAAATACAAAGCGCTCATGTAGTTTAAACGCACGACGATAAGGAGCACCAGTGGGTAACCACTTCCGTACCTCCGGTGCGGGCGATGATGCCCCCAAGACGCAGCCGAGCGTCGCGGGCAGTCGTTTCGCCACTCCGGATTCAGAGGATCAGCTGTTTAGCCCGATCCCCGCACAGCCGGCAGATCAGGCACAGCCGGCGGCAGATCCCTTTGCCTACAACCCTAACAACGATGTTGCGCTTTCCGGCACGGCTGGCTTTGAGCCCGTTCAGACGGTGACCGCCCGCGTGGCTCAGCCTCAGATGAGCGCCGCCACGCCGCAGCCTACCATGGCCGGCATCCCCGACCCCATGGCCCCTGCGGCTCCCGCGCCGCAGCCCGCGCAGTCCGGTCTTTTTGCCGGCATTCCCGACCCCACGCAGCCTGCAGCTCCCGTGGTCGAGCGCGATCAGGCCGCCGAGGTCGCAAGCCTCGACAACGCGCTCAACAACCCCGACTTCACGTCGGTATTCGCGCCTATCGATCCGCAGGCAAGTCGCAAGAAGATGGCCAAGCAGGCCGGTGTCGAGCCCGTCATTCTGATGGAGCATGTCACCAAGATCTACCCGGCACAGCCCAACAAGCCCGCACTCGACGACATCAACATCGAGATCTATCCGGGTGAGTTCGTCTTCTTGGTCGGTCACTCCGGCTCGGGTAAGACCACGCTGCTGTCGACGCTCAACCGCGACGTCAAGCCCACAAGCGGCCGCATTTTGGTCGCCGGCCAGGATCTCATGAAGATCAAGAACCGCAAGGTTCCGTTCCTGCGCCGCCAGATTGGCGCCGTGTTCCAGGACTTTAAGCTTCTGCCGCAAAAGACCGCCTATGAAAACGTGGCGTTTGCCCTGCAGTGCATAGGCAAGCCCAAGGGCGTCATTCGCAGCCAGGTGCCCGAGGTACTGCGTCTGGTCGGTTTGGCCGATCAGATGGACTCGCTGCCCGATCAGCTTTCCGGCGGCGAGCAACAGCGCGTGGCCGTCGCCCGCGCCATGGTCAACCGTCCGCCGCTGCTGATTTGCGACGAGCCAACGGGCAACCTCGACCCGGCAATTTCGCTCGGCATCATGAAGCTGCTCGAGCGCATTAACCGCACCGGTACGACCGTGATCGTGGCTACCCACGATCGCGAGATGGTCGATAGTATGCATCGTCGCGTGATCGCCCTCGAGGGCGGCCACGTAATCCGCGACCAGGAGAGGGGAGGTTACGGCAACTATGGCACCAACTAACGTGGGCTATTCGCTCAAAGAGGCAATGAGCCACTTCTTCCGTAACTGGACCACCTCGCTCGGCGCCGTCATCACGATTTTCCTTTCGCTGTTTATCATCGGCCTGTTCATCATGGGTTCCGCGATGCTGAACTCCGTGATCGGCACCGTTGAGGATCAGGTTGTCATCAACGCGTTTATTAGCGATGACGCCGACCAGGCCGACGTCCAGGCTTTCGAGAGTGAGCTCAAGACGTGGAACAACGTTAAGTCCGTGACCTATAAGGACAAGGACGACGCGCTGGCCGAGTACACGAGCAAGATGTCGGGTAACGCCGACGCCACTCTGAGCGCACTTGATGGCCAGAATCCGCTGCCGGCTTCGTTCGCCATCGAGATGGATGATCCGTCCAAGGTCGAGAGCACGGCTCAGAAGCTCAAGAAGAACGCCGATTTTCAGAAGATCGCGGATGACGGCGACGTTAACGCGAGCGTTCTGTACGGCCAGGAGGAAGTGAGCCGCCTGTTCCAGGTGACGAACTACATCCGTATCGCCGCTGTGGTGCTCGTCGGCCTGCTGACCTTTATCGCGTTCATCTTTATCAACAACACGATTCGCCTGTCCATTACGGCGCGTCGTCGTGAGATCGCGATCATGCGTCTGGTGGGCGCCAGCAATGGCTTTATTCGCGGTCCGTTTATCACCGAGGGCGTGCTGCAGGCCGTTTTGGGCTCGCTGCTTTCCATCGGTGTTTTGGAGCTGCTTCGCAACCTGTTGGTTCCGCGTCTTCAGGAGAGCATTGGCTGGATGTCGTTTGCGCTGCCGATGCAATACTACCTGGTAACGTATGCCGCACTGATCCTGGTCGGCGTGATCATCGGTCTCTTTGGTTCCGCCATTGCCATGCGTCGCTACCTGCGCGTGTAGACACAGCTGGAATTAGTTTTGCTAACGGGCCGTCCCGCTCTGGGGCGGCCCGTTTTTTAATTCCCGTGCGACGGAGGAAAAGGGCTCACCGGCAGTTCGGCTTGTCTCGATAATTCGATTTTTTCCGTCACATAGGGATCATGACGCGAGGTGCGTGCCCTGTTGTTGATTGGGTAGACTCTTTGATGCGTGCGGTTTAGGCCTGCACGGTGTTTTGACATGATGCGGTTGCGCCTGCGGGCCCCGCAACAGATAGTAAGGAGGCGCCATGGGGCGCAATAACAAACATAAGCGTAGCGCTCGCAACAAGCGCGCGCCGGTGCGTAGCGAGCGGCGTCCCAGCCTGACGGGCCGCGTGCAGCTCCATGAGCACAGCGCCTATGTTGTCACCGATAATGGCGACTATAAGGTTATGGGTCGCGGCAAGCGCGAGATTATGGACGGCGACATCGTGGCCGTGAGCATTAAGACCGGACCGCGCGGCGATCGCCGTGCCGTGATCGAGGGCGTTGTCGAGCGCGCGGCCATAAGCGTGGTGGGCACGTATCAGACGGCAGGCCCCCTCGGTGTGATCGAGCCGCTTGATTCGCGTCTCAAGGCCGATTTCTTTATTTTGCCCGAGGATACTTCGGCGGAGCGTTTGGGCGTGCATCCGGGCGATGCAGTCGTCGCACGCATTTTGAGCTATCCGACACGCTTGGAATCGGGCACCGTGACTCTTGAGCGCCGCATTGGCGGCGACGATGCACCCGACTTGGGCGTTCAATATGTCATGGCTCGTTACGGCTATACCGATAGTTATCCCGAGACCGCCCTTGCCGAGGCCGAGGAGCTATCGCTCGACGTGGCGACAGCTCTTAAGGACCCACTTCGCCGTGATCTGCGCGACCGTTTTATCATCACGATCGATCCGGTCGACGCGCGCGACTTTGACGACGCCATCTCGTTGGAGCGCACACCGCAGGGCGGCTACAAGCTGGGTGTCCATATCGCCGATGTATCGCATTATGTGGCCTGGGATGGACATATCGACCTAGAGGCTCGCCATCGCACGACGTCGGTGTACCTTGCCGATCGCGTGCTCCCCATGTTGCCCGAGCGCCTGTCGAATGACCTGTGTTCCTTGCGCCCCGACGAGGATCGCCTGGCGTTTACCGTCGACATCGAGCTCGATGCGCAGGGGCACGTCCGCCACTACGATCCGTATCCCAGTGTGATTCGCTCGCGCGTGCGCATGGACTATGACGGTGCCGAGGCACTGCTGGTGCGTGCCGGTGCGGTTGAGTACTCCGTGTTGGAAGGTGCCGCCGAGGATGTTGCTGCAGCCGAGGCGTCGCGCGAGGAGGCGCTTGAGCGCGGTTTGACTTGCGAAGAGACTGCCCGCGACTACGACGTGGATCTGAGCGATTTCCTAGTTGCTGCCAACGAGCTTGCCGAGCGACGCCGTCGCATTCGCCGTGCGCGCGGCTCGGTCGACTTTGACACGGCGGAGATTCGCGCTTTGTTGGACGAGGACGGCGTTCCCGTGCAGATTGTGGCGCGTGAGCGCTCGTGTGCCACGTCGCTTATCGAGGAAGCCATGCTGCTCGCCAACGAGTGCGTTGCCGAGTGGCTGGCAGACCGTGATATCGAGGCCTGCTATCGCGTGCATGAGGATCCGAGCCCCGATAGCCTGCACGGTGCCGCCGTTGCGCTGGCGCAGCTAGGCATCATCGACGATCGCCGCGCGGCCGGCATTGCCCTGGGAAGTCCCGATGAGCTGCAGGCGGCGGTTGACGCTGCCGCTGGCACGGCAAATGCCCCGCTTGTCAACACGTTGCTATTGCGCAGCATGCAGCGCGCGCTGTACAAGCCGCGCAACGAGGGCCACTTTGCGCTCGCCGCGCCGTGCTACTGCCACTTTACGAGCCCTATCCGACGCTATCCGGACCTTGTTGTCCATCGTGTGCTCAAATTGCAACTGGTGTATGAGCAGCTGGGCGGCAAGGATGCCTTGGCGCGCACGCCGCGGCTGATTGGCAGGGGTCGCGAGTCGCTGCCGCGCATCTTGCCGCAGATTTGCCGTGCATGCAGCGATGCCGAGCGTGCGGCCGACGCCGCCAGCCATGCGACGCAAAAGATCAAGATTGCCCAGTATTACGAGGATCGTCTGGGCGAGCGCTATGCCGGAACCATTTCGTGGGTCAGCAGCATGGGCCTCTTTGTGCGCCTCGACCTGACACAGGTCGAGGGCTTGGTCTCGATTAAGAGTTTGGGAAGCGAGTGGTTCGAGTTTGACGAGGACGCGCTCACGTTGACGGGTGCCGACACGGGGCGCCGTTTTGAGTTGGGGCAGCGCGTGATCATCGAGGTCTCGCGTGTCAACACTACGCGCGGGCACCTGGATTTCAGGCTTATTCATTAGCCGGAATTTGGTGATCGATAGAGAACGGGGCGGTCTTTTGGGGCCGCCTTTTTTGTGGCGGTTCAATCGTCTTGCCGCTCGCGCGCTTGCGTCTTCCGCCTGCTATAGGGGAGATAAAACCTACCAAAATAAACCTGTCCCTTTTTGGGAGGTTTACGAGAGAGCGGGGATGAGATGACAACGGTGTACGGGTATGCGCGGGTGAGCTCGCGTGATCAAAATCTGAATCGGCAGCTGGATGCGCTGGGCGCCTATGGCGTGGAACCGGCGAATATCTTTGCCGACCATGCGAGTGGCAAGGACTTCGATCGACCGCGGTATCGCGAGCTGCTGTGCGCGTTGGATTCCGGTGATGTGCTGGTGGTACTTTCCATTGATCGGCTGGGCCGTAACTACAGCGAGATCCTCGAGGAATGGCGGTGCATAACCAAAGAGCTCGGCGCCGCCATCGTGGTGCTGGACATGCCATTGCTCGACACGCGCGCCAGAGACTGTGGTGGGTCGGACGTGACGAGTACGTTGATTGCCGATATTGTTTTGCAGCTGCTGAGCTATGTGGCGCAGGTGGAGCGCGAGAACATCCACCGGCGCCAAGCCGAGGGCATTGCGGCGGCGCGAGCGCGCGGCGTGCGCTTTGGCCGGCCCCGCAAGCCCTGTCCCCCGCAATTCGAGCTGGTACGCGATACCTACGAGGCGGGTGATATCACGCGGAGTCAGGCGGCAAAGCGGCTAGGCGTGTGCGTGGGGACGTTCGATCGCTGGATGCGCGAGATGGAGTAGGGGCGCCACGGTCCTTTGGCGCCCCGATTCGAACATTTTGGATTTCGCTACGGCGACAACTGCATTTGGGGGTACACTCGCTGCTGCTCAAAAAATGACGGAGGTTAGCCCTTGGCGCGTGTGAAGCACATGGTCGGATGGATTTCGATTGTCCTGCTGGTCGTGACGCTGGCAAGTATTTGGATGCTGACGGAGCAAAACGTGGAGCAGACGTCGTCGCTCAGCGAGTCCACCGCGCGCGCGGTGGAAGGACAGGCCGTGGACGTGCGGCCCGACGCCGTGCAGGAGTCTCAGGCGGGGAATGCCGTCGAGGGCGCGGATTCAACGACTGCCACCGTTCATCCCGACCCGCTTGCGCCCGTTCGTCTGTGGATGGGTGCCAACATTCGTCGCGTCGCACATACCGTTGAGTTCTTCTTTGTAGGACTGTTTGCTTCGTTGGTGGCGGTGTGCTTGGATAAGCGCGTGTCGCCCACTCGATTGCGGTGCGTGTCTGTCTTAGCCTTTTGCGCCGTCTGCTCTGTCGGTGACCAAGTGCACAAGATCTTTGTTCCTGGTCGTCATTTCGACATGATCGACCTGGGCTTCGATGCCGCGGGTTACGTTGTCGCCATGCTGTTGGTGCTGTTGGCCGCCGCGCTGGTGCAGCGCGCGACCTGTCCCATTGGCGCCCGTGCGAGACGCTGTTAATAACTCTGTTACGAATAATGCGACCTCGATGAATCATTTTGTGTCGCGCGTATTTCCGAGCGGTCGGATTTGAGGGGCGAGCGGTAGAACGCTCGCCCCTTGTGCACCATGATGCGGCACAATGTACCGTAAAAGCTGTTTATATCCGGTACGAATCATTCTTTGGTCTTTAATTCTTCTCAACGGAGGTGTTTGAGATGGCAAACGGATTGCTTTTAAGGCTTCGTGAGCGTGAGCTCAGCGCGAGCCCGGCAGAGCGCAATGTCATCGCATATGTGAGCGCTCATCCGCATGAGGTGGTCGGGCTGTCCGTCCGCGGTCTTGCCGATGCCACGTTCTCCTCGCCCTCGAGCATTTTGCGTTTTTGCAAGCGCTTGGGTTTTGCGGGCTACAAGGAGTTTCAGCGCGAACTGATTGCCGAACTTGCGCTCTTGGGCGACAGAAAGGACGTTGCCCTCGAGGACATCTCCGTGGATGACAGCGTCGAGCGAATCGTGGGGAAGGTGATGAAAAGCAACGTGCGTACGATCGAGGCGACGGCACGAACACTCGATTACACCGTTTTGGAACGATGCGCAGCCCATCTTAAGCAGGCGCGCATGGTCAATCTGTTCGGTATTGGTGCTTCTCGCTTAGTCGCTCACGATCTGGCACAAAAGCTCATGCGTGTCGACAAGGAATGTCATCTGTACGATGACTGGCACGACCAACTCTTGTGCGCCAAGAACATGCACGAAGGCGATATCGGCATTGCTTTTAGCTACTCGGGCTTAACGCAAGAAGTGCTGGACTGCACTGCCGAGGCCCAACGCCACAACTGTCCCGTTGTGGCCGTGACCAAGGTAGACGGATCGTCCAAGCTTGCCACCGTGGCAGATGCCGTGCTCGGCGTTGCTGCAAGCGAGCCCTTGGTCCGCAGCGGTGCCATGGCCTCGCGTATGGCCCAGCTTATGGTTGTCGATGCCCTCTACGCTGCTTACGTTGCCAGCGACTACGAACGGGCGACGCATGCCATCAAGCAAAACTACATCGAGAAACAGGAAAGATGAGGTGAACAAAATGCTTGATTTAACGAAATTCACGACAGAACAGCGAAATCAAAAGTCAATGGACCTCGACACGATGACATCGCTGCAAATCGTCACGACGATGAACGATGAGGACCTTCGCGCCGTCCAGTCGGTTACGAAAGTGTTGCCACAGGTTGCCACGGCAATCGACTGGGCTGCCGAGGCGCTTGAGCGCGGCGGTCGCGTCTTTTACATGGGCGCGGGCACTAGTGGTCGTTTGGGTGTGCTTGACGCTTCGGAGTGCCCGCCTACGTTTGGCGTATCGCCCGATCTGGTTGTCGGGCTCATTGCCGGGGGCGAGACGGCGTTTATCAAGGCTGTCGAAGGTGCTGAGGATAGCGAGGAGCTTGGCGCGAGCGACCTGCGGGAGCGTGGACTCTCGGACAAGGATCTTGTCGTTGGCCTGGCGGCAAGCGGTCGTACTCCCTATGTGGTGGGCGGCCTTGTGTACGCCAAGGTAACTGGATGCAAGACCATTGCAATTGCCTGTAACCAAGGGTCGAAGATCGGGGAGAGCGCAGATCTTGCCATTGAGCCTGTGCCCGGTCCCGAGGTGCTGACCGGCTCAACGAGGCTCAAGGCGGGAACGGTCCAAAAGCTCATTCTCAACATGATTTCGACCGGTGCCATGGTCAAGATTGGCAAGGTGTACCAAAACCTGATGGTCGATGTGCAGCAGACGAACGAGAAGTTGGTGGTGCGCGGACAGAACATCGTGATGGAAGCGACCGACTGCACGCGCGAGCGCGCTGTTCAGGCGCTTGCGGATGCCGGCGGCCACGTAAAAACCGCTATTGTCTCGGTGCTGTTGGACTGCGATGCCGAGCGGGCTGCGGTAGCTCTTGAACGGGCGCACGGCCATGTCCGTACTGCGGTGAGTGGCCATGAGAAGAGCAATGCCGATGTCCAATAGGTGCACGGCGTGAGCTGATATGACATCTAGACGAGATACCCAATACAAGGAGGAGTTATGACGAACAAAGAGCTGGCTCAAAAGCTGCTGGACCTTTTGGGCGGTAAAGACAACGTGCTCGCAAACGCGGCGTGCATGACGCGCCTGCGCGTGACCGTCAAAGACACGGGCAACGTCGACACGGAGGGTATTAAGGCGCTCGACGGCGTGATGGGCCTGGTTGAGGATGACACGATGCAGATCGTGCTGGGTCCGGGCAAGGTGAATAAGGTGCTCGAGGAGTTCTCCAAGCTCACCGGCCTTGCGAAAGGCGTTGCTGACGAGAGCGTGGTTGACGCTGCGGCCACAAACAAGGCCGCGCAGAAGGCCAAGTACGAGTCTAAGCCGGTTCAGGCCTTCCTCAAGAAGATTTCCAATGTCTTCGTCGCCCTGCTTCCCGGCATCATTGCGGCTGGCCTCATCAACGGTATCTGCAACGTCATTAACGTCTCGACGGCAGGCGCGCTTGCAGGCGAGTGGTGGTACCAGGGCATTCGTTCCATGGGCTGGGCCCTGTTTGCCTATCTGCCCATCTTGGTGGGCTATAACGCGGCACGTGAGTTTGGTGGCTCCGCTGCGCTGGGCGGCATCGCCGGCATGATGTGTATCGCCAACAGTGCCATGCCCCTGCTTGCGCCTGGCGCGGCTGATCCTGCCACTGCCATTCTGCTGCCGCTCACCAGTGCGCAGTACAACCCCGCAGCGGGCGGCATGATCGCGGCTCTCATCGCTGGCGCATTTTTTGCCTGGATGGAGCGTCAGATTCGCAAGGTTATGCCCAACGCGCTCGATACGTTCTTGTCCCCGCTGCTGGTGCTCATCATCGGCGCCTTTGCTCTGATGCTCGTCATCCAGCCGGTTGGCGCATGGCTGACGACTGCCATCTTTAGCGTCCTCACCTTTATCTTCGAGAAGCTGGGCGTCCTGGGCGGCTATATCCTGTCGGCAAGCTTCTTGCCTCTGGTGTCCGTCGGCCTGCATCAGGCGCTCACGCCGATCCACGCTATGCTCAACGATCCCGACGGCGCTACCAAGGGTATCAATTACCTGCTTCCCATCCTTATGATGGCTGGCGGCGGTCAGGTCGGTGCCGGTTTGGCGCTGTACTTTAAGACCAAGAACGCCAAGCTCAAGAAGTACGTCGCAGAGTCCATTCCCGTTGGAATCCTGGGTGTGGGCGAGCCTCTGATGTATGCTGTTACGCTGCCGCTTGTCCGTCCGTTTGTGACGGCCTGCCTGGGTGCTGGATTTGGCGGCGCGCTCGCGGCGCTGCTTCACATCGGCACGGTTTCTCAGGGCGTTTCCGGTCTGTTTGGCCTGCTGATCGTCGTTCCTGGCCAGCAGTTCGGCTACGCTGCCGCTATGCTGCTTGCCTATGCCGCCGGCTTTGTCCTGACGTGGTTCTTCGGCGTCGACGAGCAGAAGATCAACGAGTTCTTTGGCGAGTAGCCTGATGCTGCGCGCTATGTCATTCGAGCGTCTTGACGTGCCGCAGATCTCTTGATGCTATGGTTGTGCCGGCGGGGCTAACTGCTCCGCCGGCCTTTTTTAAAGGAGCGTTGAAGTGTGAAAACAGGTATTTCGATTTATCTTTCCAGCCCTCTGCAGGATATTGAGCGGACGATTGAGCGTGGTGCTGCGGCGGGTGCGCGCTATGCGTTTACCTCACTGCATATTCCCGAGGATGGGGGAGCGGCGTATGCCGATAAGGTCCGTCATGTGCTGTCGCTGCTTTCCGCCCGCGGCATTGCGCTCATTGCCGATGTGGGACCGCGCACGTGCGATTTGCTCGGGCTTGAGCGTATCGAAGATCTGCGCGATCTGGGGCTGGAATATCTTCGTTTGGACTATGGCTTTAGCGCCCAGCGGGTCGCGGAGCTGTCCGGTGAATTTCGCATTGTGGTCAATGCATCGACGGTGAGTTCTGATGAAATCGCATCGTGGCGAGAAGCCGGTGCCGATGTGACTCGTTTTGCCGCCTGCCACAATTTTTATCCCAAGCCTTATACCGGTTTAGCTCTGGAGGACATTGCTCGGACGAATCTTCGTCTTGCGGCGCTTGGCTTCGAAATCATGGCTTTTGTGCCAGGTGACGCCAACGTTCGCGGGCCGGTTTTCGAGGGACTGCCGACGGTTGAGGCGCAGCGCGGTCGCGCGTCGAAGGTTGCCCTCAACATGCTTGAGCTCGCACACGGCGCCGATTGCGACATTGTTTTGGTCGGCGACCCCGATCTTTCCGATGCGGGTTGGGCGCAGTTTGCTCAAGTTTCTGCCGGATACGTGGATTTACAATGCGAGCTTGAGTCCGGCTATGCCTATGTACGTGGGCAGATTCATCACGACCGGCCCGATTCGAGCGCCCTCATCTTTAGGTCTCAGGAGTCGCGCACGACGCTTAAGCCGGATTCCGTGCCGACGGATACCGGTGTCGGCGTGCCGCGAAAGACGGGGTCGATCGCTGTGAGCAATAGCGGCTATGGGCGCTACGAAGGTGAGCTTGAGATTGCGCGGGTCGATCTTCCCGGTGACGAGCGCATGAACGTTGCGGGCCATATCACGCCCGAGGCAATGGAGCTGTTGCCGTTCATCAAACGCGGATTCGGGGTACGTTTCGTTTAGCGTGTGACTCATGGGCTACAATTGCCCCATCATGCGAAGGCGCCTCGTATGGTGTGTACCTGCGTTGGCCGATCTACATTCGGAGGATTCCCATGACCGTACTGTTTGTTGAATATCCCAAGTGCTCGACGTGTAAAAAGGCCAAGGCATGGCTGGACAAACATGGGGTTGAGTATATCGACCGCGATATCGTTACGGACAATCCCACGGCCGATGAACTTGCGACCTGGATTGCTCGTTCGGGGCTGCCGGTGCGACGCTTCTTTAACTCGTCGGGCATGAAATATCGAGAGCTTGGTCTGAAAGCGCGCCTGGATGCGGGTATGACGGACCAGGAATGCTGCGAGCTGCTGGCGACTGACGGCATGCTGGTTAAGCGCCCGCTGCTGGTGGGCGACGACTTTGCGATCCCCGGCTTTAGGGAAGCGGCTTGGACCGAGGCGTTGCTGTAGCGGCTTCGGAAAGTGCGTCCCATTTTGAGTGCTGATTCTGGGATGTGCTTTCCGGTTGAGGGCTCTATCGGAAATGACATCCCGTTTCGAGCGCTGATTCTGGGACACGGTTTCCGGTTGAGGGCTCGACGGGAAAGTGGGGACCAGTTTGAGCT
>OLNL01003036.1_pt1 | contig 11683 bp, 6 predicted proteins | sample 1672181 | NCBI WGS metagenome assembly OLNL01 (sample SAMEA3136656, study PRJEB25190) | human gut metagenome | biome: human gut; feature: human-associated habitat; material: faeces | place: Austria | collected 2013
CAGTCAGACATGAGCGATTCGTTCCCCTTATTCGAGGACACCCCCTTGGAACCGGGGCGCAGGCTGTATTTCAGAAGCGGCGGCCTGTCGGGCCGGTTCGACTCGACGGGCATCTCTTACCTCGACGTGCCCGCACGACCGGCAGCGCCCACCGAGGTCGCCGTGCGCGAGGCTACGTCGACCTCAATAACGCTCGCCTTCCAACCCGATGGACAGCAGCTCGAGTACCGCCTGGCCGACGGTAGCTCGCAGCACGACGGCTGGCAGAGCTCGTGCTTGTTCAGAGACCTGCAGCCGGAAACCGATTACCCGTTCCAAGTGCGCAAGGCCGCCGTGATGCCCGGAGGAGCCGGCCAAGGCGGCTTGGGTTCCGACGGCGGAGATGCGAAGAACGCGGAGAGGACGGACGACGGAAGGGTCGATGCCGCCGCGCTGCAGGAGGGAGCCTTCGCATCGGAGGCCGTGGAGATGAGCGCACGAACGGCTGAGGCGCTGCCGAGCAGCTTCGACCTGCGCATGACCGGCGCACTCGCCCCCCTGCGTGATCAGGGCATATACAGCACATGCTGGGCTTTCGCCGCCTTGGCATCGCTGGAATCGAACCGCATCGCGCAGGGGAACGCGGACAGCTCGATCGACCTTTCGGAGGCATCGCTCGCGATGCTCACCTACCAGCACCGCGCGCTTGGCGAGGGAGACCCCTCTGCGCTGGACCGGTATGCCGTTTCCACGAAGGACGAGGGCTTGGGAGCACGGGGGCTGCTGACGGGCGGCACGTGGAGCCATGCGGTGAGCACGCTTGCGCGCTGGCAGGGCGCGGCCGACGAGGGGGCTTGCCCCTACCTGCCGCCCAGCGAGCCGGGCGACTACGAGGAGGCCGCTGCCGCCATGGATGCGGCGGCGGGCACGACCGTAGGCAGCGATGCCGTGCGACTCGACCAGGCAATCGAACTGCCCAGCCCCTTTGCGACCGGAAGCGGCGGAACAGGGCCCGCCGGCGGCGAGATAAACGAGCCGGCGAGCAGCTACGCGGGCGACGCCTCCTCCGGCGCCGGCGTCGCCATCGACCTGCTGGCCTGCGAGAAGATCAAAGAGGCTCTGCGCCAGTACGGAGCCCTCGACTTCGGCATGCACGAGCCGTTCGAGGGAGACGGCTACTGGGCCGATGCCGACGTTGAGCAGGGTATCTGGAAGCACCATTGGTTCTACGACGCCGACACGGCAAACTACACGGTGAATCACTCCCTGTCGCTTGTGGGCTGGGACGACGCCTATCCCAAGGAGAACTTCACCATCGTTGTCGACGGCGTCGAGCACACACCCGTAAACGACGGCGCCTGGATCCTGCGCAACAACCGCGGGGAGGGTTTCGGCGACGGCGGCTACCTGTACGTTCCCTACGAGGAGCGCGCCGTCCGCGCTCCGGTGGCCCTAGCAGCCGAAAGCGGGCGCGACAACACGTTCGACTACGCCAAGAACTACCAGTACGACTCGCTGCACGCCGTGGGCCTGCAGGCTTCGTGGGGAGATGCTGCCAAAGCCGCCAACGTGTTCACCTCATCGGGCGACGAGCGGCTGGAAGGCGTAGGTGTCTGGGTCACGTCGCCTGCCGTGCGCGTGACCATCGACGTGTACACCGGCCTTGCCGACCCGACGGACCCCGAGAGCGGCACGCAGGCCACAGCCGCCCACACGGAGTTCGACGCGCTGAACGCCGGTTACCTCACGCCCGCGCTGGCAAACGCGGTCGACCTCAAAAAGGGGCAGACGTTCGCCGTCGTCGTGACCGAGACGCAACTCTACGACCAGCAGGGATGGGCCCTTATGTCGTCCACCGTACCGCTCGAAGGCGCACGCCAGGTGGGCGAGAACCCCGACGGGACGCCCCGTTACGACAGCGTTCCGCACGTGGATGCCGGCCAAAGCTTCGTGTTCGAGCACGGTGCCTGGAGCGACGTGGCCGCCGTGGCCGACGACCTTGCCGCGCGCACCGGCAGCCCCGTGGGCAACGTTGCCGTGAAGGCGTTCACCAATCCTGCTGGCACGCCTGTCGAACCAGACGGCCCCCCTTCGCCCGCGGGCCCGGACACCGAGGACAGCGGCAATGGAGGCAGCGACGAAGCGAGAGCCCTCGTGCGAACCGGCGATACCGCAGTGCTGGCAGCAATCGGAGCGCTTGCCCTCGCCGTCCTCGCCGCGTGCGCAGCCCTCGCAGCGACGGCGAAGCGGGAGGTTACCTCGTCCGGGAGTCTGCTCTCACGGCGCGCTTCTCGGCGCACCTGCCGACTCCGGCCACGCGAATAAGCTCATTGGAGACGCTGCAGCCGGGTCGGTTAGGCGGTCGGGCCGACACCTCCCACGCGCCCGCGAAGCCGAACCCCTAGTAATACCGGTAGTACGCGGCGCAGCTGCCCTCGCTCGACACCATGCAGGGGCCCACGGGGTTCTCGGGCGTGCAGACGCGACGGAAGAGCGGGCACTCGTTGGGGGCCATGATGCCGCGTAGCACGTCGCCGCAGCGGCAGCCTTTCGGGTCCTGCGTGGGCTCCACCTGCGGGTTGAAGCGGCGGACGGCGTCGAACTGCGCGAACTCCTCGCGGATGCGGTAGCCGGAACCGGGGATCTCGCCCAGGCCGCGCCAGAGGGCGGTGCACGTCTCGAACACCTCGTCGATGGCGGCCAGCGCCACGGGGTTGCCTTCGGGCATGACGCCGCGCGCGTAGGCGATCTCGATGTCGGCACGGCCTTCGTGCAGTTGGCGCATGATCATGGCGATGCCCTGCAGCACGTCAACCGGCTCGAACCCGGTGATGACGCCGGGTATGCCGTACTTCTCGGCCAAGAACCGATACGGCTCGGCGCCGATGATGGTGCTGACATGACCGGGCAGGATGAGCGCATCCACCTTGAGCTGCGGGTCGTTGATGATGGCTTCCAGCGCACCGGGCATGTTTTTATGCGCGCCGAACACGCTGAAGTTCTTGAGGCCCGCCGCGGCCGCGCGCTTGATGGCCATGGCCACCAGCGGCGTGGTGGTTTCGAAGCCCACGCCCACGAACACGATCTCGCGGTCGGGATGCTGCTCGGCCAGGCGCAGCGCGTCGAGCGGCGAGTACACGATCTGCACGCTGCGGCCGGCAGCCTGCTCCTTGAGCAGGCTCGACGTGGAGCCGGGCACGCGCGTCATGTCACCGAACGTGGCGATGGTGACGTTGTCGGTGCGCGCGAGGGCGATGACGGTGTCGATGTCGCGGTTCGACGTCACGCACACCGGGCAGCCCGGGCCGGACGCCAGGCGCGTGCCCTCGGGCATGAGGTTGCGGATGCCGTTGCGCGCGATGGCCATGGTGTGCGTGCCGCACACCTCCATGAGCGTGGCGCCGCCTGCGGGCGCGAGCTTCTGGATGGAATCGACCAGGCCGCGTGCGAGCTTAGGGTCCTTGAACGCCGCGAGCTCGGCCTCCAGCGCGGCGGGGTCGACGGTCATCGGGTGCCCTCTTCGACGTCGGGGATGTCCTCGCCGGCAAGCTCCGGGAACTGCTTGATGAGGTCGATGGTCTCCTGGGCGTAGTCGGCGTCCACCACCTCGATGGCGAAGCCAGCGTGCACGAGCACGAAGTCGCCCACGCCGGCCTGCGGCGTGAGGTCGACGGCGATGTCGCGCGTGACGCCCAGGATATCGACCGTAGCCAGGTTGCCGTCTTTGAGCTCGGTGATCTTCGCGGGTATGGCCAAGCACATAGGTTCATGCCTTCTTTCAGGTTGCGGCGCAAGTCCGCGGCGGATCGCGCCTTACGCACCGCCCTCGGCGGCGCCCTCTTCGTTCGAGGCCCATGCTACCACAGCTTGGCCGAACGAGATGCAGCCGTCGTTGGGCGGCAGATCGCGGTTGACGGCCACCGTGAAGCCGACGCGCTCAAGCGCCGCCAGCGCATGCTCCACCAGGTAGCGGTTCATGAACACGCCGCCCGACAGCGCCACCGTCTCGATGCCGTACACGCTGCGCGCCAGCTCGGCCGCCGTGACGACAGCCTGCACGAACGCGTCGTGGAAGCGTCGCGCGATGACGGGCACGGGCACGCCGGCCACCTTGTCGTCGAGCAGCGCCTGGAACGTGGGCGCCGCATCGAACAGCACGACCGAGGTGTCCTGCGCCGTGCTTTCCGCCGTGGCGGTGTTCTTGACGACGGCGATGGCGTAGCGGTCGGCGGCCTCCGCGTCCGCCTCGTCGCCGGCAGCGGCCTCGCCCATCGCGGCCTCCAGCAGGATGGCGGGCTCGCCCTCGTACAGCGGGTTGGTGCAGACGCCCAGAAGGGCGCTGGCCGCGTCGAACAGGCGGCCGACGGACGAGGTCATGGGCGTGTTCAGACCGCGGTCGATCATCTGCTCGCACACGTCCGCCTGCTCGCCCAAGGACGCGAGGGCGTCGGCCGCGCCCGGATGCTCCAGCAGGTCGAACGCCCACAGCGCTCCGTAGGCCATGCGCAGCGGGTGCTTGACCGCAGCCGCACCGCCCGGCAGGGGCACGTAGGCGAAGTTCGCGAACCGCTCGAACGCGCGCTGGTTGGAGAGCAGCACCTCGCCTCCCCAGATGGCGCCGTCGGCCCCGTAGCCCGTGCCGTCGAACGCGATGCCGCACACGGGGCCGGGCAGCCCGTGCTCGCCCATCACCGACACGATGTGGGCATGGTGGTGCTGCACCTCCGTGAGCGGCAGGCCGTGCACGCGGCTCTGATCGTGGGCCCATTTCGACGTGAGGTACTCGGGATGCAGGTCGCAGGCCAGGCGGCCGGGCTCGATCTCGAACAACGCCTCGTAACGGTCCTTCGCCTGGAGCCACGCGTCGTAGGTCTCCGCGTTCTCCATGTCGCCGATGTGCTGCGACACGAACGCCTCGGCGTCGCGCGTGAGCGTGAACGTGTTCTTCTGCTCGGGGCCCACGGCGAGGATCGCCCGAGGACGAACGAATGTTTCACGTGAAACTTCTTCGGCGGCGGGCGCGGGCAACGACAGCGGAACCGGCAGAGGCGCGAACCCGCGGGCGCGGCGGAGGAACTGAAGCGCCTCTCCCGCGCTGCCAGCATTGATAACGCGCACCACCGAGTCGTCGTAGCGGGCGCAGATGGCGCGATCGTGGCCGAGAAACGCGTCGGCCACCGAGAACAGCTTCTCGTAAGCATCCTCGTCGTCGATGACGATGGGCTCGTCGTGGATGTTGCCGGACGTCATGACGAGCAGGGGAATGTGACAATATCCCCGTCCCATTGTCACACCGGCGAAGTCGTGGAGCAGGAGGTGCTGGAGGGGTGTGTAGGGCAGCATGACGCCCAGTTCGGGCAGGCGGTCGGCCAACCCCGGCGCGAAGGCGGCGTCCGGGCGCTTCTTCAGCAGCACGATGGGGCGCTGCGAGCCCTCGAGCGCGGCAGCCTCGGAGTCGTTCACCTCGCAGACGCGGCGAACGTCGGCCGTCGAGGCAGCCATCACCGCGAACGCCTTGCCCTCGCGGCGCTTGCGGGCGCGCAGGAGCGCCACGGCGTCGGCGTTGTTCGCGTCGCACACCAGGTGGAAACCGCCGAGGCCCTTCACGGCCAAAATCTTCCCCGCACGCAGCAGCTCCACGGCGCGCGCGAGGATGGCATCGCTCTCTGCACGCGTTTTCCCCCAGATCACCGGGCCAAGTGGCGAAGCGATGGCGTCGGGGGCGACACATGCTTCACCTGCAGCATTCGTGCGCTCTTCGAGGCCTACGGCCGGCACGGAGGCGTCTACGCTGGCCAGCGCGCAGGGCAGGCCCTCGTGCTCGCGCCAGCTCAGGTGCGGCCCGCACTCGAAGCACGCGTCGGGCTGCGCGTGGAAGCGGCGGTCGAGCGGGTCGCCGTACTCGCGGGCGCAACGCTCGCACATGGGGAAGTCCTTCATAGACGTGCTCTTGCGGTCGTAGGGCAGCTTCTCGATGATGGTGAAGCGCGGCCCGCAGCTCGTGCAGTTGATGAACGGGTAGCGGTAGCGCCGGTCGTTGGGGTTGAACAGCTCGCGCACGCAGTCGTCGCACGTGGCCAGGTCGGGCGACACGAGCGTGGTCTTCTCCACCGCGCCGGCGTCCGAGAAGCGGATCTCGAAGGAGTCGAAGTCCTCCAACGGAACCTCCTTGAGCGTCACTTCTTCGACGCGCGAGGCGGCCGGCGGGTTCTCGGACAGCTCGATGACGAACTCGTCGAGCAGCTTCGCCTCGCCCTCGGCATGGATGAACACGCCGTCGGTAGCGTTGAGCACCCAACCGTTTATCAGGTACTTCTTCGCCATTCGATAGACGAAGGGGCGGAATCCCACCCCTTGCACGATACCCTTCACCTGTATGTCGAGCGCTTCGATCATGGTGCGCCTTCCCGATAGGTTTGCGAGCGGAACCTACCTAGTTCAACGTTGCGAGTATCCCCGTGATAACCTCGGACAGGGCGCGCAGCGTCACGCCGGAGTTGTCGGGGAGGTGCAGATGCACGCAGCGGCGACCCCGGTCAGCGAGCGTCAGCAGGTCTCCGGAAGCCTGCGCCTTCGCCAGCGTTCCCAAGCTCTCGGCCTCTTCCGACAGCGGGATGTCCTTCAGCTCGTCGGCCGACAGGATGAGGAACACGCCGTTGTTCTGGCCGCCCTTCTGCAGCTGGCCCGTGGAGTGCAGGTAGCGCGGCCCCACTTCCAGGCACGACACCGTATGGCGGCTGGCCGCCACGCCGTGGCGTATGAGCTCGAGCGCCTCGCGCCGTCCCTCGCCCGTGAACGGCAAAAACGCGTTGAGCGCGAAGTAATCTCCCGGTTGGATGCTGGTCAGAAGCGCGCGGAGGGCGCCCTGCACGTCGGTGCAGTCCTTGAAGCACGGCGCCAGGCGGACCTCCACCTCGCCCATGTGCACGTCGCCGATGTAGTCCTGCACGAAGTCGGGCGCCGGCTGGCCCTCCTTCAGGATGTCCAGCACCACGGCCTTCGCGGAGGCCACGTCGGGCTGGTCGAACGGGCACACGCGCATGAGGTAGCCGCACATGGCCACGGCGTACTCCCACATGACGAAGTGCTCGGCCAGCTCCTCCACCGAGTCGATCTTGAAGTTCGCGCGCGGGATGGTGGGATCGATGTAGGACAGGCTCATCTCGAAGTTCTTGCGCTCGTCCCACAGGTCGGTCTTCGTCTGGTACATGATGACGCTGCGGTCGCCGGGGTCGTTCGTGAGCAGCAGCGAGTCTATCTCGATGTTCGGCAGGATGCCCTGGCCGTCCTTGCCCAGGCTCTCGGCCACCAGCTGCTCTATCCACAGGCCCAGCACGCGACCGCGCTTCGGCGTGAGGAACGAGAACTTGTTGCGCCCCTGCAGGTAGTTGTCGTACAGAAACGCCGCCAGCCCGATGGCCGGGTTGTCGATGGCGTCCTCGCTGCAGCGCTTCTCGGCCTCCACGGCGTGCTCCAGCAGCTCCTCCAGGTCGATGCCCACGAGTGCGGCGGGCAGCAGGCCGAACACGGACAGCGCCGAGAAGCGGCCGCCCACGGACGGCTCGCCGGGCAGCACGGCAGCCCAGCCTTCCTCGCGCGCTTGACGCTCCAAGTCAGAGCCGGGGTCGGTGATGGCCACCAGGTGCTGCACCAGCTCCTCCTCGGCCAGGGCATCGCCCACCGCGTCGCGCACGGCGCGCAGGGCGAGGCGCGGCTCGATGGTGCCGCCGCTCTTCGAGGATATCACGAACAGCGTGGTCTCGGGCTTCGCCTCGGCCAGGATGGCGCGCACGCGCACGGGCGAGTCGGAGTCGAGCGTCTTGAACACGATGCGCGACGAGTCGGGCTTGTTGTACTTCGTGATGGTCATGGGCGCCTGCGTGGAGCCGCCCTGACCGATGAGCACGACCGTCTTGAGTCCCTGCTCGATGACGGAATCGGCGAACGCCTGGATGTCGGCGAGCGGGTACGGCGGGTTGCTGGCGAGGTCCGTCCATCCCATGTACCGTTCGGCGCAGGCCTGGGCCTGTTCGGAGAAATCATAGAGGGTCGCGTCCTTCGCGTGGACGCGGCTGGCAACGCATTCCTTCACGAGCGTCTTCGCGGAGGGATACAGCTTTTCCATATCACCCGAAATCATGAAACCTTCTTTCAGCGGAGTTTCGCCCATTCTAGCAAACGGCGGCGAGAAGTGCCCGTGCCCACCTCGGCTTGTGACGGAGTTGTGTACGTGAGACCGCCCAGCGGCTCCTTCCTGAAAGTCCACTAATTCGATTATATTTCTTATTGATTTTTATTACTTATTGATATAAAGTATCAATCATTAGATGAGCGCAGACGAGAGCAGCGCTCACGCGGATCGGGCGGCGCAGAAAGCACCGCCGCTGGAACAGGAGGGGTTTCCATGTCCGATATCTCCCGGCGAAGCTTCATGAGGAACGCGGCTATTGGAGCCGCAACCGTCGGTACGCTCGGCCTGCTGGCCGGCTGCGCGCCCAAGCAGGAAGAGCCCGCGCCTCAGGCGAACGCCGACGCTCCCGCCGACGGCGCTACGGCGAACGTGCTCGACCCGCAAACCATGCCCGACGCGGCCACGGCCAGCAACTTCAACGTGGTTGAGGAAAGCGCCACCACCGTGGGCACGACGCTCGACAACCTGAAAACGGCCATCGAGGGCGAGACGGGCGCCACCACGAAGTACGCCGCATGGGCAAAGGTCGCCGAGAAGGCGGGCTACGACCACATCGCACGCCTGTTCAACTGCACGTCGGATGCCGAGAAGATCCACATCGAGCTGGAGTACAAACTGGCACAGAAACTGGAGCCGGGCTATGAGAAGCCCGAGCCGCCCGAGGTTCCCGAGCACACCGTGGACCTCAACCTCATTGCCGGCACGAACGGCGAGATCTACGAGACGTCGGACATGTACCCCGCGTTCATCAAAGTGGCGCAGGAGGAGCAGAACAACGAGGCCGTGCAGGTGTTCACCCGCGCCAAGCTGGCCGAGGCGTACCACGCCGAGCGCTACCTGGACGCGTACAACACCATCGACACGCCCACGGATGACAAATACTACCTCTGCCCCATCTGCGGCTACATCCACAAGGGCGAGAACTTCACCGCCTGCCCCATCTGCCTGGCACCCAAGGCTTCTTTCAAGGAATACTAGGCTTTCGACCTGCCCTTAACGGGGTCTCTCCCTCAAAGGCCCGGATGCACCCTTGGCGTGCCCGGGCCTTCCCTTACGCGAACGAATATTTCACGTGAAACATTCGGATAAAGAGCGGAAAGGGTCGGAAAAGACGCACTCCAAAGAAACTAAAAAACGATCAGCCCGGTCAAACCAGGCTGATCGTTTTTTAGTTTCTTTGGAGAAGGATGAGCATGGAACGTGGACGGCAGCCCAGCCCGTCCCGGCGAGCAACCCGGCCTGTCCCAGCCGATTCCGTTTCCCGCCCTACAGCCCCAAGGCCTTCTTAAGCGCGGACACGCGGCGGCGGGACACGGGGATCTTCTCGTCCACGGCGTTCAGCGTGAGCAGAAGGGTGCCGCCGGACACCGACTCTATCTCCTCCACCATCGACAGGTTCACCAGGTAGCCGCGGTGCACGCGGAAGAACCCGTGGCCGTCCAGGCGCTTCTCCAGCTGGGCCAGGCTCACCGTGGAGAAGTAGCGGTCCGTGTCGGTCTGCAGGTAGGCATAGTCGTCGCGCGCCATGACGAAGCGGATCTTGTCGATGCCGATGAGTATCTTCTTCCCGCCCTTCTCGACGGGGATGCGCTCGGACTTCTGGGCGGCCACGTGCAGCGACACGTGCTCGCGCACGCGGGAGATGGCCTGCGACAGGCGCTCCGTCTCCACCGGCTTCACCAGGTAGTCGATGGCGCTGACCTTGAACGCCTCGAGCGCGAACTCGCTGTACGCCGTCACGAACACCACGGCGGGCGGGAACTTCAGGTGCTGCAGGGCCTCGGCCAGCTGCAGGCCCGTGGCCTCGGGCATGTTCACGTCCAGGAACATGACGTCGACCGGGTATTCCTTGAGCTTCTCGATAGCCTCGCGCACACTGGCAGCCTCAGCGACCACCTCGGTCTGCCCCAACTCGTCCAGCAGGAACTTCAGTTCAGAGCGCGCAGGAGCCTCATCATCGACGATCATGGCCTTCAACACGTGAACCTCCTAGCTTCCGAACCCCGACATACTTTTCGCCTCTTTCGGCATCATTATAAATCAAGGCAGGCGGAAACTGCGGAGAAGCCCGAATATACGAATTAACTCGACGGTTTCAAGCGGCGAACGTCATGCAGAACGGGAGGCGGCTCGACGCGAGGCGGCGCGGGGCCGCAGCGAAAACACGGCGGCAGCGCGCGCGTCGGCTCCCGCGGGCCCCAAGGCGCCCCCTCCTGCCTTCGCCTAGCCTCTCGGGTCGTCCGTCGTCGCCGGGGGCGATATTCTCATAGCCCCTCGCGCCCCATTGCCCGCGTGACTGGAACCAGGGTACGCCCTGTGACTGGCACCCGGCAAAGCGCGGCTCGCTCTTTCCGGCTTGATTGTAGCACCATGAAACGAAACAGGCGCACCATTCCACGCGGCTGTTAAATCCGTACCAGCTCCAAAAGGGTCGCCCGCCCACGTTGCCGACTTGCCGCTTCGCAAGGTCTACAACGGCGGTGTTGCCGGGGCGTGTGCCGTTTACAAGCTGTACGCCGCTTAAATCCTCGGACGCGCCCATATCGGGGGAGCCGCCGCCGAAAATCAGCGGTTTGTTTCCGCTTGTTTCCAGATAGACGCGGTACATTTCAAGCTGCTGTGGCGTTAGAAGTTCCTCCGCAATCTCGGAAATGGGCTTGTTCGTCAGCTTCACGTTGAGGATATGGTACTCGTAGGGTACTTCCTCGGTGGTCGTTTCCCCTGTTTCCGGGTCTGTGCTTGTTTCTGTGCGGTAGCGGATTTCCGTTTCTTCTGTCAGCGTCAAAGTGTACTGCATGGCAAAGACGCGATTTAGCTCTGCCTGTGCGCTCTGCGGGGTGTAGGTCTGTAAAAGGGCGGTGAGGTAGGACGCTAACTCATGGGGGTTATGCCCGATACTGTCAAGGTCATAGCGGTATTCGTCATAGCCGGGGTGGGTGCTTTCGATATTGTCAATCTGCTGCTGAAGCTCGTTTTCCTTTGCGGCGTAATTGTTCTCCGTCGCCACAAGGTCGCTGTCCTCCGACGTGTAGGAAGTCCCAAGTATGCCGTTCATCAAGCCGGAGAACATGGAACCGCAAGAGGAAAGCCCCGCCGATACCATGATGAATAAGAGTAGCGCGGCAACGGCGATACATACGCCCGCCGGGTGCCGCCCTACAAAAGCGATTGCCTTTTTTGTTTCCTCGGCGGTCTTTTTTGCCGCCTTGCGGGTGTTCTCTGCGGCTTTCTGCGCCGTTTTTGCGCCGCCTTTCCTTGCCGACTTTGCATACTGCCGCTTGATTTGCTGCTTCTGCATGAAGCGGGAAAGGGGATTGCCCGCAATCTGCGGATTGTCATGCAGGGCTTTATGGTACTGAAAATCCACATTCGCCTTGAACGCCGCTTTCTCTGCCTTTGCCGCCGCCCGGTAGAGCTGCTTGGAGCAGACCATGCTCCCGGTGTACTTATCAAGATACGCCTGTATCATCCCGGCTTTGGTGTCCTCCGGCATAAAATCCCGCTGGTGTTCTT
>OLNL01003043.1_pt1 | contig 11655 bp, 8 predicted proteins | sample 1672181 | NCBI WGS metagenome assembly OLNL01 (sample SAMEA3136656, study PRJEB25190) | human gut metagenome | biome: human gut; feature: human-associated habitat; material: faeces | place: Austria | collected 2013
GAGCCCGAATGCGTACAGCGTTGCCGCGATATCCGTTGACGAGCCCATGAACACATTGACAGAGGTGCGGGATTCGATAGCGAACTCGCAAGCGGTACGCAGAATGTTCTTCGGCCCACGCACGGAAACCGTTCCTGCTTCATTGAGTTCAAACGTAGGAAAACTTGATTGATCTGTCTTCTCGGGAAGCTGTTCCAGATTCGTTTCAACAACGAACGCCGAACCTAATCCCGCATCCGAGGCGACGATTTCCGCAGATTCGGCATTAACGGAAATGGAATACAGCGCCATACCGCGACCGTGAACGCCCCACTTATCCATATGCATGGAATCGAGCTTTGAGGTGACACGCGGTTCGAAAACCGTGCTTTGCAGATGTTTTGGGACGCCATCCCCGTCATCGATCATCACGATTCGCCTGATGGCTCCCTCGCGAGTGCAAGCAACGAAGATGTTAGAGGCATGAGCGTCACGCGCGTTTCGCAGCATCTCGATGATGATATCCTCCGAAGATCGGATATCCTGTGCTGCTTGCCGACGTTCCGCTTCCGAGCTACGTAAACGAACGAAGCCACCTCCGAGATCGGTTTCGACTCGAAGGTGGCCTTCTCCGCAAACGTCTTCGATAAACGAGGCAAGATTGCCATCGCCCATAGTTGACGCCTTTCGTTATTTTGCGATACCGATAGCTCGGCTCTCGCGGATGACAACGACTTTCACCTGACCGGGATACTGCATCTCGTCCTCGATGCGCTTGGCGATATCGTGGGCAAGCACAGTGGTCTGAGCTTCGTCGACCACTTCCGGCTGCACCATGACGCGAACCTCGCGACCGGCCTGGATTGCATAAGTGCGCTCAACGCCCTTGTAGGAGTTTGCGATTTCCTCAAGCTTTTCCAGACGCTTGATGTATGCGTCAAGCGTTTCCTTACGAGCGCCGGGACGTGCTGCGGAAACCGCATCAGCGGCTTGTACGAGCACATCGAGAACGCTGTTGGGTTCAACATCGTTATGATGCGCCTCGATAGCATGCACGATAGAGGGTTTCTCACCGAAGCGACGAGCTAGGTCTGCACCGATGACCGCATGGCTTCCCTCAACCTCATGGTCGACGGCTTTGCCAAGGTCGTGCAGAAGGCCTGCGCGTTTAGCGGGAATGGGGTCAAGGCCAAGCTCGGACGCCATAACACCGGAAAGGTAAGCAACCTCAAGCGAGTGGTTCAGCACGTTTTGGCCATACGAGGTACGGTAACGCAAGCGTCCAAGCGTGCGAACAAGCTCGGGGTGCAGATCATGGATACCGGTATCGAAAGCAGCCTGCTCGCCCGCCTCCTGCACTCGTTGGTTCACGAGCTTTTCCGCCTTGCCGAACATCTCTTCGATGCGGGCGGGGTGGATACGGCCATCGGCGATAAGGTTCTCCATGGTGACGCGGCCGATTTCACGCCGGACCGGATCGAAGCAGGAGATGGTCACGCATTCCGGCGTATCGTCGATGATGAGATTGGTGCCGGTAAGCTGCTCGAAAGAGCGGATGTTGCGGCCCTCTCGGCCGATGATGCGGCCCTTCAGGTCATCGGAGGGGATATGGATCGCCGAAACGGTGGTTTCTGCCGTATGGTCTGCAGCTACACGCTGAATGGCAAGGCTGAGGATGGAGCGCGCCTTCTTATCGGCCTCCGCCTTGGTGCGAGCCTCGGAATCGCGGATGATAGCCGCGGACTCGTGCGCCACCTCGTCTTTCAGCGTATCGAGAAGCTCGGTTTTCGCCTCATCGGCAGTCATGCCCGCAACCTGCTGCAGGCGAATGCCGATTTGCTCTTCGGACTCGTCAAGATCGCGCTGGCGGCGATCAAGCTGGCCTTGCATAGAGGAGATCTGATGTTCGCGGGAGTCCAGAGACTTTTCACGCGTGTCGAGCGATTCAACGCGGCGATCCAAAGATTCCTCACGCTGATTTACGCGTTGCTCCGCGGCACGCACCTCCTTCAAACGCTCTTTGTTCTCGGCCTGGGCCTCCTGGCGAAGACGCAATGCTTCGTCCTTGGCTTCGACCACTGCTTCACGACGCAAAGTTTCCGCCTGGCGCTTCGCATCCTCGACGACGGTATGCGCTTCGTCGGCAGCGCGTTGGGCCGTTGATTTGGCAACGAATTTATTGATGACGAAACCGGCGGCGATGCCGATTGCGGCGCCAACGATAAGCCAAATAATGGATTCCATGCTTGTCCCCCTTTCGAGTTTGGACGGGTATTGTGGGTTTCATAGGTTCCATTGCATAAAAAATCCCGGCATAACCGGGCATGAGCGTACGTGCGCAACGACTGGACGTATACATTTGTTTATATATTCCAACAGTGCCGTATAAGGCACGGTAGCTCAGGCTTATATTTCATGATAAAGGTTCTCTTTGAAATGGAAAAGGGCAACCATGCAAAAAAGCCGGTTCTACAGGAGAAACCGGCTATTTAATGGCCTATGATCGGATCAATGCGCAGAAAGGGCGTCGCACCTGCATCGTTCCTCGAATATACGAGCCGCCGATGCTGCCACACTTGACGTATATCCCTTTTGCACGAGCTTCCGATATGCCGCCTCGCGAGTTCGCTTGGCTTTAGGCGGTTTGGCATCAAGCAGGCGCAATGCGCGAGTTAGTTCATCTGGCCCGTTTTCGTTGGATAGCGCATCCTGGTATGCGGGGACGCTGCAAGGGTCGATATCCGCTTGTTCGAGCTCGAAAGCGATGCCCCGAAGGCCCTTCCCTTGGGAAAGCCTGCTTCGAACCAATACATCTGCGTAGCGCTCATCGCATACAAGTCCGCAGTCGATGGCCCTTTGCAGAGCCTCGAATGCGACATGCTCATCAAAACCATTTGATATCAGTCGCTTACGAAGCAAGGTGCTGGCATGCTCGCGAATGCACAGCAGGCGTTGGATTTTTGCAAACGCCTGCTGTGCTTGATCGCAGTCTGCAGCTGCATGCTTACTCTGCTTGTTCTGCCGCTCCTGACCATTGGCACAACGGCTCGAGCGCAAACAACGATCTGACGAATGCGCGCTTTCAGGCTGTAAGTTTTCGCTGCAAGCAGCGTTTTTGCAATCTGGATTCGCAACGCCAAAAGCATCGGCTTCGTTTCGGAATGCGTGCTCCGAATTCCGTTCATGTGCACCTGAGCCTTCTTCGATGGCTTTGATCTGAGCGCGCAGATCAGCCAAGCAGCGCTCCCTTGCCATTGCAGGTTGCATGATTATTTCTTGCCCTTGGGTTTCGCCACGGGATTGACGGCGTCGAAGTCTTCCTGCTCCTTGGTGATGATCGGGATGTCGAACGCCTCTCGAACCTTTGTTTCCAGCTCATCGCGAAGATCGGGGTTCTCTTTCAGCGTATGTTTTGCCGCTTCGCGTCCTTGCCCTAAGCGCTCTTCGCCATAGGTGTACCAAGCGCCCGATTTCTTAGCGCCCCCTGCTTCCACCGCCATATCGACGATGCAGCCCTCTCGAGAAATGCCTTCACCGTACATGAGGTCGAACTCTGCTTGGCGAAACGGCGGCGCCACCTTGTTCTTGACGACCTTAGCACGAACGCGGTTGCCTACGATTTCGCCATCGCGCTTAATGGAATCGATGCGGCGAACGTCAATTCGCACGCTGGAGAAGAATTTCAGCGCACGTCCGCCCGTTGTGGTTTCGGGGTTTCCGAACATCACGCCGATTTTCTCGCGCAGCTGATTAATGAAGATGCAAGTGGTGTTTGATTTAGAAAGCGAGCCCGCAAGCTTTCGAAGGGCTTGGGACATGAGCCTTGCCTGAAGACCGACGGTGGTATCGCCGATCTCGCCCTCGATCTCGGCTCGAGGTACCAATGCCGCGACGGAGTCGATGACAACGCAATCGATTGCGCCCGAACGGACGAGCATATCGCAGATTTCAAGCGCTTGCTCTCCGAAGTCGGGTTGGGAGATGAGCACGTCATCGATATCCACGCCCAAACGGGCTGCATAGACCGGGTCGAGCGCATGTTCCGCGTCGATGAACGCCACGACACCGCCGAGCGCTTGCGCCTCTGCAAGGATCTGCAGCGCAAGCGTGGTTTTACCGCTAGATTCGGGTCCGTACACCTCAATGATTCGACCCCGCGGAACGCCGCCGATTCCCAGCGCTGCATCAAGCGGCAATGCGCCGGTGGGAATAGCGCCGATGTTCAGGTCATGGCCGCCATCGCCGTATTTCATGATGGAGCCTTTGCCGAACTTTGATTCGATTTGGTCGGTTGTGACCTTGAGCATCTTGGTTTTTTCTTCATTCATGCGCTGGTTACCCTTCCTTTGCGCTGCATTGCAACGCTACTGATTATACGAACGCCTGTTTCATAGTCAAGTACCAAATACAAACATCGGTACGACTTTTACTATGATAGCTCCCCCGCCTTGCCCAACGCTTGCGTTCAATACCAAACAGGTTCACCTGAACCTTGCACGGTTGTCGGGTGAACCTGTTCGATTTCTACATTGTTAGTGCTGTTTTCGGGCGCCGTTTATGCTGATGCGATGAACGAATTCAGTTCGACCTCTGCTGCTGGCCGCACACAGCGGCATCGAGCATACGCAAAGCCTCTAATACGGTCTGCAGCCGCACTTGATTGCGATCACCCTCGAAATGCTTCCTTTGAGCAGTGATGCCGTTATCGCTTGCGCAGGCGAAGCAGACGGTTCCCACGGGTTTTCCCGGTTCTGCCCCGGACGGTCCGGCGATACCGGTGACGGCTACGGCGACATTGCAGGTCAGATCATTGCGGGCTCCTTGCGCCATATGTCGCGCTACCTGTGTGCTTACCACGCCGAACTCTTCGATAACGTGCTCAGGCACATCGAGGACGTCGGTTTTCACGCCGGTCGCATAGCTTGCTATCCCGCCTCGCACGACAGCGGAGCTTCCGGAAACCGAGGTCAATGCAGCGCTGATCAGCCCGCCGGTAAGGCTCTCGGCGGTGCCGATGGTGATGCCGCGTTCGCTTGCATGGGCGATCACCGTCGCGGCAAGTTGCCCAACATGAGCTGCCTCCACTTCGTTGATACCCGGGTCTGCTTCATTGCCATCGATATTCGATTTGGCGGATGATTGCTTGCGCTTCGCCCGCTTGGAAGGCCCCAAGCCGATCAGCTCACGGGCTTTCGAGATGTAGTCGAGCATGGACACCACCGTTAGAAGCAGAGCGATTGCCATGACGATCCAGCTGATCACCCACATCACGTCCGAAAACGCCTCGACCAGCGTACCCATCATGTAGCTATCCTTGATGGTGAACAACACGATGGCGATCATCTGGAACACTGTTTTGAACTTGCCGTACCAGCTAGCGGATATCACCGTACCCTTGCTGGCCGCAACCATGCGCACGCCGGAGACGATGAACTCGCGGGCGACGATGATCAGGGCAACCCAGCTTGGCAACGAACCGAGCTCGATAAGCGCCAAAAGAGCTGCCATGACCAAGATCTTGTCGGCAAGGGGGTCCATGAACTTGCCGAAGTCGGTGACCTCGCCACGGCTTCGCGCCAGGTACCCGTCAAGCCAGTCGGTGCAAGAAATCAGCACGAAGATGGCAGCGGCGATAAGGCTTTTGGAATGCTCTGCCAGATCGGGCAGATGAAACCACTCGGGCCAGGGGCTCAGGAGCACGACAACGAACACGGGAACCAAGCAGATGCGGATGAGCGTGACGATGTTCGCCGGCGTCCACAATTTCGCAGAGGCCTGCGGGGAAGCTTCTACTTGCAGCTTATGCATGGCCTATTCGCCTTCCATTTCGTAAAGCAGCGTATCGGTGATAGCAGCTTGAACGATGCGTCCCGGCTCTCCACTGTCGACATAGGTTACGCCATCGACCTCGGGAGCCTGGCACATTGCTCGACCGAACAGCTGACCGTCCTCTTCCCGGCCTTCGATGAGCACGTCGAGCGTTTTGCCGATGCGAGAGGCAACGAGCGGCGTGCAAACGTCGTCCGCAAGGTCGCGCAGACGTTGCGCACGATACGCTTTCTCGTCATCGTCGACCTGGTCGGGCAGGTCGAATGCCCTGGTGCCCTCTTCGCGGGAATATGCGAACACGCCGATGTAATCGAAGAAGCCCTCTTCAACGAAATCGCAAAGCTCGTCGAAGTCCTCTTCGGTTTCGCCGGGAAAACCCGCGATAAGCGTGGTGCGCAGCGTTACCTCGGGAACCATCTCTCGGATATGCTCGATCAGCGATTCGTACTCTTCGCGTGAACCCTTGCGATGCATGGCTTTCAGAATGCTCGGCTGAACGTGCTGGAGCGGGATGTCGAAATAAGAGCAGATGTTGTCGTGTTCGGCAACCGTTTGCAGCAGCTCGTCGGTGATACCTTCCGGTTGAATGTACATAACCCTGAACCAGGTTTGGGTGAATTCGTCCGCAAGGGAGCCGACAAGCCAAGCCAGGCTCGATTCGTCTTCGAAATCCTGACCCCAACGTCCCGTATCCTGGGCGATGAGCACGATCTCCTTCACACCCTCGGACACGTGAACGGCAACATCCGCGCGAACGGTTTCGTAGTCGAAGCTGTGGTACCTGCCGCGGATATAGGGGATGGTGCAGTACGAGCAGAATCGGTCGCACCCGTCCGAGATCTTCACGTATGCAGAAACGGCGCGCGAACCGTTAACGGCAACCGCGCCTTCGGGTACGGCGCCGAGCATAGCGGCCTTCATGCGCTCGAGTTGCGGCTGATCGATGTCAAGCGCTTGCGCGATGACCTCGACGATATCGTCTTCCTTGCTGCACGGAACGAAAGCCGATGCTTCGGAAAGCTCGGATTCCAGATCCTGCCCGTAACGGGCAGGCATGCAACCAGCGACGATGAGCGCCGCGCCCGCCGCGACATTGGGCATGCCCGCAACCTCGAAGATGGCCTCGAGGCTTTCCTCGGTAGCGCTTTGGATGAACGAGCACGTGTTCACCACCACGGCATCAGCGACTTCGGGATCCTGCTCGATGACGAAGCCGCAACGCTGAAGCTGCGATTGCATGCGCTGGGTGTCCACCTCGTTTTTCGCGCAACCCATGGTGACGAACGCGACGCGAGGGCTCTCGATTTCAATGACGTTTTCGATTTCCACGGGATTCCTTAGCGGTAGTTGACGTACTGGAGCGGCTGGCCGTAATCCTGGCCCTTCAGGAAGGCGATGACCTCCTGAAGGGCGTCGCGAGAGGCGGAGGAAACGCGCAGCTTGTCGCCTTCGATGGTGACCTTCACCTTGAGTTTCTGCGCCTTGATGTCCTTATTGATCTTGCCGGCGGTTTCCTTGTCGATGCCCTCGACGATGGTTGCCGTCTGACGCACACTCTGACCGGTTGCCGCCTGGGGATCGCCCCACTTGACGGCGGTGAGGTCGATGCCTCGCTTGATGAGCTTGCTGCCCATGATGTCGATGACCTGGCGAGCAACGAAATCAGCGGGAGCCGCCACCGTGATGGTCTTCTTCTGCTTGTCGAGCGACAGCTCGGCGCCTGATCCTTTCAGGTCGTAGCGCTGCGTCAGCTCTTTCTTCGCTTGCTGATATGCATTGTCGATTTCCTGCATGTCGACGGTGGACACCACGTCGAAGCTAGATTCCTTGGCCATGATATTCGCCTTTCCACTAATAAGATGAATACGTTGATGACGAGTTTTGGGTTCCCGTCGTGCCAGATCCGGTGCCGCCCGTCGAGGTCGAGCCGGTACCCGTCGATGTCGTCGAGGAGCCGACGGACGAACCTGTGCCGGTAGCCGACTGCGATGAGATCCCGCTTGATGTCGAATTCGAACTCGATGAGGTAGACCCGGTGCTGCCCGACGAGGTGCTGGAGCTATCAAGTCCATCGACCTTCACATCAGGATGGTCTTTCGCCCACGAGGCAAGGTAATCCTTGAAGTTGACCGTGGCTGTTGGCATGCCCGTGGTCGCATCGCTGGTGAATTCGACCTCCTTGCCGTCCATAGTTACGGTGAATCCCGAGGAAACCCAGGTAGACAAACTCCAGGTGCCGGAGACGTCGACCGTTTGATCCACCGGTCCGGTGAGCATCTGCTCGGTCGCCTGCCCATCCTGCGTGATGACGACGTAAGCCTGTTGGCCCTTGGCCAGCTTATACTCCACCTTTACGCTCGTAGGCACGGATGTCGTTGAAGATGCTTTGGATTCCGAATCGTTGCCGTTATCGCCGCTGTTGCTGTTGTTATTGGAATTATCTTGACTGACCCCGCTGCCATCCGCCGATGTATCGGTGACGCCGGTGATGGGAACCTTCGCGACCTCCTGCGTGGAAGCGGCTCCGCGATTCCCGAAGGCAAGCGCCACGATGATGACGAGCAGCAGCAGGATGATCACGATGACCGCAACATAGGGCAACCTTGCCTGCATGCCCCGGCCGACGTTGTTCTGCGACCCGGAATAGAAATTGGTGAACTGCGTGGTAACGGCCCCGCCGAAATGGTTGGAGCGACGGCTTTCGTTTTCTGCACGCGCCGCTCGCGAAGCAAGCGATTCGCGATATTCGCGTTGAGGCTGCTGTTCGCGACGCGGCATGCGCTGCGTGCCCTGGCGTTGTCCTCGCTGAGCACGCAGCGAGCGACGACTATCGGTGCGCTCGTCAGCATAGCGCGATGAGCGCTGCGAACCTTGCCCACGGCCATCATGACGCCCGTCGCCGCGCGAAACCGACCTGCGGCCCGAAACATGCGCCGGCGAATCCGATTCGCCGCGGGTGCGCCCGACTTGGTAAGCATATGCGTCATCGAGATACATACGCGTGATGTCGGCAGGATTGAGCCCGACCAATTTCGCATACGCGTTCACCATGTTCCGCGTGTAGCCGCGTGCGGGCAAACGGGAGAAATCGTTGTTCTCGAGGGCGCGAAGGATGTCGGGTCGAATGCGCAGCCGACGAGCGGCCGACTGCACGTCGTAGCCTTTCCGCTCGCGCGCTTCGCGCAATACGGTGCCGAATGAAACCTGGCCCATGCCTTCTCCTTATTGATTGTCACCGTCATGTTGCTCGAACGCTTTAAGCGTTTCAAGCTCCATGGCATCGACGAGTACTTCACGGGGCTTGCTGCCGTTCGGCGGACCGACGACGCCCTTTTCTTCCAACATGTCCATTATACGCCCGGCGCGCGAATAGCCAACTTTCAGGCGCCGCTGTATGTTCGACGTCGAGCCGAGGCCGCTCGACACCACGATGTCCGCCGCTTCCCAGATGAGCGGATCGTCGTCGGAGACGCCGCCGCCCGAACCGTCGGGTTGCGACGCGCCCAGCGTGATGAGGTTCGTCTGCAGGATCTCCGAGTGGTACTCGGGCTCGCCCTGCGCCTTGAGCAGCTCCACCACGGCGTTGATCTCGTCCTCGGACACGTAGCAGCCTTGGATGCGCTGGGGCTTGGCGTACTCGGGCTTCGACAGGAGCAGATCGCCCAGGCCGATGAGGCGCTCGGCGCCCGGCGTGTCCAGCACGACGCGGCTGTCGATGCCGCTGGCCACGTTGAACGCGATGCGGTTCGTGATGTTCGCCTTGATGAGGCCCGTGACCACGTTGGTGGACGGGCGCTGCGTGGCCACGATGAGGTGGATGCCGGCCGCGCGCGCGAGCTGCGCGATGCGGCTGATGGAGAACTCCACCTCCTTGCCCACGTTCATCATGAGGTCGGCCAGCTCGTCGATGATGATGACGAGGTAGGGCAGCTCGGCCCCCAGCTCGCCGGCCGGCGGCTCTTCGCCGGCTTCGATCGCTTTCTGCTGCGCGGCCAGCTCGGCCTGCACCTTCGCGTTGTACTGGCCGATGTTGCGAGCACCCACCTTCGAGAACACTTTCAGGCGGCGCTCCATCTCGGCCACGCCCCACGAAAGCGCGCTGGCCGCCTCGCGCGGCTCGGTGACTACGGGCACGTACAGGTGCGGGATGCCGTTGTAGGGCGTGAACTCCACGCGTTTCGGGTCGATCATGATGAAGCGCACCTCGGAAGGCGTGGCGCGCATGAGGATGGACATGATCATGGCGTTGATTGACACCGACTTGCCCGAACCGGTAGTGCCGCCGATGAGCAAGTGGGGCATCTTCGCGAGGTCGGAGACGATGGAGCGGCCCTCGACGTCCTTGCCGATGACGATCTGCAGCGGGCCCTCGTCCGCATCTTTGATGACGTCGCCCAAGAGCACGCTCTGGCGCGTGCGGTTGGGCACCTCGATCCCGACGTAGTTCGTGCCGGGGATGGGCGCGAAGATGCGCACGCCGGGCGCGGCCAGCGCGAGCGCGATGTCCTGCTCGAGCGCCGTGATGCGGCTCACGCGCACGCCGGCGGGCAGGTCCACCTTGAACAGCGTCACCGTGGGCCCCGCCACCCAGCCCACGACCTCGGCCATGATGGTAAAGCTCTCGAGCGTCTCCTGGAGGCAGGCCGCCGTCTCGGTGAGCTCGGCGTCGGTGGCCTTGTCCTTCTTGGCCGACGTGCTGGTGGCCAGGATGTCGAAGGGGGGCAGCTCGAAGCCATCCGCCGGGCGGGGGGTGGCGAGCGGCGTGGCCGCAGACGACGCCTTGGGAGAGGGGGCCTTCTTCTCGGCGTCGGCCGCGGCCCGCGCGCGGCCGAGCTTGCGCGTCAGGGGCTGCTCCACGGCGTCGGGCGCATCGAAGGGTGCGCGCCGCCCGCCGATGACCTGGGTGTCGAGCGAGGACGAGGCGCGCTTCGGCTTGCCCTTCGCCTCGTCGCCGGACGCGGCGTCCCCGCCCCGGCGTCCTTTCTTAGCGCGGGGCAGCACGCTCGTGGGCGCAGCGCCCTCCCCGGCCGTGAGCGGAACGAAGCCGCCCGCCTCCCCGGCCTTCTTCACGCGGGCGTAGGCCGGGGCCCCCAGCACCTCCGCGCCGTCCTCGGCCTCGGCGCGCTTGTCCTGCACGCGCTCGATGAGCTTCGAGAGCGAGAACCCGATGACCACGAATCCGGCCGCCATGACGCCGAACATGATGATGCACGATATGACCTGGCCGAACAGCGTGAAGCCGACCCAGGCGACGCCGGCGCCCACGTAGCCGCCGCGCGCGGAGAGCTGGGCGGGCTCGAAGAGCGCCGCCGGCGCGCCCTCCTCGCCGGGCGCAAGGGGCGTGAACAGCGCCAGCAGCACGAGCACGGCGACCAGTATCATGACGAGGCCCACCGACACGCGCGCCGGCACGCGCTCGCGATCGAAACGGACGAGGAAGCTCGCGCCGATGACGAGCAGGAAGAACGGCAGCAGGTAGGCGCCCAGGCCGAGCGTCAGGTGCAGCGCCGTCGACACGAACGACGTGACCACGGCGCTCGTGGGCATGACAGCCGCCACGAACAGCACGACGGCCGCCACGGCGAACGCGACGCCCGTGATGTCGCGGCGCGTGCGCTCGTCGGCGGCGGGGGCTGCCTGGGCGGCCTTCCCACCCCCCTTGCGGGCGCTCTTCTCGGCAGGCGACGCCGCCTTGCCCTTCGGCTTGGCGGAGGAGGACGGTTTCGACTTGTTCGATGCGGGTCCTGACTGACGGGCCACGGCCCAGCTCCTTTTGCTGCGTTTAGGGTGCGTTTCTGGTTCGGTTGCGCGGCCGGAGAGCCGCATGCGCGCGGGCGCATGCGGCCA
>OLNL01003047.1_pt1 | contig 11633 bp, 8 predicted proteins | sample 1672181 | NCBI WGS metagenome assembly OLNL01 (sample SAMEA3136656, study PRJEB25190) | human gut metagenome | biome: human gut; feature: human-associated habitat; material: faeces | place: Austria | collected 2013
GTGTCCTTCGGGTTGCCATTGCGGTAATTATGTCATTGCGCCTACAGGCGCGAGGGGGTTTGACTTGACTTGTTACAATAAACCCAAACACCCTTCACCCGCACGGCCGCGCAAGGGGACGTGCGTGCGAGGTGATGAAAGCATGGAAAACAACTTCCTAAGGAGTGAACCATGAGCAACGAAACTAGGCGCATCCTGCTGGTGGAGGACGAGAAGGCTATCCGCGATGCCGTAACCGCATATCTTGAGCGCGAGAACTATTGGGTAACCGCCGTCGGCGACGGCCAGGAGGCGCTGGAGGAATTCTCCAAGCACCACTTCGACCTGGTCATCCTCGACCTCATGCTCCCGCGCGTCCCCGGCGAGCGCGTTTGCCGCGCCATCCGCGACAACTCCGACGTGCCCATTATCATGCTCACCGCCAAGGGCGAGGTCGAGGACCGCATCATCGGCCTGGAGCTGGGCGCCGACGACTACCTGGTCAAGCCGTTCAGCCCGCGCGAGCTGGTCGCCCGCGCCCGCGCGCTGCTGCGCCGCGTGCATGCCGATTCCGAGCCCCAGCGCGAGGTGCTCGAGTTCGGCGAGCTCACCATCGACGTATCCGGCCACAAGGTCATGGTCTCCGGCAAGGAGATCGACCTCACGGCCAGCGAGTTCAAGCTGCTCACCACGCTGTCCCGCTATCCGGGCCGCGTGTACTCGCGCATGGAGCTGGTCGAGAAGGTGCTCGGCTACGACTTCGAGGGCTACGAGCGCACCATCGACTCCCATGTGAAGAACCTGCGCGCCAAGATCGGCGATAACCCGCGCAACCCCAAGTGGCTGCACACCGTGCACGGCGTGGGCTACCGCTTCGAGGACCCCACCAAGCAGGGTCAGTAAGCTAGCAAGCGCGCGGCCGCAAGCGCGCGGCCGCGCCTCCTTCCTGGAAGAAAGGCCGCGAGCCCACGTGGATACCGATACCAACACAACGCAAGACGCTCCTTCGACCGGCTCCGCCACCACGGGGCCGGTCGTGGTTGAGCGCCCCTCCGAGGAAAAGAAAAGGCGCAAGCCGTATCAGGGCGTGGTGAACTGGTGGAACAGCCTGACGTACACCACGCGTATGACCATGGCGTTCGCCCTGATCGCCGCCATGACCGCCATGGTTGCCATCGGCGTGCTGTCGTTCGTGTGGCAGCAGCATTTCCATACCTACACGCAGGAGAACATGGAGTCGCTTGCCGAGAGCACGGCAACGCGCATCGAGGAGGTGTACAACACCTCCCACACCCTGCACGACCCGCAGGTCGAGGCCGTGGCGAAGTACGCCGAAAGCCTGAACAGCGGCGTGGGCGTGGCGGTCGTCGACAACACCACCGGCAAGGCCGTGTACGATTCCTCGGCGGTCACCATCGACGACGGCACGGGGTCGTCCCGAAGCGAATCGGGTGCGGGCGTGTCGTCGAGCTCGGGCAGCGGCCGCACGTTGGCACCTCCGATCAGCGCCAGCCAGCAGTTCGCCAGCGCGCCCATCGAGTACGGCGGCGCGGCGGTGGGGTCCGTGCGCATCTGGGTGTACGGAAGCGAAACCCTGCTCACGCAGGCCGACGAGCAGTTCTCCAACAACTCCTATCAGGCCATGGTGTTCGCAACGGTGCTGGCCATCGTGCTGGCGTCGTGCATCGGCTTCCTGTTCGCGCGCACCCTGGTGCGCCCTGTCAACACCATGGCGCAGACCGCCCGCGCCATCAAGGAAGGCGATCTGTTGGCGCGCACGGGCATCCGCGGCGAGGACGAGATCGCGCGTCTGGGCATGACCTTCGATGAGATGGCCGACTCCATCGAGCGCGACCGCAAGCTCGAACGCCGCCTGACCACCGACGTCGCGCACGAGCTGCGCACGCCGCTCATGGCCATCCAGGCAACGGTCGAGGCCATGGTCGACGGCGTGTTCGATGCCGACGAGGAGCGCCTTGAAACGGTGAACGGCGAGGTCAAGCGCCTAAGCCGTCTGGTCGACGCCATCCTGAAGCTCTCGCGCCTGGAGAATCGCAGCACGCCCATGAAGAAGGAAGTGCTCGAAGTGGGCGACCTGATCAGCGGCATCATCGCCACGCATGAGGCCTACGTGTCCGATTCGGGCCTCAAGCTCATCTACGAGGTGGAGCGCGGCGTGCGCGTGCGCGGCGACGCGGACATGATCCGCCAGGCAACCGCCAACCTCATCTCCAACGCGGTGCGCTACACGCCAGAGGGCGGTACCGTCACCGTCAGCGTTTCCAGCCACGAGGGCATGTGCGCCATCGCCGTGCGCGACACGGGCATCGGCCTTTCGCCCGACGAGGCGAAGATGGTGTTCTCCCGCTTCTGGCGCGCGGATGCCGGGCGCACGCGCGAGAGCGGCGGCCTGGGCATCGGCCTTTCCGTGGTGAAGGAGATCGTCGACCGCCACAACGGCTATGTGGACGTGGAGGGCGAGAAGGGCGTGGGCGCCTGCTTCACCATCAACCTGCCGCTGTACTATGAGGGCGACGAGCAGCGCGAGCAGCGCCAGCAGCAGCGCCAGCAGCAACAGCAGCAACGCGAGCAGCAGCAACAGCAGCGCCAGCAGCAGCGCGAGGCGCAGCGCCACCAGAAGGAGCAGCAGCGCGCCCAGCAACATGCGCAGAAAACGGGGATACCGTTCGGACGGTCGCACGACAACGGAAAATAGACGATAATGGCAACGTTACAGTCACGCCGCAAACGGCGCGCAAATGCCGGCCGGGCGCCGATCGCGCCCGGCGCAACTCTCATGGGGAAAGGATAAGCAGGCATGAGCGGAATCGATATCAAGCCGGACGCACAGGGCAAGGTGCGCGACATCTACGACCTGGGCGACAAGCTGTTGATGGTGGCCACCGACCGCATCTCGGCGTTCGATTACATCCTGGAGGACGAGATCCCGCACAAGGGCGCGGTGCTCACGCAGATCTCGCTGTTCTGGCTCGAGCAGCTCAAGGACGTCATCGGCAACCATCTGATCAGCGCCGACGTGGCCGACCTGCCCGAGCAGTTCAAGCCCTACGCCGACTACCTGCGCGGCCGCTTCATGCTGGTGAAGAAGGCCGAGATGTTCCCCGTCGAGTGCATCGTGCGCGGCTACCTTGCCGGTAGCGGCCTGAAGGAGTACCAGCAGCAGGGCACCGTGTGCGGCATCGAGCTGCCCGAGGGCCTGGTGAACTCCTCCAAGCTCCCCGAGCCCATCTTCACGCCCTCCACGAAGGCCGAGATCGGCGACCACGATGAGAACATCAGCTTCGAGCGCTGCGCGCAGATCCTCGGCGAGGACGCCGCCACGCAGCTGCGCGACCTGGCCATCAAGGTGTACTCCGTCGCTCGCGACCATGCCGCTGAGAACGGCATCATCATCGCCGACACGAAGTTCGAGTTCGGCGTCATCGACGGCCAGATCATCCTGGCCGACGAGGTGCTCACGCCCGACTCCAGCCGCTTCTGGCTGGGCGACGCCTACGAGCCGGGCCGCGACCAGGCCAGCTTCGACAAGCAGTACGTGCGCGATTGGCTCAACGCCAACTGGGACCGCCAGGGCAATCCGCCGCATCTTCCCCAGGAGGTCATCGAGCGCACCAGTCAGAAGTACATCGCGGCTTACGAGAAGATCTCCGGCAGGAAGTTCGACTTCTAAGCCCCAGGCCCGGCAGGGCCGCATAAGCAGTACAGGTTCGCAAGGGCGCATGCGGCGTTCCGGATCGGCCCCAGGCAACCGGCGTCGGCATCAAGCCGGTCCGCGCGTCGAAGGAGATGCGGGGCGCCGCACGCGACCGCAGCAGAAGAAGGTTCGCCTGCCGACAGGCGGGCGAAGGAGTGAGAATGACACAACGCAACCCCATGAACGAGCGCTACCAATCCGAGGACCGCAAGGGCGCCACGCGCAAATCGGCCGCTTCCGCGAAGCCGGTTTCGAAGGCCGCATCCTCGGTGCGCATCGAGTCAACGAAGAAGACGCCCCAGCAGAAGAAGGCCGAGCGCAAGCAGCAACGCGCCAAAAATGCCGAGCGCGACCGCCAGTTCTACAACCCGCCCACCCCTGAATACAAGCGCCTGCGCAAAATCTGGTGGGTGTGCCTGATCTTGGCCATCGTCCTGACCATAACCAGCTTCGCCGGCAACGGCCTCGGCATGCCTGCGCCCATCATGTACGTCACTTTGGGTCTGGCTTACGTGTTCATCATCGCCGCTCTGTACATCGACATGGGCAAATGCCGCAAGTTGCGTCAGAAGTACGCCGATGAGGTGCTCAGCCACCCCACCAAGGAGATGCGCGCCGCCGAGAAGAAGGCCAAGGCGCAGCAGCGCGCCGCCGAGAAGCAGGCGGCAGAGCAGCCCGCCGATCCCGAGCCCAAGAAGAAGGGCTTGTTCGGTTTCGGCAAAAAGAAGAAGGACGAGTAGGCGCGGCCAAGCAGGCCGCCAGCCCGTCTCGGCCCAATAAGGCGGAAAACAAACGGGTGCCCATGCGGTGCCCGCTTGCATTTTAGGAAGGAAGCGGGGCGGGGCCGTCGCCCTTGCCCCGCACGATCGCGGATGGCGAGCCATCCGCATAGACGACTAGGAAGGACGTCCATGGTTTCCCGCATCTATGTGGAGAAGAAGCCCGGCTTCGACGTTGAGGCCCAGCAGCTGGCGCACGAGCTGCGCAGCATCCTGGGCATCGCCTCGCTCGAGGGTTTGCGTTTGGTGAACCGCTACGACGTGGAAGGCATCTCGCAGGAGCTGTTCGATCAGTGCGTTCCCACCGTGTTCAGCGAGCCCCAGGTCGATGTGGCGTCGGCCGAGCTGCCCCAGGCCGACGGCGCTCAGGTGTTCGCCGTGGAGTTCCTGCCCGGCCAGTTCGACCAGCGCGCGGCATCGGCAAGCGAATGCATCCAGCTGATCAGCCAGGGCGAGCGCCCCGAGGTTCGCAGCGCGAAGGTGTACCTGCTGTCCGGTTCGCTGTCCGATCAGGACGTCCAGGCCATCAAGTGCTACGTCATCAACCCCATCGAGGCGCGCGAGGCTTCGCTTGAACAGCGCGACACGCTTGCCATGGCGCAGCCCCAGCCCGAGCCGGTCGAGGTGCTTGAGGGCTTCCTCGACCTTGACGCCGCCGGCCTGGCGCAGTTCATCGCCGATCGCGAGCTGGCCATGGACGAGGCCGACCTGGCGTTTTGCCAGCAGTATTTCCAGAGCGAAGGCCGTTGCCCCACCATCACGGAAATCAAGATGATCGACACCTACTGGTCCGACCACTGCCGTCACACCACGTTCGGCACCGAGATGACCGACGTGTCCATCGACGACCCGCGCGTGCAGGCCGCCTTCGACCAGTACATTGACATGCGCAACGAGCTGGGTCGCCAGGCCAAGCCCGTCTGCCTTATGGACATGGGCACCATCGGCGCGAAGTGGCTCAAGTCCAAGGGCGTGCTCACGGGCTTGGACGAGTCCGAGGAGATCAACGCCTGCACGGTGAAGTGCAAGGTGGACGTCGACGGCGAGGAGCAGGACTGGCTGTACCTGTTCAAGAACGAGACGCACAACCATCCCACGGAGATCGAGCCGTTCGGCGGCGCGGCAACGTGCCTGGGCGGCGCCATTCGCGACCCCTTGTCGGGCCGCAGCTACGTGTACCAGGCCATGCGCGTCACCGGTGCCGCCAACCCGCTGGCGCCCGTGTCCGAGACGCTGCCCGGCAAGCTGCCGCAACGCAAGCTGGTCACCACGGCCGCTGCCGGCTATTCCAGCTACGGCAACCAGATCGGCCTGGCAACCGGCCAGGTCAACGAGCTGTATCACCCCGGCTACGTGGCCAAGCGCATGGAGATCGGCGCCGTTGTGGCCGCAACGCCGGCCGACCATGTGCGCCGCGAAACGCCCGAGGCGGGCGACGTGGTGGTGCTGCTGGGCGGCCGCACCGGCCGTGACGGCATCGGCGGCGCCACGGGCAGCTCCAAGGAGCACAACCTGGAGTCGCTGGAGCATTGCGGCGCCGAGGTGCAGAAGGGCAATCCGCCCGAGGAGCGCAAGATCCAGCGCCTGTTCCGCCGCGGCGAGGCCACGCGCCTCATCAAGCGCTGCAACGACTTCGGCGCGGGCGGCGTGTCCGTGGCCATCGGCGAGCTGGCCGACGGCCTGCGCATCAACCTGAACAAGGTGCCGAAGAAGTACGAGGGCCTGGACGGCACCGAGCTGGCCATCTCCGAGTCGCAGGAGCGCATGGCCTGCGCCATCGCCGCCTCCGACGTCGACGAGTTCCTGCGCTACGCGCGTGAGGAGAACCTCGAGGCCACCGTGGTCGCCGAGGTCACCGACGATGCGCGCGTGCGCGTCATGTGGAACGACAACGCCATCATCGACCTCAGCCGCGAGTTCCTGGCAAGCAACGGCGCGCCGAAGCAGCAGGCCGTGCATGTGGGCCAGGCGGGCGCCTACGAGCGCACGTGGGAAGGCGATACCCTTGCGCAGCGCATGAATGCCCTGGTCACCGACCTGAACGTATGCTCGAACAAGGGCTTGTCCGAGCGCTTCGACTCTACCATCGGCGCGGCCACGGTGCTCATGCCCTTCGGCGGCAAGAACCAGCTGACGCCGGCGCAGGCCATGGTGGCCAAGCTGCCCGTGGGCGGCGAGACCACCACGTGCAGCGGCATGGCCTGGGGCTTCAACCCCTACCTCACCGAGGCCGACCAGTTCACCGGCTCCTACGTTGCCGTGGTGGAATCGGTCGCGCGCCTGGTGGCGGCAGGCTTCAAGCGTCAGGACATGTACCTGACGTTCCAGGAGTACTTCGAAAGCCTGCGCGGCGACGCGAACCGTTGGGGCAAGCCCACGGCAGCCGTGCTGGGCGCGCTCATGGCGCAGGTCGACCTGGGCATCGGCTCCATCGGCGGTAAGGACTCCATGTCCGGCAGCTTCGAGCAGCTCGACGTGCCGCCCACGCTCGTGTCCTTTGCCACGGCGGTGGGCAAGGTCGGCCGCGTGACGTCCCCCGAGTTCAAGGGCGCCGGCCATCGCGTGGCGCTGGTGGCGCCGCGCTGCTACGACGCCGAGGGCATCGCGCCCGCGGCCGAGGACGCGCTGGCGGCAATGGACGCCGTGCAGGAGCTCATCGGCAGCGGCGCCGCGCTGGCGGTCTGCACGCCGGGCTACGGCTGCATGGCCGAGTCGCTGTTCAAGATGTGCGTGGGCAACGGCCAGGGCGTGAAGCTCGACGACGTCGATGCCGACGCGCTGTTCGCTCCCGCGTACGGCAGCTTCCTGGTGGAGCTGGCCGATAACGCGCAGCTGCCTGCCGCAACCGACAACCTGGACGTGGTCGTGCTGGGCGCCACTACCGAGGACTACCGCTTCGTCGCCGCGGGCGAGGAGCTTGACATGGCCGCGCTGCAGGAGGCGTGGGAGGGTGCCATCGAGAGCGTGTACCCGTACCGTCAGCAGGGCCAGGCCGTGAAGCAGGTGACGGTGGACAACCGCCTGCCGCTCACCTACAACGGCACCATCGCGCGCCCGCGCGTGATCATCCCCGTGTTCCCGGGCACGAACTGCGAGTACGATTCCGCCCGCGCGTTTGAGCAGGCGGGTGCCGTGGCCGACACGCTGGTCATCAACAACCTCACGCCCTCGGCCGTTGCCGAGAGCACGAAGGCGCTGGTGGAGGCCATCAAGAACAGCCAGATCATCATGCTGCCCGGCGGCTTCTCCGGCGGCGACGAGCCCGACGGTTCGGCGAAGTTCATCACGGCCTTCTTCCGCGCCCCCGAGGTCACCGAGGCCGTGCGCGACCTGCTGTTCAACCGCGACGGCCTGATGCTGGGCATCTGCAACGGCTTCCAGGCGCTCGTGAAGCTGGGCCTGGTGCCGTACGGCGACATCCGCCCCATGGACGACGAGTGCCCCACGCTCACGTTCAACACCATCGGCCGCCATCAGAGCCGCCTGGTGCGCACGCGCGTGGCCAGCAACCTGAGCCCCTGGCTGTCCCAGTGCGAGCCCGGCGACATCCACACCGTGGCCATCAGCCACGGCGAGGGCCGCTTCGTGTGCAGCCCCGAGTTGCAGCACCAGCTCGAGGTCACTGGCCGCATCGCCACGCAGTACGTTGACGAGGCCGGCCAGCCCAGCATGGATTGGGACGTCAACCCCAACGGCTCCGTTATGGCCATCGAGGGCATCACCAGCCCCGACGGCCGCGTGCTCGGCAAGATGGGCCACGTGGAGCGCCGCGGCGACGGTCTGTACAAGAACGTCCCGGGCAACAAGTTCATGCCCCTGTTCGAAAGCGGCGTGAAGTACTTCACGGACTAGAATGCGAATGCGCCGGCCGCTCGGCCGGCGCAGCGTTTGAGGATCGATAGCGACCTGCCGGCTTCTTTCGCCGGCAGGTCGTTTTGGGTTGCAGGCCTTGCTGGCTTCTTTCGCTGGCGGGCCCCTTTGCGAATCGCGGGACCTGCATGCTCGTTGGCGGTACCTTTCGCGGATTGGCGGGAAGCCTCCCGTTCCCGGCTTCTGATGAAGCATGGGGGCGGGAGGTTTTGCTTTACCCGATCCGTTCGGAACGGGTGCGCGGGCGACGCGCGCTAATGACCGGGTTCCCCGCAAGAATCGGATTTCGTGGGCTTCGCGATGCTTGCGTTCTTTTACCGCTGCATAGGTGCGCAGACGACGCGAGTAGACGGGCTGTCTCTCGAGGATCTTAGTGCTGGCGTACGCTCAAGGCGTTATACAGCTGCGGTGGCTAGGTTGGCCCTGGCATCACGAACAAGGTTCGAATCATCAACCGTTCTGCAACATGCGCGAAACCCGCTTGCATCCGAGCGCGATATCGATAGACTGACCGATGCCGACCGTTCTTGGTGCGCTTTCGGGCGCAGAAAGGAGCGAGTCATGACCATGTATGGATATGCAAGGGTGTCAAGCAAGGATCAAAACCTGAACCGGCAGATCGATGCCCTGTCTGCTGCAGGCGTTTCGGGGGAGGCGGTGTTCATCGACTACCTGAGCGGGCGCACGTTCGATCGTCCCGGGTATCAATCGCTGCTCGAGCGCCTGCAGCCTGGCGACGTGCTTGTGGTGAAGAGCATCGACCGCCTTGGCCGCAACTACGACGAGATACTCGGTCAGTGGCGGTTGCTCACCAAGCAGAGGAGCATCGACATCGTGGTGCTGGACATGCCGTTGCTCGACACGCGCTCGACTTCCGGCCACGGGGTGACGGGGAAGCTGATCGCCGATATCGTGTTGGAGCTGCTCAGCTACGTGGCGCATGTGGAACGCGATAACATCCGCCAGCGGCAGGCGGAAGGGATAGCGGCGGCGCGTGCGCGCGGCGTGAGGTTGGGGCGGCCAGCGCTGGCCGTGCCCGAAGAGTTCGACGCGGTACACCGCAAGTGGAAAGATGGCTGTTTGAACAGCCGACAAGCGGCGGAGTCGTTGGGGGTTTCGCATACGACGTTCCTGAAATGGGCGAAGCAACAGCCCTCGGATATCACATCCCCGCACAAATCGATGCGTTCATAGCAAGAATCGCATCGTTTGCCAATACCGATTTTGGTTGTTGGCAAATAATCTAGACGTTTGTTTACAGCCCCCTCGGCCTGATAAAGCGTTACTCGTTTCCGAGTGCAAAACGCTTTATCAGGCCGTTTCTTTTCACTCGCTCAGTGAAATCAATATAGCCGACCACTCAAGTAATGTCTGCATTTGCTTACGCCCGTATATACAACGTATGCGCGGAAAGGCAGATATGCGCAAGTTACATGAGGGTGATATTTCGCTAACTCCCACGCAGGAGCGTCTGCTCGGCTATATCGCCGCGCAAACAACCATATCAGGTGCGGCGCAGGCGACGAAAAAGGAGTTGTCGCAGCTGATGGGCTGCAGCGTCAAGACCATCGACCGCGCCATCACGCGCATGAGCCGGGAAGGGCTTATCAAGGTCGAGCCATGCCACTCCGAAAACGGAGGGCAGCTTTCCAACACATATAGCGTTGTAAATAGCTGATCGGGGCTCTTACAACCCGGTCCTTTCGTGATTGCGAACCAGACGTAAACGAGCAACGCAAGGCGATAACGGGAAAGGGAAGAGGAAGCCCAGACCAAGGCCTCCAGCAGAGAAGGCTGAATCGGCCGAACTAACAACGGACCAGGTCAACCAACTGTTACAGCTGCTAGTAGCGCAGTAGATGAACCGATAGCCGTGGCTTATGGAACAGGCGATTTGCGTCGGTATGCACCGGTACCGGGCAAAGCATAGGTTGGGGGATTGCGAAAAGGAGCAATCCGGATAGCTGAATCTGATGAGGAGGTTAATCAATGAAAAGATTCAGAAAAGCACTGGGCATTGTGGCGCTGGCGCTAGTAGTGTCGCTTAGCCTTGCGATGCCGGCAAGCGCATGGGCGGACGAGGCGGAGAGCTATGGGAAACCCACTGTTTCCGGTCCTCAGAGCGCATGGTACAACGGTCAGTCCCATCACTTCAGGTCAACGGTCAAGGACTCCGTAAGCGGTGAAGACCTCGTGGAGGGGACGGATTTCACTCGATCCTTCGGCTTTATCAGCGACCGTGGTAACGCGGATGGCATCGATACCTGGCTTGCAACCGATGACAGCTTTGTAAGCTCGGGTTTCGTGTATGAGAGAATTGACTTCAAAGGCAATTACTCGGGAAGCGGCTCCTACTTTGTGCGACATAACATCCTGACGCTGTATGAATTCAAGGAGCTGAATGCCACGAAGGTCGAGGGCGAAGCTGACCCGACTTTGGGAGCCACTTTGAGCCTGTTCGTCGGCGATCCCACAACCTTGCTTGACCTTTCGGCTTTTAGCCTGAGCCGCGAGGCAGGCGAGCAGCCCGGCGAGTATGCGATCACCTATACGACTGATCCGGAGCAAATTCCGGAAGCTTACACGAGCAACAGCGCGGGAACTCGCACGGGCCTTGGCGAGGTCGACCTGGGTGATGGTTATATCAGCAGGTTGGTGGTCGGCGACGACATCTGCGGCTATAACTACATCCGCATCGTCCCTGCCACGCTTACCATCGTCCCTGCCTATACCGACGTCAGCGCTACGATCGCCTGGAAGGACTCCTCTAACAAGGACGGTCTGCGCCCGAGCGCCGAGGACTATGCCAAGCTTCTCTCGCTTACCGCCGATGGAGCTGCTTCCGATATCCTGCCTGTCGTTGTGGACAATGGCGACAATACGTATACCGTCACGTACACTGGTGTCCGCCAGTACGCCTATGACGACAACGGCGAGCGTTACGACATTGACTACGAGATCACCCAGGCAGACGTCGATGGCTATACTACCGACAACGCTACCGTCGGTAACGAGGGTGTCATCACGAACACGCACGAGCCCAAGGATGATTCCGGCAACGCATCCAAGGACGAGTCCAACGACAAGTCCAAGGATGATTCCGGCAACAAGCCCGAGGAGCAGCAAGTAGCTTCCAATGACGAGTTGGCCAAGACCGGCGATCAGACCCCGAGTGCCCTTGTGGCCTTGGCCTTGGGTGCTTCCGCACTGGGAATCGCCGTCGTGGCAAAGAGGCGCAGCAAGCGCTAGGTGCGGCGTTTCCTTACCTTCATAGTAACGAGAGAAGCCCG
>OLNL01003050.1_pt1 | contig 11629 bp, 9 predicted proteins | sample 1672181 | NCBI WGS metagenome assembly OLNL01 (sample SAMEA3136656, study PRJEB25190) | human gut metagenome | biome: human gut; feature: human-associated habitat; material: faeces | place: Austria | collected 2013
AAGAAGTACATGAATCCCAGCAGGTACCCGGCGCCGAGCGCAACCACAGCGTGCGACGACAGCCCCGGAATGGCCACCTGTCCCGCAAGCGTTCCGCCGATGAACCCTGCATCGTGCAAGGCGTACACCACGCCGCCGAAGAACCCGTACACGAACACGGGGTTCGTCCCGTGGTCGCGCGACGACTGGGCACATTGGATCATCATGAGCATGATGGTGACGCTGTACGCCGCGTACAAGACGGCCGCGAGCCAACGGGCGTAGACGTCGCCCAGAAACGGGAGCAGCACGAATCCGGTGATGATCACCGGAAACACGATGCGGAACAGCGAAACTACGTTGAGCCGCACGCTCTTGAACTGCCACAGCACCATGAACGCGACGGCGGTAACCAGCGATGCGCCCATAGACAACGCGTTCACCAGCGATCCGATGGCCGGATCGTCGATGGCCAGCGCGCGGATGAGCCCCGCGCACAACCCGAGTGAGCCCACGCACAGCGCCGGGCGCGCAAGGGTGGAGATTGCCTGGCGGTACACGCCTCTGTTCTTCTTCGGCACGTCCTCGAACATGGGCTGGTCGAAATTGATCTCGCGGCTCTTCAACGATATCGCCAGAGCGAAAAACGGTGTGATAACCAGAGGAATCAGGTACACGGTGACCGCGCGGGGGATGAGGTGCAGCGCGAAGTATAGCACCGAAGCGTACGCGGTGCCGAGGATGAGGTCATGGTTGCCCGCGTCCGAGTCCTGGCTTGCGAACAGTCGTTGCCACAGCATGTAGAAACCGGCCGATCCCACGCCGATGAACCCGCCGCCCGCGATGACGAGGGGCAGCATCCATGCGTCCAGATACATGGCGCCGATAAGGCAGAACCATCCCAGCAGATACGGCACGGCCGACAACCTGACGATGAACAAGCGCGTGGGCCCCGGCAGATGGTACGAGCCTACTACGCTCAAAAAGAAGCAGGCGGCGAACACGAGCGACTGCACGAGGAAGAACCAGAACAGCGTCTGCGGTTCTTGAAGCTTCATCGGCAAGAACGGGAACACGCCGCCCCACGCTCCGGCGGCATTCACGGCAAGGAACGACGCATAGCCGAACAGCGTGGTATTCGGTTTGAAAGCGCGCAGTACGGTCGTCGCGTTCACTACGATCCTCCCCTGGATGATAGCCTTCGACGGGTAGAATATCCCCTGCATCAGTATAGCGGGGGCGCTGGCGCGAATGCGGGGGAATCCGATAGCGGTTTCGCACATCGTGAGCTTCTGAACAGGCTAAACGTAAAATGTACATATTTCATGTAACACGCGATTGCGCCGATCGGCCTACAATGCGCGGTGTTTCGTCCCGACGGAACGCATGAGCAGACGAGGGAATCAAGGAGGGATCATGACGAAAACGAAAGAGCATGCCGTTTCTCGCCGCACGTTCGTGAAAGGCTCGGCCCTGGCCGGCCTGGGCGCCGCCGCGCTGGGCACCGGCACGCTGTTCGCGTGCTCGCCGCAAGGAACCGATGAAGTTTCTGGCGGGGCATCGGAGACGGTCGACGAGAAGGTGGTTTGGGGCCATTGTTCCGTCAACTGCGAAGGTCGCTGCGCGCTGCGCCTGCATGTGACGAACGACGAAGTTGCGTGGGTGGAGAGCGACAACACGGGCGATGACGTGTACGGCGATCATCAGATTCGCGCATGTCTGCGCGGTCGTTCCATCCGGCGTTGGATTAATCATCCCGACCGCTTGTCTTACCCTATGAAGCGCGTCGGCAAACGCGGCGAAGGCAAGTTCGAGCAGATTTCCTGGGACGAGGCCTACGACCTCATTGCCGATAACTATCAGCGTATCCTCGACGAATACGGTCCTGAAGCCATCTGGAATCACTATGCTTCGGGCGTCAACGCCAGCAACATCGGGTCGTTCCTTTCTCGTTTCATCAACATGAACGGCGGATGCCTGGGGCGCTACGGCAGCTACAGCTCGGCTCAGATATCCGCCGCCCTTCCGTATCTGTACGGCAAGCGTGCCGCCAACTCGAACTCCGACATCGTGAACGCGAAGCTCGTCGTGATGTTCGGCGAGAACTCCGTCGAAACGAAGGCTGGCGGTGCCGGGCCTACGTACCACTTGGAACAGGCGCTCGAGCAGGGCGGTGCAAAGGTCATCGTCATCGATCCGCGCTACAGCGACACGGTGGCGACGCGGGCCGACCAGTGGATCCCCATTCGTCCCGGCACTGATGCGGCGCTCGTCGATGCCGTAGCCCATACCCTCATCGAGGAAGATCTAGTGGATCACGACTTTCTGGCCACCTACTGCATCGGTTACGACGAGGATACCATGCCGGAATCGGCGCAGGGGCAGAACAAGTCGTACAAAGCCTACATCATGGGTCAAGGCGTAGACGGCGTCGAGAAAACGCCCGCATGGGCCGAAGGTATTACGGGGATTCCCGCCGATACCATTGTCGAGCTGGCACGCGAGATCGGCACTGCGAAACCCTGCGCCATCTACCAAGGCAAGGGTCCGCAGCGCCAATCGAATGGCGAGCAGACGGCACGCGCCATCTGCATGCTGCCGGTTCTCACGGGCAACGTAGGCATCAACGGCGGCAACACGGGTTCCGACCTTGACGGATTCTATTTCTCGTCGTTCTCGGTGCCGTCGGACAAAAACCCGGTGCAAACGTCGATCGCTACCTTCACCTGGACTGATGCCATCGATCACGGCACCGAGATGACGAAACTCGCCCATGGCGTGCGCGGCAAGGACAAGCTCGATGTGCCCATCAAGATGATCTTCAACTACGCGGGCAACACGATCACGAACCAGCACAGCGACATCAATCGCACGCACGAGATCCTGCAAGACGAAAGCAAGTGCGAGTTCATCGTGGTGTGGGAAACGTTCATGACCGATTCCGCCAAGTACGCCGACGTGCTGCTGCCCGATCTTATGCCGGTCGAGCAGCCGAACTTCGTCTCGAACGACTATGCCGGCAACATGGGCTTTATCATCATGGGCGAGCCGGTCACCTCGCCGAAGTTCGAACGGCGCACGCTGTACGCCGATCTGCGTGAAATCGCCAAGCGCATGGGCAAGGAGGAAGCGTTCACCGAGGGCCGCGATGAGGAGGCTTGGCTTCAGTTCTGCTACGAGGAAGCTCGCAAGGAGGACGCAGATCTTCCAACGTACGACGAGATGAAGGAAATGGGCGTTTATCGTCGTAAGGATCCGGACGGTCATCAGGTTGCGCTCAAGGATTTCCGCGATGATCCGGTAGCGAACCCGCTCAAAACCCCATCGGGCAAGATTGAGATATACTCCGAGCAGTTGGCGGAGATCGCCGAAACATGGGAGCTGGCCGAAGGCGACATCATCGACCCGTTGCCCGTGTACGCGCCGGGCGTAGAGGGTTGGGACGATCCGCTTCGCGAAACGTATCCTCTCCAGATGCCAGGCTATCACTATAAGGCGCGTGCTCATTCGTCTTACGGCTGCATCGACGTGCTCAAGCAGGCGAACCCGCAAGAGCTGTGGATGAACCCGCTGGACGCCAGCGAGCGCAGCATTAAAGATGGCGACAAGGTTCAAGTGTTCAATGATCGCGGTACCGTCGAGATCGTGGCGAAGGTCACGCCGCGCATCATGCCCGGCGTGGTGTCGATGGGCCAGGGAGCTTGGCACGACGCCGACATGTCCGGAAACAAGGTGGACAAGGGCGGCTGCATCAACACGCTGACCTCTCCTCGCCCGACGCCTTTGGCGAAGGCTAACCCGCAACACACGAACCTCGTCGAAGTCAAGAAGGCCTAGGGGGTAGACCATGACTCAGTATGGATTTCATTTCGATGGCAAGCGCTGCACGGGATGTAAGACCTGCGTGCTGGCCTGCAAGGACAACAAAGACCTGTCGGCCGAGATCTCGTTCCGGAAGGTGTATGAATACGGCGGCGGCACGTGGAGCCAGAACGATGGATTGTGGTCCAACGACGCGTTCGGCTATTACGTCTCCGTCGCGTGCAACCATTGCGATAGCCCGGCTTGTATGGCGAAGTGCCCGCAGGGGGCCATCTCGAAGGACCCCGACACGGGCATCGTGAACAACGATCCCGAGAAGTGCATCGGGTGCGGTACGTGCGCCATCGCGTGCCCGTACAGCGCGCCGAAGGTGGACGAGGAGATAAAGAAGGCGGTACGGTGCGACATGTGCGCCGATCGCGTGGCCGAGGGCAAGCAGCCCATCTGCGTGGAGGCGTGCCCGCTGCGCGCGCTCGACTTCGGCGAGATCTCCGAGCTGCGCCAGAAGTACGGCGAGATGGCCGACATCGCCCCGCTGCCCAGCGCCGACGAGACGAAGCCGAACATCGTGATCACCGAGCCGGTGAACGCGAAGCCGGCTGGAGATACGACGGGGTCGGTGCTCAACGAGCGCGAGATCGCGTAGAATCTTCTGAGCAGTATCAAGCGGGTGCCGCGCGGTCTGACGGCGCGGCACCCGGTGCGCTGCAGGGGGACGCGCGGCGCGTCGGCATGGCCGACGATCGGGGGAGGACACGGTGGAGCAATTCGGTTTCTACTTCAACGCGAAACGATGCACGGGCTGCAAAACGTGCATGCTCGCGTGCAAAGACTACCGCAATCTGGACGCCTCCGTGTCGTTTCGCCAGGTGTATGAGTTTGTCGGCGGCAGCTGGTCGAAGGACGAGCGCGGGTGCTGGGCGCAGGATTGCTTCGCGTTCTACGTGTCTTCGGCATGCAATCATTGCGCGAGCCCCGCCTGTATGGAAGTATGCCCCACGGGTGCCATGGGCAAGAACGAGCTGGGACTCGTGAGCGTGGACGAGCATCGGTGCATCGGCTGCGGCTACTGTGCGCTGTCGTGTCCGTACCATGCGCCCAAGGTCGATCGGACCGTGGGGCACAGCGTGAAATGCGACGGATGCTCTCAACGTGCGCGAGAAGGGAGCGCTCCCGTCTGCGTGGAAGCTTGTCCGCTGCGGGCGCTTGAGTTCGGGCCTATCTCCGATTTGCGGGCGCGTCACGGTCGTGTCGCCGACATGCCCCCGCTTCCCGATTCATCGAAAACCGCACCTAATTTGGTGTTGAGCCTTCCTGTGCGCTTGGAAGAGGACGAGAGCCGCGTGCTTGCGGAAGGCGCGGTTTGCAATATTCGCGAACTAGTGTGAGGGGAGCACCTATGGACGATCGCATGGATGCCGTCAAGGCGGAACTCGAGGCCGTGTCTTTCGTGGGCGAGACGCTCGCCCCGTTTTTCTTGCAAGATCCCCGCACCGGCACGGCGGGCGCTGCGTTTCAGGCGGTGGCGCAGCTCCGTGCACAGGAAGCGGCTGATGCGTGGCCTTTCGCCGACGGGGCTGAAGCGCGTCACGCTTTGAGCTTGATGGTGAACGGTTTGGCCGACGGCATCGACGCCGACGACCTCGTGTGGGAGTACCGCCGTCTGTTCGTCGGTCCCGCTCCGAAGCCGGCCCCGCCCTGGGGCTCGGTGTACACCGACCGCGAATGCGTGGTGTTCGGCGAGGGCACGTTGGAGCTGCGCGCGTGGATGCGCGCGCACGGCGTGAGGCGCACGACCGATGAGCGAACCCCCGAGGATCACATCGGCCTCATGCTGGCGCTCATGTCCTACCTTGCGCGCAACCAGCCCGACGACCTGGACGAATTCTTGCAAATCCATCTGCTTACCTGGTCGTCGCACTTCCTCGACCAGCTGGTCGAGGCGGCGGATCACCCGTTCTATGAAGGGCTCGCCCGGCTTGCGAAGGCCTCGCTCGAAGGCATTCAGCAAGCACGCGACATCGACGTGACGTATCCGCGCTTCTATCGGTAGGCTTTGGCGATGACCGGCTTTGCCACCGCGCTCAACGAGATCACGCTCGTGTTGTTCACCACGCTGGCCCCGTCGGGCGCGGTGGCGTACGTCATCATGGGCATGGCGGCGCTGCGCGCGCAGGGCGACGAGCGCAAGCGGCTGAGCGGTGCGCTTCTCATTCCGTTTCTCGTGACGCTGGTGGGGCTCGTCGCCTCGGCTACGCATTTGGGCAATCCCGATAACGCGCTGTACGTGTTCTCGCGTGTAGGTGCGAGCCCGCTATCGAACGAAGTGTGCGCGGCCGTGTTGTTCCTGGGCATATCGGGTCTTCATTGGCTCTACCAGTTCGCCGAGCATGCGCGCCAGCGGGTGCTGAACGTGCTGCTGGGAGCGGCCATGGTCGCATCGCTCGCGTTCCTGATCTCGGTGGCGTTCGCCTACGCCAGCAGGACGGTGGTCACCTGGGACACGCCCTTCGTTCCCGTCGCGTTGTGCTTGAACGCGCTGGTGGGCGGCCCGGTTCTGACTCTTTTCTGCTTGCGGTTCTCGCGGTGGTCGCCGTTAGAAAGCCGGGTGGGCGGGATGCTGCTCGCCCTCTCGTCCGCAGCTCTCCTAGCGAATGCGGGCGTGTACGTCGCCCAAGGCATGAGCGTACTTACGATGAGAAACTACCTTGTGTCCGCAGAACAGCTTGTACCGACGTATGGCGCGATGGCGACGGTTTTCTTCCTGCTTGCTGTAGCCGGGGTTGCAGTGGACGCTCTTCCGCTCATGCGCGGGCGCGGCATCTCGGTTGCATCGGCCGCCATCGCGTCTGCGCTGGTGTTCGCCGGCATCTTCGTGATGCGTTTCGCGTTCTACATGATGCATATGACCTACGGCATCAGTTTATAGCGCTGTTGGCGTGGTACCCTGCTGGGGACAGACCCGGTTGAAGGAGTTTCGATGATCGCGGATGCATCCGCCAAAGCCGCCCACCTGCGAACAATGAGCACCCTCGTCGTGCCTTGTGTTGTCGCCTCTCTGGAGGCTTAGAGGGTATGCATCTGTCGAACACGATGCTCGACGTACTGGGCACTGCTCCGGTGGAAGCGGTCATCATCTACACCTGGAGCCGCGTGCTGCATATGCGCAACAGGGCCGCATTCTACCTTCTTATGTCAAGCTGCATGCTCGTGGTAGTGTTGACGCGCGGCGATGCGGGAACAGGGATGCGCTTCGCCTACCTCGTGTTCACGGGAGGCGTGCTGCCCTTCCTCATGGCAGACGAGCGTCCTGCGCGAAAAGTGTTCGTCATTGCGCTCATGAACGTGGCAATCATGATCGCCGAAGTGCTGGGAACGGCATTGTGGTACGGCATGACGGGAATCGACATCATCGATTACGACAACACGCGGGCGCACCTCGGCGAGTTCGCGATCATGCATGCGGCTCACCTCGTCTTGCTGATCGCGCTGTTCGCCGCGCTGCGCCTTGCTCTGCATCGCGGCGAGTCTGCGGGATCGATGAATTTGCGGCTGTTCCTCTGGTTTCCGGTCGTGCAGGCTCTTCTGCTGACGGTTCCCCTGATTGCAGGGGTGTATGCCCGCCTGGGTTCCAGCGTGCTCTTCTACGGCATGTCGGTGCTTGCGATCGGGTGCTTCGTCGTGGATGCGATGCTGTTCGCTTCGATGGACCGCTACGCTCGCAAGCGGCATGAGGATCAGCGAGCCGCGCTGTTGCAGGGTCAGCTGGATGCGTGTCTTGCGCAGTGCAATGCGTTCGTCTTGGAGGTCGAGCAGACGGCGAGGATGCGCCACGACGTGCGAAACCAGGCTCATGCGGCTATGGCGCTTGCCGAGAGAGGCGACTATGTGCGCGCCCGTGATCATATATCATCGTTTCAGTCATTATATTTGCCGAAGTGACCGAAAAACCCGGAAGGGGCAAAAGGCTTCATCGTATATAATCTCGTGGAGCGCAGCACGCTTATCCCCTCCATGCAAACCAGAGACGTTAGCCGATGCCATGTACCAGGTCGTAATAGTAGAAGACGATGCCGCCCAGGCCGAGATCATCCGGAGCATGATCGAATGCGCCCCGCGTGGCGGCGAGCTCGCCATCGAGCATGTTGTCGACGCCGAATCTTTGACGGCGCGTCTTGCGGAGGAACCGGCCATTGACGTTCTCGTGATGGATATCGAGCTGGGCTCGGAAGACGCGAACGGCATCGACCTCGTGAAGCGGTATTTCCCCGCAGGGTGCGGAACGCAGGTGATCTACGTCACCGGCTTCGTCGAATACTGCACGAGCGTGTACCGCACAGAGCACCTGTATTTTCTGGTAAAGCCGTTCGCGCAGGACGACTTGGACGACGCGCTGAGCCGCGCGTTCGAGCGGCTCGAGGCCGACGCGAGCAAGCCCCTGAGCGTTCGGCTTGGAAGCAGGGTAGTGCTTGTCGAGCCGAGCAGGATCAGCTATATCGAAAGCGATCGGCGCAAAGTACGCATCCATGCGGGAGCCGAGGAGATCGAAGCGTACGCGTCGTTGTCCGACCTCTCTGCCGAGCTGCCCGCTTCGTTCATCCAATGCCATAAGAGCTTCCTGGTAAACATGGATCACGTCAAGGAGCTCAAAGCGGACAGCGTGGTGCTCTCGTCGAACCAGGTTGTGCCCGTGAGTCAGAAGCGCCGCAAATTCGTGCGCGAAGCTGTCTTCTCGCGCGTGCAATCCAAGCTGTAGGACGGCGAGGCTCTCGTATGCCCGATGCTCTCCTCGACATCATCGGGGTCGTTCCCGTGCAATTGGTGTTCGCCTATGCGCTCACCAAGATGCTCAATATTCGCAGACTCTCCCTGTTCTGGGTGCTGGAACTGGTTTTCGTGCTGCTTATCTCCTCGTTTCGTTCAAGCATGAGCGTCGAGTTCAGACTGGCGGCCTCCGTGCCGCTCGCCCTCATTCCCATATTCCTATCGCAGGGAAGCCTCGCGCGCAGGATTCTCGTCGTGACGCTGGCGCACCTGGTGCTTTTCTTCGCAGAGCTGCCCGGCGGCGCCCTGTGGATGTCGATGACCGGCACGCCGGTCGCCGATTACGAGGCCGTTCGAACGCATCTTGGCGCTTTTTTCCTGACTCATGCGGCTCATATGGCTCTGCTCGTTCCGCTTCTCGCGATGCTCTGCATGCTGCTTAACCGTTTCGGCAGCGCTCAGGAACGGGGAATGGGCGAATGGCTGCCCGTGCTTTTTTCCTTGGTACAGCTTGTTCTGGTGAACGTGATGATCCTTTTACCGCTCGGCTACATCCAGGAATCGATGACGTATTACGGCGCAAGCGTGGTGCTGGCGCTTGTCGGTTTCGCGGTCGATCTGCTGCTGTTTGAGGCTATGGGTCGCTTCGCCCAAAAGCGGCGCGACGATGTCCGTGCGACGATGCTCTAAGAGCAGCTGGATCGGTATCTAGCGCGTTGCGGGGAGTTCGTTTCGGACATTGAGCATACCTTGAAGGTGCGGCACGATATGGGCAACCACGTACAGGTGGTGCTTGCCCTGTCGGAACGCGGCAACTTTCAAGAGGCCCACGAACATCTTGCCTGCATGGCCGAGGTGCTTAACGATACCCGCCGAAGCGAGGAGGCAGTCTTATGATCGTGCGGATGATCATCGCGGTAGGCGTGCTGCTGCTGATGTGCGCGATTATGGCGGTGCTGGCGCGCCGGCTGCGCGGCGTGCCCCCGACGCGTCTTTTGATTAACCTTTTATTCCCGTTCAGCCAGCTGTGCATCGTTGCGTTCCTCTTTTATTATGCGATTGCCTACGAGCTGCCTTTTTGGATGTTCGCGCTGGTCGCGGTCGTGGGCGCCTTGTGCGGACCGGTCGATCTCGTGCTGTTCAAAGCGTTGGAGGAGTCCGAGAAGCGCGAGCTGTCCCGCGAGCGTGTGCGTCTGCTGGAAGAGCAGTTGCAAGCGCAGGAACAGTATTTGCGGCGTTTATCGGCGGACATCGATGAAGCGCGCCGCGTTCGCGAAGACGTCGCACGCGAGCTAGCGGCGGTGGACGATCTGCTGCAACGGCAAGAGGCCGAACAGGCATCGCGGGGGCTGATGAAGGCGGTCGGCATCATGGATTCGTCCTGCAAGCGCTCGTGCGAGCACCAGGTGGTCGATGCCCTCGTCTCGATGAAGGCTGCCGTATGTGCGGAGCGAGGCATTCGACTCGAGCTCGATCTGGCGCTGGCCGACGATGTCTCTCTGCCGAGCGTGGAGCTGTGCGCGGTGTTCTCGAACCTGCTGGACAACGCTGTCAGCGCATGCGGCAAGGTGCCGGAGGGCGCGCGGTTCATCAAGCTGAAAGCACGTGTGGATGCCGGCTATCTGGCAGTGCGGATGGAGAACAGTTGCGCGCCGGCTGAACCTGGCGAGGCCCGTCGCGCTCCGCGCCGTTCGCGCGGCGACCGCCTTCCCGAGCACGGCTGGGGCCTGAACATCCTCAAAACCCTCGCCGACCGTCACGACGGCACGTTGGAAACCGTGCAGGAAGATGGCGTGTACCGCACAACGGTGTTGCTGAAACTGGATGCAAGGTGAGGTGGGATATGAGGTTCATCGTTTCTCCTGCTAAGAAGATGAGCGTGGTCGACGATGCGTTTGGATGGCGCGATCTGCCGATGTTCGCGGATCGGGCTGCGCGTCTGGCCGATACGGTGCGGGCGCTCTCGTACGACGAGGCGAAGGCGCTGTGGCAGTGCAGCGACGCGCTGGCCGAACTCAACTTCGAACGCTTCCGCACGCTCGAAGTGCGCTCCGGCGCGTTGACGCCGGCGGTGCTGGCCTACGAGGGCATCCAGTACCAGAACCTTGCGCCGCAGGTGATGACGATGGAGCAGTTGGATTACCTGCAGGAGCATCTGCGCATCCTCTCGGGGCTCTACGGCGTGGTGCGCCCGCTCGACGGCGTGGCGCCGTACCGCCTGGAAATGCAGGCGAAGCTCGCGGTGGACGGCGCGCGCAATCTCTACGAGTTCTGGGGCGACAGCCTGAGCCGCGTGCTCGCGGCCGAAACGGACGTCATCGTGAACCTGGCATCGGTGGAATACGCGAAGGCCGTCGTTCCCTCTGCGGATCGCTGCGGGGCAAGAGTGCTCACCTGCCTGTTCGGCACCGTCGACGCGCGCGATCGCCTCGTGCAGCGCTCCACCGCCGCGAAAGCCGCGCGCGGTACCATGGTGCGCTGGTGCGCCGAGAACGCCATTAAAGAACCTGCCGACCTGCAAGCCTTCGATGCGCTCGGCTACGCGTTCGATCCCGCTCGGTCGACCGACGATTGCTATGTATTCGTTCAGAAATAGCCATGCATAACCTCAAATAATCAAACAAACGGTTTTGACTCGAATTGATGACTCCTCTGAGCGCAAAGCTTTGCGAGAAGTTCTCGTGAATCGCCTGACGAATGCGGACCACCATGGACGACGAGGTCTTGTCGTGTTGCGCACGCCGGAGTGCATCGAGCTTTCGAATCCCGGCGGTTTTCGGGTGGATGTGAAAGCCGCCATTTCGCGCATCGGACAATATCACTATAATAGGAGCATTCGCGAACAATTGGCCCACCCGTGCGGACGCGCATGGGCGGGCGACGGCCTGACGAGGAAAACCAATGACCATGAAACCGTACAACCCGCACGAGATCGAACCCCGCTGGCAAAAGGAGTGGGACGATGCCGACCTGTACAAGGTGACCGAGGATCCCTCGAAGCCGAAGAAGTACGTGCTCGAGATGTTCCCGTACCCCTCGGGCGACATCCACATGGGGCACGTGC
>OLNL01003060.1_pt1 | contig 11598 bp, 10 predicted proteins | sample 1672181 | NCBI WGS metagenome assembly OLNL01 (sample SAMEA3136656, study PRJEB25190) | human gut metagenome | biome: human gut; feature: human-associated habitat; material: faeces | place: Austria | collected 2013
ATTCTGCAATACTCCAAAACATTAAAAAGTAATAAACTTTTTGCCCTTTAACTGGGGATGAACGATATTTACCGATAGCCACTTGTTTCTACCCTACATTTCTATCCTCTTTATATTTCTTACTAAAAACAACCAATATTACAATATCCACTCCCATTGCCACTGCTGCCACGATCCAAGCCGTCCGAACCCCCATCCATTCTGTCAAAAGTCCCAGCAAATTCATAATAAAAAATCCTGCCAGACTTTGAACCGTACTAAATATGGAACTATATGTAGATCGGGTCTCACTTTTTATATGATCGCACATCCATGTTCTGGTTGCCGCCTGCTCCATACCAAATCCAAATTCTACCAATCCTGCTCCAATCACAAAAGACGGGATAGAGGAAAATGCGATAAGAAGGAAAAATCCCAAAATACTGATCAAAATTCCTACTACAGAAGTCCCCAAAGTATTCATCTTCCTTGCAACAATACTGACTGCATAATTTCCTGCCATTAAAAGCAACATAAAGATTAACAACAGAAACGCCAGATATTTCATCTTGATCTGTATGATTTCTGTCGCATATATCTGCCAAAATAGCACAAATGCTACAAATGGGACGTGACAAAACACTGTCCGCAAAGACAATAAGCGCAATTTTCTGTCTTTGCCAAATTCCCTTGCCTGACTTTGCAGTACATACACGATATTTTTGCCCTGTATCTTCCCGTAGTTATCCTCTCCTTTCGACAACGCAAGCACTCCCGCCAAAATCGAGATACTGCCTGCTGTCAAAATCGGCATTCGTTCTCCTACTCCAATCAGAACATACGATGCAACTGAGGCTGCAACTGAAAAAAATCGGACACAAGTATCTATTTTCGGCAATATTTGGCTTCTTTCCTCATATACTCCATGCAATATCATCTGATCCACCAGCCAGGCCGAAGGTGCTCCTGAAATCAATGCAAGCCCCAACGCCATTAAAATCATCGCCGGAAGAAATGTCCAAAAATTTACAGCAAATGCATAAACTAAAATTCCCACTCCCCAGACAACAAATCCATACCCTGCTGTTCTCTTCCTGCCGATTTTGTCAGAAATAGTTCCGGTCGGATAATCAAAAACTGCCTGTAATATCTGCTGAATGCTAAATAAATTTGAAATCTGGACAACCGACAGTTTCTGTGAACGCATAAACGCAACATAGGTTGCTCCAAAAAGTTTATCTGCCAGTTCGAAAAGCGACATCATACTTATATATAGTTTTTTGACCTTTCCAAACTCTTCTTCTCTCTTTCTCATAGAACCCCCTCTAATACTAATACTTTCTCTGCCTCATTCAATCACTCAAACATGTCTCACATGGAAAACTTATCTTGATACAAAACCAGTCTTCTTTTATTTCTGCTGCAATCTCCCCGTGCATTTTTTCCACAAATCCCTTTGCGATGGAGAGCCCCAGCCCGGTCGAGCTTTTGCTTCTGGCTTTATCTGCCTTATAAAATCGTTCAAATACTCTGCTGATATCAATCTGTTCTCCTGGTTCTATTTTATTTTGGAAGACGAGTTCCATCTGCTTTTCATTTCTGCTTAATTGGATCCGAATCTCCTTGTTTCCGTGATCCAGTCCATTTTTAATAATATTCTGGATTGTCCGTCTCAGCGCCTGTTTGTTGCCCCGGATCCATACAGGTTCTTCGGTAATCTCAAATTGAGGGCTGATTTCCTGTTCTGCCCAGTCATCATAATAAGAAAAGACCGTCTCTTTTAAAATCTGTCCCACATTCTGGGGTTCCAGTTTCAGTTCATAGGTTCCGTTCTGTAATTTCGTATACGTAAACAGTTCTTCCAGCATTTCCTTCAGACTTTCAATCCTCTCCTGAATGATCTGAATATAACGTTTTCTGTCATTCTCCTCCTGTGTTTCCTCCAACAGCTGAAAATATCCGTCCAAAGAGGTCAGCGGAGTCCGGATATCATGAGAAAGGTTCGTATAAATATCTGCGATCATCTGCTCTTTCTTCTGATAGTCCGCCCGCCCTTTTTTTCTCTCTTTAAGCAATGTATTTAACAGTTCTGCCAGCTCTCCGATGTGCCCCTTTTTCATCTCTGTTGTGATCAACATATTGCTGTCACATTCCTGAAGGAAACGCAATTGGCGGCAGATATCTTTTACCTGCCGCTTATAACTTATCAATATACCAATCAAGATCAAAATAAGAACGGATAATACTCCAATCATTATATACATCCCTATATATCCCTCTTCTTAAATACGGTACTGCATACTTCGATCATTACAATGATAAATGCAATACTTACTGCCAATGCCGTTACTGCCATCTTTGCCGTGACATTTGTTTCCAGGAACGAGATATTTCCCGTCACTGTATATTCCAGAACATGAAAATTCTTGATATGTGCCTTTGCGATCAGATTATCCAGAAAGCTGTAAAAGATTACAAGCACATTCATACAGAGACAAACACTCAGCATCATACTGATGACATTGTTGCGAAGTACGATCGCAATGCACATCACGATCATCAGAAACGCAAAATGTAACAGCGTCTGTATTCCCGCATATTGCAGAAATTCTTTTACGGGTCCAAATACAAACTCATCAAAGAAAAGTGCATTGCTTACCGTCTGAATCCCTGTAAAAATCAGCATCGTTAAAACTGTGTAGACAAATAGAGACACTCCTTTTGCAAATACGAGTCTCCTGCGGTCTCTTACCTGTCCCGCAATATTTTTGACAAACCCGCTCGTCATATCTGCCGTGGAATATAACACTGCAAAGATTACCATAAAAAGTGCGAGAAACTTTCCTTTGATATTTCCATAAAACAAATCAAATACCGAAACCGTATCTCCAGGTTTTGTCGGCACAGTTACGTCCATTCCAAGATTGACTGTTTCGCTTTCCCGCTGCCCTGTCGCATATTCATACATCTCCTGCTTTTCTTCCATTGTATATGTTTTCATTTCATCCGCTGACAGCCCTGTAGTAAACAAAATCCCCACCGCCAGAACCAGCCATATCACATACATACTTTTTGTTTTGAACATCCGATACAGTTCCATCCGAATCATATTAAGCATTGTGGGCACCTCCTGTCAGATTCAAGAAATAGTTTTCCAGTTCTTCGTTTGTGATTCCGATCCCTTTTACCGGAACTCCTGATTTTGACAGTTCCATATTGACAGCTGCACTTTCATTCAGCCTCTCATAAATATGGATTGTACTCTGGTTCACAACCTGATAGTTGGTAAATCCCATCTGATCCAGGATCGGAAGCGCCGCCTTCGGCTCATCAAGCGTAAGCTCCATCCGCTCACTGCAGCGAGTCATCAATTCTTCTCTTGTAAGCTCCTGGATCAGACTTCCGTTGTGAATGATTCCGTAGTGTGTCGCGATCTTTGATAATTCCTCCAGGATATGACTGGAAATGATGATCGTCATATTCTGCTCCTCTTTCAGCCTCAGCAGCATATCACGGATCTCCGCAATCCCCTGTGGATCCAGACCGTTGATTGGCTCATCCAGCACAAGAAGATCCGGTTCTCCCACAAGCGCCAGCCCAATCCCTAAACGCTGTTTCATTCCAAGCGAAAAATGCTTTGTTTTCTTCTTTCCGACTTCCGAAAGCCCCACAATCTTCAAAATATTCTCAATATATTTTGAATCATTGATTCCGAATAATCTACACTTGATCGCAAGATTGTGATACGCTGACATATTCCCGTAAATCCCAGGTGCTTCAATCAGACAGCTGATACGGGATCTGACATTTTTGAGTTCCTCATTTCTATATCCAAACATTTGGATCTCACCGTCGGTCGGCTTTGATAATCCGCTGATCATTTTTAAAAATGTTGTCTTTCCGGCGCCGTTTCTTCCGATAAATCCGTAAATCGCACCTTTTTTCACGTGCAGATCTACATTGTTGACTGCCTTATGATGCCCGAACTGCTTTGTCAGTCCGCTTGTACTCAGTAAATACTCGCTCATCCTTATTTCTCCTTTTCCTTTGATCTGCTCTTATTCTACGAGGCAACTCCTAATCCATCGCAAATAAAAAGTAAAAAAAGAGTAAATTTACGGATGAAGACGGTATCCGATTCCCCATATCGTCTCAATATATTCCTTGCTGGTCACAGATTTTATCTTCTTGCGAATATTGCTGATATGTACATCCAGCGTCTTTGTCTCTCCCATATAGGCCTCTTCCCAAGCATACTCAAAAATCTCTTCTTTACTGAATACCTTTTTCGGATGCTTTAAAAGAAGCTCCAAAATAGAAAACTCCTGCCTTGTAATTTTCGGGAGCTCTGTCTGATCCACCCTCACACAAAAATTTTCTCTGTCCAGTTCCAAACCCTGATAAACCAAATTGCCTTCACTGAAACTCCCTTCCATTCTCCGGATCTGCACTGCAACACGAGCCAGTACCTCCTTGATGTCAAATGGCTTCGTCACATAATCATCCGCACCACTTTGCAACACTTCCACCTTATCATCAATTGTATCCTTCGCTGTCAGAATAATAACCGGAGTATTTCCCTGCTTTCGGATCTCCTGCAGCACCTCTTCCCCGGAAATTCCCGGCAGCATCAGATCCAGAAGCACTACCGAATACCGGTTCATTGCAAGAAGCATACGCGCCTCTGTTCCTGAAAATGCCTGTGTGCAGAGATAGTCCGCTTTCTCAAGAGCCTCTTTTAACAGCCCGTTTATGTTCATATCATCTTCTACAATTAATATTGAATGCATGCTTTCACTCCTTTAGAATGTCAGTCTCTTCTAACACAATTATTATTTATCGGCATTTTATCATGTTTGGATGTCTCTGACAACAGATTTATCTTATGGCGTTCTTCATGGATCTTACATACTCACCTATGTAATCCGGCGCCTCTTTTCCATGCTTTTCCAAAAGCTTGATAATCGCGGAGCCTACAATGGCTCCATCCGAGATATCTGCCATTTTCTTTGCCTGCTCAGGCGTGGAAATGCCGAATCCGATTGCACAGGGTACATCCGTATTTTCTCTTATCACTTTTACGATCGAATCCAAATCCGTCTTGATTTCACTTCTCACACCTGTCACTCCGAGACTGGAAACGATATAAATAAAACCTTCCGCTTCTTTTGCGATCATTGCAATCCTGTTTTTAGAGGTTGGAGCAATTAAAGATATCAGATCCACACCATACTGACTGCAGATCGGATGAAATTCTTCTTTTTCCTCAAATGGCAGATCAGGAAGAATCAATCCGTCAATCTCAATCTCTCGACACGCAGAAATAAACTTTTTTGCACCGTAAGAGAAAACTACATTTGCATAAGTCATAAAAACCATCGGCACTGTTACATCTTTCCGCAGCTCTTTTACGAATGCAAATATTTTATCCGTAGTGATCCCTCCATTTAATGCTCTTAAATTTGCACCCTGAATGACGGAACCTTCTGCGGTAGGATCAGAGAACGGTATGCCAAGTTCGATGAGATCTGCACCATTCTCTGCGGCAGCCCGGACAGCCCTGGCTGTTGTTTCCAGATCCGGATCGCCGCAAGTAATAAAGGCGATAAAAGCCTTTCCTTTTTCAAATGCTTTTTTAATGTTACTCATAAATATCCTCCCCTCTGTAACGGGCAATCGCGGCGCAGTCCTTATCACCTCTGCCTGAAATCGTAATCACAATGATTTTATTCGGATCCATTGCCGGTGCAATCTTCATCGCGTGAGCAACTGCATGCGCCGATTCGATTGCCGGAATAATGCCTTCCGTCTTTGCAAGATATTCAAATGCATTTACTGCCTCATCATCCGTGACCGGCACATATTCGGCTCTTCCGATGTCATGCAGATAAGAGTGTTCAGGACCTACCCCGGGATAATCCAGGCCGGCGGAAATGGAATAAACAGGAGCGATCTGACCGTACTGATCCTGGCAAAAGTAAGACTTCATTCCATGAAAAATACCAAGTCTTCCGGTTGCAATCGTGGCTGCTGTTTCCAATGTATCAACGCCCCTTCCTGCCGCTTCACAGCCGATCAGTCTGACATTCTCATCTTCAATAAAGTGATAAAAACTGCCGATTGCATTGGAACCACCGCCTACACAGGCTATCACCGCATCCGGCAATCTTCCTTCTTTGACAAGCATCTGATCTTTGATTTCTTTGGAGATCACTGCCTGAAAATCACGCACGATCGTCGGAAACGGATGCGGTCCCATGACTGAGCCGAGACAATAATGCGTATCTGAAATACGGGACGTCCATTCACGCATTGCTTCAGAAACCGCATCTTTCAGAGTTGCCGTCCCTGTTTTAACCGGAATCACATCTGCTCCGAGCAGTCTCATACGATATACATTTAGCGCCTGGCGAACGGTATCTTCTTCGCCCATAAACACCACGCACTCCATCCCCATAAGGGCTGCAGCAGTTGCAGTTGCAACACCATGCTGACCTGCTCCGGTTTCAGCGATCAGCCTTGTTTTTCCCATCTTTTTTGCAAGCAGAGCCTGCCCCAGTACGTTGTTGATTTTATGCGCACCGGTATGATTGAGATCCTCACGTTTGAGATATATTTTGGCGCCGCCAAGGTCTTTGGTCATTTTCTCTGCATAGTACAATCTGGATGGTCTGCCTGCGTATTCATTCAAAAGTTCTGTAAGCTCCCGGTTAAATTCGGGATCGTTTTTATAGTTGTTATATGCTTCTTCCAGTTCAATCACTGCATTCATCAATGTTTCGGGAATATACTGTCCACCGTGAATCCCGAAGCGTCCGTTTGGATTCGTCATAATCGTTCTTCCTTTCTGACAGCGGCAACAAATGCCGCCATTTTCGTTTTATCTTTGAGCCCATCTGTCTCAATGCCTGAACTGACATCGACCGCATACGGGTTTAATTGTCTCACCGCATTTTCTACATTATCAATGGAAAGTCCGCCAGCGAGGAAATACGGTCTTTGTATGTTTTGTATCTTCTTCCAGTCAAATACAGTTCCTGTCCCTTCGCCGGAATCAAGCAGAATATAATCTGCTAAGCAGGATTCAGCATTTGTAATATCTTCTGACTTTTTTATACAAAAAGCCTTGATGATCGGTTTATCAGTAAGCGTTCTCAGTTGATTGATATCATTTTCATCTTCAGCGCCATGAAGCTGGGCAATATCAATAATTCCTTTATTTAAGAGAGCCGCAATCCGTTCAGCCGCTTCATTTACAAATACCCCAACCGCTTGAATGTCAGGATCAAGCAGCTTTTTTAATTCTGCCGCTTTTTCAGGCGTTACATATCGTCTGCTTTTCGGTGCAAACACAAAACCAATATATTCTGGTTTCAATTCATTAGCTGCATCTATATCACACGGGCGAAACAGCCCACAGAGTTTCATTTTGGTCATAACACACCTCTCAGTTCGGCAAGCCTGGCTGCTTTATTCTCTGCTCTCATAAGTGTTTCTCCGATTAAAACAGCATCCGCACCGATCTCACAGAGTTTTCTTACATCTTCGGCACAACTTACACCACTTTCAGAAACAAACAGTACATCCGGCGGAATCAGCTTTCTGAATCTGCGGCTATTGCCGGTGTCCACCGAGAAATCTTTGAGATTGCGATTGTTGACTCCTATCATACGTGCCCCGGCATTTAATGCCATTCTCACTTCGCATTCATCGTGTGTCTCCACCAAAGCAGAAAGTCCCAGCTCATCGCAAATACTGATATATTCTTTTATTTGTTCCTCACTCAATATAGAGCAGATCAAAAGCACCGCTGATGCGCCTAACACCTTTGCCTCGTAGATCATGTACTCATCCACCGTAAAGTCCTTGCGCAGACAGGGAACAGAAACAGCGTCGGCAATTTTTTTCAGATACTCGTCACTTCCAAGAAACCATTTTGGTTCGGTCAGTACCGAAATACAGTCTGCCCCTGCCACTTCATAGTCCTTTGCAATCTGCAGATATGGAAACTCTTGAGCGATGATTCCTTTGGATGGAGAGGCTTTTTTGCACTCGCAGATAAAAGAAAGTCCCGGTTTTTTGATTGCTTTTTCAAATGTAAAATTGCCTTTCGGCAGGGATAACGCCTGCTGTTTCAACTCTTCAAGTGATATTCTTAACTTTGCCTGCCCGGTGCGCTCTCGGGCGCATCCGGCAAGCTGATCTAAAATCGTCATACTCACACCTCCGAACGGTTGCTGACTTCAATGAGCTTATTCAGTGTTTCCAGCGCCTTACCCGAGTCAATGATTTCTGCGGCAAGTGCGATACCCTCTTTCATACTGTCTGATTTTCCACCAATGTAAAGTGCCGCACCGGCATTTAAAAGCACAGCATTTCTCTTGTAACCTTTTTCTCCGTTCAGAATTGCAAGGGTAATTTTTGCGTTTTCTTCAGGCGCACCACCCCTCAAATCTTCTTTCGTACATCTTTCGAACCCGAAATCTTCCGGCGTGATCACTGAAGATTTGAACCAGCCGTCTCGAATCTCACATATCGTGGTTGGTGCGCTCATGGAGATTTCGTCCAGCTTATCCTGCCCATACACAACCATCCCGCGCCTGATACCAAGCTGAATCAATACCTGTGCCAATGGTTCCACAAGATACTCGTCATACACACCGAGAAGCTGCATAGAAGGTGTCCCCGGATTGGTAAGAGGGCCGAGGATGTTGAACACCGTACGGAATCCCAACTCCTTGCGGATTGCTCCCACATGTTTCATTGAAGTATGATATTTCTGTGCGAAGAAAAAACACATTCCCACTTCATCCAAAAGTTCCAGGCACCTCTCAGGGCTCTGCTGAATGTTTACGCCGAGGGCTTCCAGACAATCTGCCGTTCCGCATTGTGAGGATGCTGCACGGTTTCCATGTTTGGCCACTTTCATACCTCCTGCAGCGGCAACCAGAGCTGATGTAGTGGAAATATTGAAGCTGTGCGCATTATCACCACCGGTTCCTACAATTTCAAAAAGATCCATTCCTGTTTCGACCTTCATGGCATGCGCTCTCATAGCGGCCGCACATCCGGCAATTTCATCGGTTGTTTCTGCTCTGGCACTTTTGGTTGACAAAGCTGCAAGAAATGCAGCGTTCTGCGTCGCAGTTGTTTCACCGCTCATGATTTCATTCATAACAGAATATGCCTCATCGTAAGTGAGGTCTTCTTTATTGACGATTTTTACAATGGCTTCTTTGATCATGACTCATATCTCCTTTATAAAATTTCTAAGCATTTGCTTTCCATCCGGTGTCATTATGGATTCGGGATGAAATTGTACCCCGTAGATCGGATATTCTTTATGCTGCACTGCCATTACCTCTCCGTCCGCAGTGAAAGCGGTGATTTTCAGACATTCGGAAATTGTGTCGGCATCTGCCGCAAGAGAATGATACCTGGCAACGGGAGCAATTTCAGGACAGCCCGCAAACAACGGACAATTTATGTCAAATTTGACATCCGATTGTTTTCCATGCATTCGTTCTTTTGCGTAAGTAATGGTTGAACCAAATGCCGCACATATTGCCTGATGTCCGAGACAAACACCGAGAATCGGAATTTCCTTCCCGAGTATTTTTACGGCTTCAACAATTATGCCTGCATCTTCAGGTCTGCCCGGACCGGGAGACAGAATCATGCGGTCAGGTGTTAGTTCTTTTATCTCATCAACTGTCATTTCATCATTACGGATGACTTTGATATTCGGATCTATTTCGCCAATGAGCTGGTAGAGGTTATAAGAAAAGCTGTCATAATTATCGATAAGTAAGATCATAATTCTGCCTCCTGTGCAAGTTTCAACGCTTTCAGCGAGGATCTGGCTTTGTTGATGCATTCTTCATACTCCTTTTCAGGTACGGAATCTGCCACGATCCCGGCTCCGCTTCTAACAAAAACCTTCCCGTTTTTCTTGTAGGCGATACGAATCGCAATACAGGTGTCCATATTTCCTGTGAAGTCGATGTATCCAATGGCGCCGCCATAGATTCCCCGCTTGTTGTTTTCAAGTTCTCCGATAAGCTGACAAGCCCGGATCTTCGGTGCACCGGAAAGTGTTCCGGCAGGCAATACCGCTTCAATGGCATCAAGTGCATCGTGTTTCTCTGTTATTTCACCCCGTACAGTAGAGCCAATGTGCATAACATGGGAGAATCGTTCAACAGAATGCAGTTTTTCCACCTGAACGGTGCCAAACTTACTGATTTTACCAAGATCGTTTCTGCCAAGGTCAACCAGCATATTATGTTCGGCCAGCTCCTTTTCATCTGCAAGCAGCTCTGTTTCCAGTGCTTTATCTTCCTCATCGTTTTTTCCTCTCGGTCTGGTACCGGCAAGCGGAAAGGTGTGAAGCACACCATTTTCCAGCTTTACCAGAGTCTCAGGCGAAGCGCCTGCAACCTCGACATCCGTTCCTGAAAAATAGAACATATAAGGAGACGGATTGATTGTTCTAAGAACACGGTAGGTATTGAGCAGGCTTCCTTCAAAGGGAGCAGACAGTCGGTTTGACAGCACAATTTGAAAGATGTTTCCCTCATGAATATGGTGTTTTGCCTTTTCCACCATGGCACAGAACTGTTCTTTGCCAAACAGTGATGTAACCTCTCCCAGAAGCTTCCCGCCTGGTTCCTCCCTCTTTTCTCCATTTCTAAGAAGTTCAATCAGTCGCTTCAGTTCCATAACTGCTTTATTATATCTGACCTCAACATCATCAAGCGGCATATTGACAATAAGAACGATTTTTTGCCTGAGATGATCAAAAGCGATGACCTTATCAAAAAGCATCAGATCAACATCCTTAAAATCCTCTGTGTCTTTGGCGCCGCATTTCACTGTTGGTTCACTGTAACCAAGATAGTCGTATGAAAAATATCCGACAAGACCTCCCGTAAATGTTGGAAGATAATCAAAACGCGGACTTTTATAATCTGCAAGAATCTGCCGCAGATAGTCGGACGGATGTTCAGTTTTTAATTTCAGATTTCCGATTTTCATTTCACCATCTACGCAAGTAATTTCCATCTTTGGATCAAAGCCGAGGAATGTATAACGTCCCCAGGTTTCGTTCGCCTGGGCGGATTCCAGCATATAACAGTGAGTCGATACATTTTTCAGTATCTTTATGATTTCGATGGGGGTTGTGAAATCGGAAAGTATTTCGCAGCTGACCGGCAGCACATTGTAGTTTACATCTGAAGCAATCTCTCTGACTTCAGCTAACGTTGGAAGAATTTTCATTACCTGCACCTCCAAATTGATAACATTACATTAATTTCGGTTACGATCAAGATTCTTATTTAAATTCTATATCCGGCGCACAAAAGCACCGCCAATATCTCGTCAACAGCATATTGCAACCTCCTTTTAAAAAAGCTCCTTTGACTGATATCTCTCGTCAAAGAAGCTTTATAAAAATAAAAAACGTCCCTGACAGAAGTATAGCCTCTGTCAAGGACGAATAGATGCATCTACAGTATGACTCTACCCGCGGTGCCACCTTGATTCACGGTATAACCCGTGCGCTTAGCAGGATACCAACATATCCCCGGCAACTGACGTATGCCCACACGTTGCAGA
>OLNL01003063.1_pt1 | contig 11579 bp, 14 predicted proteins | sample 1672181 | NCBI WGS metagenome assembly OLNL01 (sample SAMEA3136656, study PRJEB25190) | human gut metagenome | biome: human gut; feature: human-associated habitat; material: faeces | place: Austria | collected 2013
CAGGTCTGGGCTCCAGACTGAAAGCAATCGGTGCAGGTGAAACAGCAGCAAGATTCGCAGGTATCCGTGTAGAGACTACAAAGATTCTCGTATTCGTGGCAGCAGGATGTATCACAGGACTTGCAGCATTTGTAAATGCTATCAAAGTAGGTTCCGTTACATCTACAGCAGGTAACCAGCTGGAAACACAGATCATGATCGCTCTGGTACTTGGCGGAATGCCTGTAAACGGCGGTGCTAAAGTAAGATTCTATAACATCATTCTTGGTGTTATGACATACAAAGTACTTTCCAGTGGTCTGGTAATGCTGATGATGCCGACACAGTTACAGCAGCTGATTCTTGGTATCATCTTCCTGATCGAAGTAGCAATCTTCAGCGACAGGAAGACTGGTATGATCGTGAAGTAATTAATTGTATAATATCGATTATATAACTGGCGTATTCGTGTATTATGTTCATACCTACATAAAATCCCCGGCTCCCGCAGAATTGGTCTGCGGGAGTTGGGGATTTTTGTCGTTTTTGTGTTCTCGTCACATTGATCACCATAGTATATTTCTGTTGCTTATCCTGTCAGGGCATGATAAGCTAAACATATAAAATCTGGTATTATGGGGTAATATATACAGGAGGGCGTAACAAATGATAGATATAAAAAATATCAGCACACACTGTACGCGCAGTGAATTTGTAGGTAAAGCAGTGCTGGATACGATAGGACTTGTGATTTCCGGAATTGATGATACTTTGCTCAAGGAGATGAACATAGGAACGAAGTATCATTGTCTGGGATTATTCAGTTCCCGTACAGGGGCAGCAGGGCAGCTGACTGCTCTTGATGATGCAGTAAAAGCAACCAACACAGAGGTTCTTTCCATAGAACTGCCAAGGGATACAAAGGGCTGGGGCGGTCACGGTAATTATATTGTTCTTGGAGGAACTGATGTCTCAGATGTGCGCCATGCCATATCTATGGCACTGGAGCTTACCAATAAAAATGCAGGAGAGGTATATATCAGTGAAAGTGGTCATCTGGAGTTTGCCTATTCAGCCAGTGCAGGACAGGTACTGAATAAGGCTTTCGGAGTACCAATGGGAGAAGCATTCGGATTTATGGCTGGCTCTCCTGCTGCAATCGGACTGGTAATGGCAGATACAGCGATGAAGTCTGCCTCTCTTTCTATTGCAAAATATATGACACCTGATAAGGGAACCAGTCATTCCAATGAAGTGATTCTGGCAGTTGCAGGTGATGCCAGTGCTGCGAAAACAGCGGTACTGAATGCAAGACAGATCGGTCTGGAACTTCTGATCGCAATGGGCAGCTATCCGGAGACCCCGGGGGTACCATATTTATAAAAAAAATCTTGACTTTTGCATCCGGAATCCATATAATAATCAACGGTAAATTTAAGAAACAGATATTTGGTATTATTGGAAACGGTACATCCTCCTGGATGGTTATGAACAACACAAATCTCTAATTGATGTTATTCATACTATCTAAGGAGGATTTTTTATGCCTAAAAACAAGTTTCAGGAAGTTATTTTTACGATTATTATGGTATTTGTGATGGTTTATGCCATGATCTGCTACAACATTGTGCTGAATACAGGAACAATGACAAATGAGACATTTCTGTTAGCGTTTCATGAATTAGTATTTATGGGACCAATCGCATTTGTTCTTGATTTCTTTCTCATCGGTGGTCTTGCAAAGAAGACTGCATTTGGGATTGTGGATGTGAGAAAAGATAATCCTTTCCATCTGGTACTGGCAATCTCAGCAGTATCCGTCGCATTTATGTGTCCGTGTATGAGCCTTGCAGCTACTCTGCTGATCAAACACGCAGCAGTAAGCCAGATCATCCCGACATGGCTTCAGACTACAGCAATGAACTTTCCGATGGCATTCTTCTGGCAGATCTTTTACGCTGGTCCGCTTGTAAGATTCATTTTTGGAAAACTTTTTCCGGAGAAGGAAAGAGCAGCAGCTTCTGCTGAATAAAATATAGAATAGAAAGTTTACTGATAACAAAAGAGAACAGTGACATTTTGCGCGCAGCATTCCTGGTTGAGGATGCTGCGTTTTTTGCATTGTATTTATTTGAATACAGTATTGACAAATAATGTCAATTCGTGTAATATCATAAAAAACCTACCTAATAACTATGAAAAGTAGAAAATACATATCAGGTTAAAGTACTAAAGTGAAATAAAACAAAGAAAAACAAAGAAGAGAGTATTCCTGACAGGAGGAAAAGAAAATGGCAGATTATGCAGCATTAAAAAAAGGCGGATTCATGCGCCAGAAACAGAAAAATAATTTTTCATTAAGAATCCGCGTAGTTGGCGGACATCTGGATGCGAAACAGCTTGCAAAGGTAGCTGAGGTTTCAGAAAAATACGGCGAGGGCTATGTACATCTTACTTCCCGTCAGGGTGTGGAGATTCCTTTTATCAAGTTAGATCAGATTGATGAAGTGAAAGCTGCACTGGCAGAGGGAGATGTGGTTCCGGGTGTATGCGGACCAAGAGTTCGTACCATCACAGCCTGTCAGGGCGCAGCCATCTGTCCCAGCGGATGTATTGATACCTACGCACTGGCAGAGGAGCTGGACGAGAGATACTTCGGACGTGAGCTTCCCCATAAATTCAAATTCGGTGTTACCGGATGTCAGAATAACTGCTTAAAAGCAGAAGAGAACGACGTAGGAATCAAGGGTGGAATCAAAGTGGCATGGCAGGAAGAGAAATGTATTCAGTGTGGTGTCTGCGTAAAAGCCTGCCGTGAAGGGGCTATCACATTAGAAGATGGAAAAATCTCCGTTGATTCTTCTAAATGTAATTTCTGTGGACGATGCACCAAAGCCTGTCCTACAGATGCTTATGACAATACACACGGATATATTGTTTCTTTCGGAGGAATTTTCGGAAATCACATCAATAAAGGAAAAACAGTGATCCCGTTTATCGAAGACCATGAGAAATTACTGAAGGTCTGCGATGCAGCTATTAATTTCTTTGAAAAAAATGCGAATGCAGGTGAGAGATTAAAATTTACTATCGATCGGGTAGGTGAGGACAAATTCAATAAAGAAATCCTGGAGGCATATGAAAATGAGTGAGATTAAAATTGATGATACAGTAGATATTACAGATGTTGTGTGTCCGGTAACCTTTGTAAAGGCCAAGGTAGCGCTGGAAGAACTGGATGAGGGACAGATCTTATCCATCCGAATGAATGACGGGGAACCGGTACAGAACGTACCCCGAAGTATTAAGGAAGAAGGACATCAGATCCTGAAGCTTGATGATAACGAAGACGGAACTTACACACTTTATGTGAAGAAAGTTGAAGACTGACAGGAGCGGATCATGGCAGAGAGATTAACTGGTGAGACTTTTAAGGAAAAAGCTTTCCAGCCCGGAAAACTGACACTGATCGATTTTTATTCTGACAGATGTGTACCATGTAAGAGAATGGTTCCGGTGCTTGCAAAGCTAGAAGAGAAATACGGTGATCAGATTTTTGTTGGAAAGGTAAATGTAGCTTACGAACAGGGACTTGTAGAGGAATATAAGGTTATGTCAGCGCCGACCCTGATTTTCCTGAAAGAGGGAGAACAGATCCAACGACTAACAGGAGCAAAGAAAGCTGCAGAACTGGAAGAGATTATTGATCAGAATTTATAAGAATAAAGGAGAACAGATGTTATGGTTATCACAGTAGCAGGAGATAAAAAAGAAGTAAAAGACGCGATCACAGTTTCAGAACTGATCGCACAGGAGAATGTAGAAACTCCTCAGTATGTAACTGTATCAGTAAACGATGACTTCATCGACAAAGCAGAATTTGATACCTATGCATTAAATGAAGGGGACAGTGTTGAATTCCTGTACTTCATGGGAGGTGGAAGATAGTGGCATTTACAAATGAGCAGCTGGAACGTTATTCCAGACACATTATTCTGAAAGAGGTTGGAGCAAAAGGACAAAAAAAACTGCTCAATTCCAGTGTCCTGATCATCGGGGCAGGTGGACTGGGTTCACCGGCAGCTCTTTATCTTGCAGCAGCAGGTGTGGGAACTATCGGAATTGCAGACGCAGATGAAGTAGATCTTTCCAATCTGCAGAGACAGATTATCCATGCAACAAAGGATGTGGGAAAACCAAAGGTTCTTTCTGCAAAAGAATCTATGGAAGCCATCAACCCGGATGTGACAGTAAAAACTTACCAGACTTTCGTAGATTCTGAAACGATCATGGATCTGATCAAGGATTATGATTTCATCATTGACGGAACCGACAATTTCCCGGCAAAATTCCTGATCAACGATGCCTGTGTTATGGCAAAGAAACCATTCTCTCACGCAGGAATCCTTCGTTTCCAGGGACAGCTTATGACCTATGTTCCGGGAGAAGGACCATGTTACAGATGTGTATTCAAAGATCCGCCGCCAAAGGATGCCGTACCTACCTGTAAGCAGGCTGGCGTCATCGGAGCAATGGGAGGCGTCATCGGAAGCCTTCAGGCAATGGAAGCCATTAAGTATATTCTTGGAGTTGGTGATCTTCTTACAGGATACCTTCTTACCTATGATGCGCTTACTATGGAATTCCGTAAGATCAAACTTCCGCAGCACGTGAAAAGTTGTCCGGTATGTGGGGAACATCCTACAATTACGGAACTGATCGATTATGAGCAGGCAGAATGTGACGGAGTTCTGTAAGGAATGTTTGGAGAGTGAGTAAATAATGATTACAATGTCAAAAAGTGATTACAAAATAATCTTAAAGCATGCCAGAGAAAATCTTCCGGAAGAAGCCTGCGGACTGGTCGCAGGAAAAAAGGAAGGTAAGGACAAATTTATTGAAAAGGTTTACTGCCTGACAAATATTGATCATTCCAATGAACATTTTTCACTGGATCCAAAAGAGCAGCTGGCAGCAGTTAAGGATATGCGTGCCAACGGTCTGGTACCTCTGGGTAACTGGCATTCTCATCCGGAAAGTCCATCCAGACCATCCGAGGAAGATAAGAGACTGGCTTACGACAGCACAGCAAGCTATATGATCCTTTCCCTTATGGACAATGAGACTCCGGTTCTGAATTCCTTCCATATAGAAGGAACAGAATCTGAGAAGGAAGAACTTATATTGGTGTAAAATCGCAAAGAAGAGACTGAAAAAATCACGGAAATGCTCAGGAGATGAAACATGATCAGAAAAATATTTGCATTGAGTCTGGCAGCTGTGCTGGCACTGACACCGGTACAGGCTTTTGGAAAAACAGTATCTATCACCAATGTTTCCTACGACCCTACCAGAGAGATGTTTGAACAGTATAATAAAATATTCCAGGAGCACTGGAAGGAGAAAACCGGAGAGGATGTGGAGATCACACAGTCTCACGGTGGTTCAGGGAAGCAGGCACTGGAGGTAGCCAACGGACTGGATGCAGATGTAGTGACACTGGCGTTGGAATATGATATTGAATCCATAGAGAACGCAGGGCTGATCAAGGCAGGATGGATAGATAACTTCGATAATGACAGTTCTCCCTATACATCCACCATCGTATTCCTGGTTAAGAAAGGAAATCCAAAGAAGATTCAGGACTGGGATGACCTGACAAGGGATGGGGTAGGAGTGGTAACTCCGAATCCCAAGACCTCAGGAGGTGCCAGATGGAACTACATGGCAGCATGGGCTTATGCAGATAAGAAATACAACGGAGACGAGACACAGATGAAAGATTTCATCAGGAAGCTCTACCAGAACGTAGTAGTCCTGGACTCCGGTGCAAGAGGTGCAACCACTTCTTTCGTAGAAAACGGACAGGGCGATGTGCTGGTAGCGTGGGAAAACGAAGCCTATCTTTCTATGCGTGATTACCCGGATGAGTACGAGATCGTTACCCCGAGTGTCAGCATTCTGGCACAGCCCACGGTAGCAGTGGTGGATGAGGTAGTAGACTACAGAGACACAAGAGAAGTGGCAACTGAGTACTTAAACTATCTGTATTCCGACGAAGCACAGGAAATTGAGGCAGAGAACTATTTCCGCCCAACTAATGAGAAAATCCTGAAAAAACACAGTGATGTGTTTGATCTGAGCGTAGATCTGGTAAATATCAGTGAATACGGTGGATGGGATGAGGTACAGAAGAAGCACTTCGCAGATGACGGAATTTTTGATGAAATCTATGAGAGATAAAGAGGCAGACAGGGAAAATGCCGACTGACACAACAACAGGACCGGAACATACGAGACGAGAGAGGTGGTAATTGATTATGAAAAAAAGAAACAAACCAGTGATTCCAGGATTCGGACTCTCCATGGGGATTACCATTTCCATATTAAGTCTGGTGGTTCTGATCCCGCTTGCCAGTCTGGTGATCTACACCGCGAAATTAAGCTTTAAAGATTTCATCGAAACCATTACAAGAGCCAGAGTACTGGCATCCTTTTATACTAGTTTTGTGGCTGCTTTTGCAGCAGCAGTGATAAACGGGATCATGGGAACCATCCTTGCATGGGTGCTTGTGAAATATGAATTTCCGGGCAAGCGGATTATGGATGGAATGATTGAGCTTCCTTTTGCACTTCCCACAGCGGTAGCAGGTATTGCGCTTACATCCCTGACTTCTGACACCGGACTGATGGGCAGCTTTTTTGCCGGATTCGGTATCAAAATCGCATACACAAGAATCGGAATCACAGTAGCTATGATCTTCGTAGGAATTCCTTTCGTTGTAAGAAGCGTACAGCCAGTCCTGGAGAAAATGGACAACTCCTGCAGTGAAGCAGCTGGAGTATTGGGAGCAAAGAAATCCACCATTTTCTGGAAAGTGATTTTTCCGGAACTGAAGCCTGCAATTTTTGCAGGAACCGGACTTGCGTTTGGCAGATGCCTGGGTGAATACGGAAGCATCGTATTTATTGCAGGAAATAAACCATATTATACAGAAATCACACCGCTGATCATTATGTCAGAGCTTCAGGAATTTGATTATTCCAGTGCGACAGCAATAGCATTGGTGATGTTGGCGGTTTCATTTTTCATTCTGTTTCTCAATAATGTGATCCAGCAGAGAAACGCGAGAATCTTAAAAGGAGGAAATGCCTGATGGACAACAATGTAACCACTTCAGAGAAAATCACAAAATGGCTCCTGATCGGGATCAGCGTGTTGTTTCTGGCAGTAATGCTCCTCCTTCCGTTACTTACAGTAATCACAGAAGCCCTTCGAAGCGGATGGAAGGTCTACGCCGCTGCGGTAACAGACGAATACACCATCAAAGCACTTCTCCTTACTGTTAAAGCTACACTTTTCGCAGTTATCTTTAATACTATCTTCGGTATTTTTGCAGCCTGGGCACTGACCAAGTTTCAGTTCAGGGGCAAAAAACTGCTGACAACTCTGATCGATCTTCCGGTTACTATCTCCCCGGTCATTGCAGGTCTGATTTTTCTTCTGGTTTTCGGACGACAGAGTCCGGTCTACTTTTTCCTTTTGAAATTCGGAATTAAGGTTGTATTCTCTGTACCGGGAATCATTATTGCAACTGTATTTGTAACCTTTCCTTTTATTTCCAGAGAGCTGATTCCGGTTCTGGAAGCAGAAGGAACGGACGAGGAAGAAGCGGCAGCCCTTATGGGAGCCGGCGGATGGACCATCTTCCGGAAGATTACCTTTCCTCATATTAAATGGGCATTGCTTTATGGCATCGTACTCTGTACAGCGAGAGCGATGGGAGAGTTCGGAGCAGTGTCTGTCCTTTCCGGACATTTGAGGGGAAAAACCAACACACTTCCTCTTCATGTAGAGATTCTATTTAATGAGTTTCAGTATGTTCCGGCATTTGCCGTATCTTCACTGCTGGTGATCATGGCAGTTATTATGCTGGTGATCCGAAGCGTGATCGAATACAAAGGAAAGAAGGAAGCCTGATATGTATGTAGAGTTAAAAAATATAAATAAGACCTATGGTTCCTACCAGGCATCAAGAAATGTGAATTTCGGAATCGAAAAAGGTAAGCTGATCGGCCTGCTGGGACCAAGTGGAAGCGGAAAAACAACTATTCTTCGAATGATCGCAGGTCTGGAAAATCCGGACAGTGGAGAGATCATTATTGACGGAAAGGTAGTCAACGATGTTCCGGCCAGTGAGCGTGGAATCGGATTTGTGTTTCAGAATTATGCATTGTTTCGTTATATGACAGTCTATGACAATGTAGCGTTCGGTCTGAAGGTTCAGAAAGTAGACAAAAAGAAAATTCATGCCAGAGTCATGGAGCTGGTCAAACTGGTAGGACTGGAAGGACTGGAGAAAAGATATCCAAGCCAGCTGTCCGGCGGCCAGAGACAGAGGGTAGCATTTGCCAGAGCCCTTGCCCCGAACCCCCAGGTATTACTTCTGGATGAGCCATTTGCAGCTATTGATGCAAAAATCCGTCAGGAATTACGAAGCTGGTTAAAAGAGATGATCGAGAAACTGGGTATCACCAGTATTTTTGTTACTCATGATCAGGATGAAGCCATTGAAGTGGCAGATGAGATCATCATTACCAATGCAGGACAGATTGAGCAGAAGGGCACACCAGTGGAAGTTTACAGAAACCCGGAAACCGCTTTTACCGCATCCTTCTTCGGACAGCCATCTGTACTGGAGAATGCAGATGATTTCCATACCTTTACTCAGGCGGAGGGAGCAGACAAGATTATTGTCCGTCCGGAATTTGTAAAGATTTCCAAACTGGATGAGGTAGAGAAGTTCAGAACCTCTGTATCTCAGGGAGTGGTGGAACGGGTTTCCTTCAGAGGGGATAACCTGGAGCTTCAGGTGAGAGTGAACAATTCTGTAGTAACTGCCAGAAGAAGTCTGGAGAAAGCAGATGTCCGCGAGGGAGAAATCGTCAATGTATTCCTGTACAGGATTTTCGCACTAAAGGGTGACAGTGTACAGCTGATCGAGAATGAGGCTGTAAGGGATGACTTTGTAATTATCTAAGGAAATTAGAGGAAAGAGTAACAGAGTATGAGGACAGAGAGAATCAAAACAGATGTGCTGATCATCGGCGGCGGTACAGCAGGATGCTTTGCAGCCTATGTGATCGGTCAGAAAAGTCATAAAAAAGTTCTGATCGCAGAGAAAGCGAACATTAAACGAAGCGGATGCCTGGCAGCAGGTGTGAACGCGTTAAACGCATATATTACAGAGGGCAGAGTACCGCAGGATTATGTGGACTATGCAAAAAAGGATGCCCACGGAATCGTAAGGGAAGATCTTCTTCTCACCATGTCAGAGAGATTAAATCATGTGACAAAGGTAATGGAAGACCTGGGGCTGGTTATCCTGAAGGATGAAAAGGGCAAATACGTTGCCAGAGGAAACCGAAACATTAAGATCAACGGTGAGAACATGAAGCCAATCCTTGCAAAGGCAGCAGCCGAACAGGAGAATGTTACAGTTCTGAACCATGTAAACATCACAGATTATAAAACAGAAAAGGGAAAGATCACCGGAGCTGTAGGATTCAGTGTCAATGAAGATATTTTCTATGATATTGATGCAGAAGCAGTTCTTTGTGCAACAGGCGGGGCTGCCGGACTTTACAGACCAAACAACCCGGGATTCTCCAGACATAAAATGTGGTATCCGCCATTTAACACAGGTGCAGGATATGCAATGGGACTTCTTTCCGGTGCAGAGATGACAACCTTTGAGATGCGTTTCATTGCACTGAGATGTAAGGACACCATTGCTCCGACAGGGACCATTGCCCAGGGTGTTGGAGCCAGACAGGTGAATGCACATGGTGATATTTATGAGACAAAATATGGCCTGACTACCTCTCAGAGGGTTTACGGTACAGTGATGGAGAACAGAGAAGGAAAGGGTCCGTGTTACCTCAGAACGGAAGGCATTTCCAAAGAACAGGAACAGGATCTTTACAAAGCTTACCTGAATATGGCACCGTCCCAGACTTTGAAATGGATGGAAGCAGGCAAAGGACCATCTGAAGAGAACGTAGAAATTGAAGGTACAGAACCGTACATTGTAGGCGGACATACAGCCAGCGGTTACTGGGTAGACAATAACAGAGCGACCACCATAGAAGGCTTATATGCAGCCGGGGATGTAGCCGGAGGATGCCCGCAGAAATATGTAACCGGCGCACTGGCAGAGGGTGAGATCGCAGCAGAAGCGATCCTGGAATATCTGGACAGGAAAGATGACGAAGTACAAAATCTATCTGAAATTGCAGCAGCAAAGAAATCAGAATATGAATCTCACTTAAATGCTCCTCGTTCCCTGATGAATGCAGAGCAGCTTGAGGAGGCCATGCAGAAAATCATGGATCAGTATGCAGGCGGAATCGGTACAGACTACAGATATAGCGAGACAAGTCTTGCAAAAGCAGATGAAAAGATCGCCGCACTTCTTCCTGTAGTGGACACTCTGGCAGCATCAGATACTTACGAACTGATGCAGATTTACGAACTCCGTGAACGGCTGATTGTATGCCGGGCTGTAATCGCACATCTGGCAGCCAGAAAAGAAACCAGATGGCACAGCTTCGGAGAGAATACAGATTACCCTGAGCAGAGTGAAGATTGGATGAAATATGTAAATTCCCGTATGGAAAACGGGAAGATCAGGATTCTGTACCGTGATCTGATCACAAAAGAAAGTGTAGATTCCAATATAGCAGCGAAAGGAGCAGGTGAAAGATGAGCATTCGGATTCAGAAAAGTAAATGTGTAGGATGCGGCAGATGTATCGAAGCCTGTCCCGGAAACCTGATCAAAAAGGACAAAGAAGGCAAAGCCTTTATCCGCCAGGTCAGAGACTGCTGGGGATGCACCTCCTGTATCAAAGAATGCAGCCGTGACGCCATCCGCTTCTTTCTTGGAGCCGATGTGGGAGGCAGAGGTGCAAGTATGATCGTGTCAGAGAAACCTGACATTTCCACCTGGACAGTGGAGAAGCCGGATGGCACCCAGATTACCATTCAGGTTAATAAGAAAGATGCCAATAAATATTAAATATAGCTGTCCCTTAGACTGCTGACAGTAAGGAGACGGACAGTCAGATATAAACAAACAGAGGAGGATAATGCAATGAGTAACTTATCTCATCTTGATGAGCTTGAAGCAGAAGCAATTTATATTATGCGGGAAGTGGCAGCCGAGTGTGAAAAGCCGGTTATGCTTTATTCTATAGGAAAGGACAGCTCCGTTATGCTCCATCTGGCGCTGAAAGCATTTTACCCGGAGAAACCACCTTTCCCATTTCTTCACATTGATACCACATGGAAATTCCGTGAGATGATCGAATTCCGTGACAGAATCGCAAAGGAAAACGGAATCGACATGCTGGTTTATACCAACGAAGAAGGTGTAAAGGCAGGGATCAACCCATTTGACAATGGTTCTGCATACACAGACATTATGAAAACCCAGGCTTTAAAACAGGCTCTGACTAAATATGGATTTACAGCAGCATTTGGCGGCGGCCGTCGTGATGAGGAGAAATCCAGAGCAAAAGAAAGAATCTTCTCTTTCC
>OLNL01003067.1_pt1 | contig 11561 bp, 13 predicted proteins | sample 1672181 | NCBI WGS metagenome assembly OLNL01 (sample SAMEA3136656, study PRJEB25190) | human gut metagenome | biome: human gut; feature: human-associated habitat; material: faeces | place: Austria | collected 2013
AGAACATGAAATTGAGCTTATGAGACATGCCGGTCATTTACTGGAACAGGTTCATAATGAACTGGCTTCTCACATTAAGCCGGGAATCAGCACAAAAGAACTGGATCGCATCGGAGAGGACATGATCCGTTCCATGGGTTGTATTCCGAACTTTAAAAATTATCAGGGCTTTCCAGCATCATTCTGTATCAGTCTGAATGATGAAGTAGTTCATGGGATCCCGTCCAGACAGAAGATTATTCAGGAAGGTGATCTTGTCAAGATCGATGCCGGACTGATCTACAAGGGTTACCATTCAGATGCTGCCCGTACTTATGCAGTAGGTGAGGTTTCACCGGAAGCAAGACAGCTCATGGAAGTGACAAAGCAGAGCTTCTTTGAGGGTATAAAATTTGCAAAAGCAGGAAATCATCTGAATGATATTTCCAAGGCAATCGGTGCTTATGCAGCGAAATTCAACTATGGTATCGTTCGTGACCTGGTTGGTCATGGAATCGGAACTCATCTCCATGAAGATCCGCAGATACCGAACTTCCCGCAGAAGCGCAGAGGCATCAAACTGATGCCGGGTATGACACTTGCAATTGAACCAATGATCAATCTGGGACGCGCAGATGTTGCGTGGGAGGATGATGAGTGGACAGTTGTAACAATGGACGGATCTCTTTCTGCACATTATGAAAATACCATTCTGATCACGGATGGAGAACCGGAAATTCTGACTCTTACAAAATGACAGGTGACACAGGAGGTTTATAATGTCAAAAGCAGACGTAATTGAAGTGGAAGGTACTGTATTAGAGAAGCTGCCTAATGCGATGTTCAAAGTAGAACTGGAAAACAAGCATGTAGTGCTGGCACATATCAGCGGAAAGCTGCGTATGAACTTTATTCGTATTCTTCCTGGAGATAAAGTAACAATTGAACTTTCTCCATATGACCTTTCCAAGGGAAGGATTATCTGGAGAGATAAGTAAAACCGTGAGGGGGACAGGCTCAGAGTTACGAAGGCCGCTGTCCCCCTCACACTCCCCCTGTTGGCCACGTCTGGTGGACAGGGGGAGTTTTTCGTTAAGAAATAATAAAAAAAGTGACAGGCTGTGAAAGTATGGAAGGTACTGACTATAATTTGTATTCTGCGATGTTGGTATGGGCAGAGTAAAGCCGAAGTGAAAAAAGGGGGATTTTCATGAAGAGTCCGATGACAACTCTTTGTTATATAGAAAGAAATGATTCGTATCTGATGATGCACCGGATCAAAAAGAAGCATGATGTGAATGCGGGCAAGTGGATCGGTGTCGGGGGACATTTCGAGACGGGAGAGAGTCCGGAGGACTGTCTTCTTCGGGAAGTGAAGGAAGAGACAGGGCTTACACTTCTTTCGTGGAGATTTCGTGGGATCGTTACATTTTCACAGGAAGGTTTCGGGACAGAATATATGTGTCTCTACACTGCGGATGAGTTTGAAGGAGAATTTCATGACTGTGAGGAAGGCATTATGGAGTGGGTTCCGAAATCGCATCTTATGGATCTGAGTCTGTGGGAGGGTGATAAGATTTTTCTGAAGCTTCTTAAAGATGAAGAGCCTTTCTTTTCTCTGAAACTGTCTTATAAGGGAGAGAAGCTGGTGGAAGTGAGGCTGAATGGAAAAGAATTAAAGAAAAACTGAAATAAAAAAATTAAAGAAAATGTAAAATAATACTTGCAATTTGTAATCCTGTCTTTGACAGCTAAATCAACATAAAAGTCCTACACTCCGCATAAACAACGGCTTGTAGGACTTTTTTATATTTCATGAATGCATGTTACAACATCATTTTTTTGTTTGTGAACAAATATTTCTCATTTTTTTAGTTGGAATAATCTGTTTTGATGTGCAAAAGTTAAATGCATTGTGTAAATCATCTGTCAGTTTTGTGCGAGTATAGATTGGCTGATATCCCTTTCCTTCATACCTGATAAAATCCATTTCTCTAAGAGTTGAAAGAATCTGATCTATACTGTATTGATTGTCTAACCTCTTTTCTAAGTATCTATAAATAATCAATGCTATGAAACAAGTGATAAAGTGCGCTAATATACGCTCCTGCCTTTTAACATAAACAGGACGCGCCTCAAAATCTGTTTTCATAATGCGAAAACATTCTTCGATTTTCCAGCGGCGCTTATTAACAGCTACAATACTTTCGGGTGAATCATCCAAATTTGTACATACAGCATAAAATCCATCATATTTTTCTTCATCAGCAATCCGAGATAAATCTATATAACTATCCGCGATAGCTGCAACTTCCCCTTCTTTCGTTGCGTGGTTAGTTTTGATAAAACGTTTGGAATCATTAGGCTTTTTCTTTGAAATAGAAGCATTTCCATTTTTTATCATTTTTTCTGCACGTGTTATCTGGCTGTTTCTTATAGAACGAAGAGGTCTGTTTTCTTTACTGACTCCGTATTGTTTGTCATCTTCTGCCTGTTCAATTTCAAAATAAAAGTTTGTACAGTCATAGTAGATAACACCGGTTTTTCTTTCAGATAATTCACTGCTGTTTTTAAAGAGTCTGCTTTGAATGTAATCGGATTCTTCGGCTATAACAGAAAGAGCCCTGTAAATGTCATGCAATTCAAAAGAAGGCTGTTCAATAAAACGTTTTGATTCTTCAAAGCTGTTTTTTTTTAGAAGAGGGAAACAAAATCCTGGTATAAATCAATCTTGAAAATATGTTGTTAAGATCATAGTTATAAGAATGTCTGCCAGCGATTGCGCGACAAATCTTATCAAGACCAAGTTCATAATAAATATCCTGAAGAAAAAGGTATCCGCCATTAAAGCGAGTCTGTGTATTGAGCGGAAGATCAAAGGAAGGATTCAGTTCAATGTTAAAGGAAATAGACTCCTCTAGTTCGGCTTCGTTCATAAGTTTAACCTGTTCTTTTGCCTAGGCTTTGGCATCGGTTACGCCATATGTTTCGCAGATATACCGATCTGAACCAAACGTTTTTATTGGAAGCGTTTTGTTCTTTCCATCAACGCGGATAGTTTTTACAACTCTGTAAGTAGTGGAATTTTTGTTTTTTGTCCAGCCTAGTCGCATAATATAATACTCCGTTTAAATTAAAATGGGAAAAAAGGGTTCGGGTTGTCAGGGTCATTGTATATAGTACAATCACACTGCCGGGATTCCAAGGAATCCTTAATACAGGAACATAAAATTTCGGAATCTTCTTTTTCTATTTTTCCATGCTCTAACATACACTTATAAAATTTCTTAATACTGGTAGCATTTGTCTTAATATTTGCAGGTGTAGACCACATGCATTTCCGAATAAAGAAATTTCCGAGATATTCATCCAGCATAGAAATCCCCTCTTCCATAGGCAGAGCACCTGCACGAATTAAAAATTCGTTAAGGAAAAAATCAACATTTGAAAGATGACGATTAATTGTTTTTTCTTTTAATCCTGATTTGACAAGATCTTCTTCAAAAAGCTGCAACAGGAGATTGTTTGTTTTTTGAATGGTTTGGCATGCTTTGATATACTGTTCGTAATCCATAGGATATATTTCCTTTCGCATAATTAAGTAACGCGCAATATAAAAGTAAAGAGCTGACAAAAAAATAAGCCTGACAAAAGGCTTTAAAGTACTTTAATATTTAGATAGCTGTCAAACTCCCGTGTAGATACTGTCAGAAGTGATAGTGAAAAGACAGGAATGTTATGTATAATAGTAAATAATAAAGAAGATTTCTGAAAAGTGATGATGTGCATTTATGGGATCCCATGAACAATATAAGGAAGAGAAAGGAGATGTGTTTATGAGTAAAAAAATGAGATTCTGGATGATGGGTGTAATGGGAGTTATGATGGCGGGGCTGGTGTGTGTAAATGTCTATGCATTGGACGATAAGGATGTAGTCGGCACATGGTATGCGAACAGTCTTACCATAGACGGCCTGAATGTATTTCACCCAGGTGCGATCATGATGGAGATGTCAATGGAGTTCAAAGAAGGCGGCAAAGGCGAAGTGACAACTTCTTCTGAGGAGTCAGAACCGGATGTTGATGAGTTTGAGTGGAAGATCGACGGAGATAACATTGTCATTACTTCAGATGATGAAGTCATGGAAGGTGTTTATTCAGATGGAAATATATCCATTGATATGGACGGGATGACCGTGGCGCTTGGACAGGAAAAAGAAGAATATGTACCTTATGAACCCGGGAAAGCACTTGAAGATGTCAAACTCGAAGATTTTGATGGCGAATGGAACAGTACACTGATGTCTGCTTTTGGAATGCAGGTACCCACGGGAACACTTTTTGATATGAAACTGGATATTACTATTTCAGGCGGCAAAGCAACTCTTGTAACAACCGAAGGTGGAACAGAAACGACAATAGAACTTGAGGGTGAACTGGACCAAAATGCACTGATCTTAAATGCCACAACCGAGAAAGAGGTTGAAGAGGATTCTGAGGACTATTCTTTGTTCAGTACAGATACGATGAGATTCTATTTGCTGGAAGACGGTAAATTATGTTTCACGACAGGAGACAGTCTGGAGGCAGAAGCGACTGATGCTGAGGCAGAAGAAGATGATGATTCCATGGACTTTACGATTAAGGTATATTTTGACAAATTAGTTGCGGAATAGGTTAGACCAAGTTGCTGTGAACGGAGTGAGCAGTAACACGTTTCTCTGATGGAAGGGAGTTCAGGTATGGGATTATTTGATAAAAAAAACTGTGATATCTGCGGTGAGAAGATTGGTATTATGGGAAACCGGAAACTGGATAATGGTAATCTGTGTAAGAAGTGTGCAGGAAAACTTTCACCGTGGTTCGAGGAGAGGCGTCATAGCACCGTAGATGACATCAAAGAGCAGCTGGCTTATAGAGAAGAAAACAAGAATGCAGTACGAAATTTTAAGATTACACGTGAGTTTTCAGGGGACAGATATCATGTATTTATAGATGATAACAAAGGGATGTTTGCTGTGGCATTTAACATGAGTGAACAGAATAATCCGGATATCGTGCCGCTGTCAGCAATAACCTTATGCCGGCTGGAGATTGATGAACAGCGGGAGGAAGAGGAATATACAGATCAGGACGGAGAAACAAGATCTTATGTACCACCGAGGTACACATATTCCTATGATTATAAGATAAAACTGAGTGTCAATACACCGTGGTTCGATGATATGGATTTTCAGTTGAATACTTTTTCCGTAGAGGATCGGGAACGTGCCAAAATGATGAAATATGAACAGCTTGGAAATCAGATCGTGTCAGCACTTACAGGTGTTCCTGTACCGGCATACGAAGGAATGATGAATCAGGGATATCCGCAGCAGGGAGGAATGATGAATCAGGGATACCCGCAGCAGGGAGGAATGATGAATCAGGGATATCCGCAGCAGGGAGGAATGATGAATCAGGGATGCTCACAGCAGGAAGCAGGTGATACCTGGATATGCAGCTGCGGTGCTGTAAATACGGGGCGTTTCTGTGAATACTGTGGAACACCGAAACCATGATGCTATGAAAGATCTGTGTGAGATTGGCTGCGGTTCGATAAAGCGAGGATCTGAAATGGATTTTGACCAAGTTGCTCTGAACGGAGTGAACAGTAACGAACTATGAGGGAAAGGGGAAGCAGTATATGTCTGATATTATAGAATATAAGTGCCCGGCCTGCGGTGGTGCGATGGTATTTGATTCAAAATCTCAACATATGAAGTGTCCGTACTGTGATACGGAAATGACGATCGAAGAATTTCAGCGCACACAGAAATCTGAGGATATACAGACGGATGAAAAGAAAGATTCTGAAGAAAACTGGCGCTCTATGAGCACCGGAGAATGGCAGAATGATGAGCTCAGTGGTATGCGTGTTTACAGTTGTAAGTCCTGTGGCAGTGAAATTGTTGCTGATGAAACGACAGGAGCCACGACCTGTCCGTTCTGTAATAATAAAATAACAGTAAAAGGTCAGTTTGCCGGTGACCTGAAGCCGGATTATATCATTCCGTTTAAACTGGATAAGAAGGCAGCAAAAGAGAAGTATTATAAACATCTGGAAGGTAAGAAATATCTTCCGAAGGTATTCAAAAAAGAAAACCATGTAGATGAGATCAAAGGGGTATATATCCCGTTCTGGCTGTTTGATGCAGATGCAGATGCCCGGATAACATATGAAGCAGAAAAAGTCCATGTTTCAAGAAGCGGTGATACTGAGTATACAACTCGTGAAATTTATCAGGTCTATCGTGAAGGAACGATAAGTTTCGATCATGTTCCCGCGGATGGTTCCAGAAAAATGGATGATACACTGATGGAATCAATAGAACCTTATGATTTTAAAGATGCTGTTCCATTTCAGCAGGCCTATCTGGCAGGTTATCTTGCTGACCGTTATGATGTGAATGTAGATGAACGTATAGACAGAGCACGTGAGAGAATCCGTGTCTGTACCGAACAGGCTTTTCGAAAGACCGTTCAGGGATATAATGGCAGTACATCTGTAAAAGACAGCAATGTGCAGATACATAATGCGAGTTACTGGTATGCCATGTATCCGGTATGGCTTCTGAATACGACCTGGAAGGGAGAACAATTTATCTTTGCAATGAATGGTCAGACCGGAAAAATGGTCGGCGATCTTCCGATAGACAGATCAAGCTTCTGGAAATCTGTGGGTATTCGTACACTTCTGATCTGGGGTGTATTGTACGGTCTGAAGTGTTTATTTATGATGTAGCAGGAGGGAGCGGATAAAATGAAGACAAAAAAGAAAATATGGTGTTGCCTGTTTTCGCTTCTCTGGATGTTTGTTCTGATATTTCCGGTAATGGCTTCTGAGATTCCTGATATTCCGACAGAACGTCAAAAGCCTCTTCTTGTAGATGAAGCCGGTCTGCTTAGTGAAGAAGAGAGCAGTACACTTATAAATAAGCTTGAAGAGATCAGTCAGAGACAGAAGAATGAGGTTGCTGTTGTTACCGTTAATTCTCTGGAGGGAAAAACAGCTGAGGCATACGCCGATGATTATTATGATTATAATGGTTATGGTTATGGAGAAAATGATGATGGCCTTTTACTTCTGGTAAGTATGGGAGAAAGAGAGTGGGCGGTCACAACCTATGGCTACTGTCATACCGTAGCGTTTACAGATGCAGGACTGGATTATATCAGCAGCGAATTTCGAAGGAAACTCAGCAGCGGAGAGTATGCAAAGGCATTTGATTGTTTTGCAGATCTGTGTGATGATTTCCTGACACAGGCAGCAACCGGTGAACCTTATGATGTCGACAATATGCCAAAAGGGAAGGTTTCTCCCTTTTGGTTATACACAGATTTAGTTGTTGCCTTTTTTATTTCTTTTGGAATCGTTAAAGGAAAATCAAGGAATCTGAAATCTGTAAAAAAACAGGAGTCAGCGAAAGCATATGAACGCAGGGGGTCATTGTCACTGCGAAGATCGACGGACAGTTTTGTCAACAGAATTGTTACGCAAAAAACAATCCGAAATGAAAAGAACAGTTCTTCTGGTTCTTCGGGCGGAAGTTCTTCACATATCAGTTCTTCCGGCAGGTCTCACGGTGGAACCAGCGGTAAGTTCTGATTGCTCAGGATTCAGCCGCTGGTGTATAATGGTAATAAATAATTCTTTCTGAAAGGGATTGAAATGACTTACCAAAAAAAGAAAACCGTATCCTGCATGATAATTCTGCTGTGTGTCTTGCTGGCATACATGTGCAGAATGCTGAGACCGGAGAGTTACTTGCTGCGAACACTGGCAGATCAGCTTCGTACCTGCCTTTATCTGGGAATATACTGTGCCTGGGTCATCTATCTGAATAAGCATATCGTGCATAAAAGTATGCGTCAGCATCTGACAGCAATTGGCTGCATGATGGTATTCTGGTTTTTCCTGCGCACGGTGAAATATCATATTTTTAAGACTCCACTTGGGGGACATATATGCTGGTATCTGTATTATGTACCAATGATATTGATCCCGACATTGGGACTGACAGCCACTTTGTTGTTGGAAGAAAGAGATGAAAAAAGAATAAAAAGAATCAGTGCTGCATTGTTGTTACCGGCAGTAGTACTGATTGTGTGTGTCCTTACCAATGATCTGCATCAGCAGGTTTTTTGCTTTTTGATGGAACCACCGTATTCAGATGAAAACTATCATTATGGAAAGATTTTTTTTGTAATCCAGCTGTGGATCATCATTTGTCTGGCCGCAATGGAAGTAATACTTGTTTTTAAGAGCAGGATTCCCGGAAGAAAGCAGTTCTGGCTGCCGATCATTCCAGGTATTCTGCTCCTGGTATGGAACATCTTCAATATTCTTCGAGTACCATTTGTGCTGAGTGTTGCAGGAGATATGACCGCTGTCTGCTGTCTGCTTATCGCAGCAATTTTTCAGAGCTGCATCCTGTGCGGACTGATACCTATCAACAGTCGTTATTTTGAACTGTTTCAGGCAACGGGCGGACTTCATGCAGAAATAACGGATAATTCTTTTCAACGCTATTATTACTCAGGAGAATTTCCCAGGCTGTCCAGGGAAATGAGGAAGTGTATCATTGCAAAATCAACCATTCAGGAGCAAGGTACACAGATCAGGCATATTCCGGTCAAAGGCGGACATTTGTTCTGGGCAGAAGATATCTCGGTCCTTCTTGATCAGTATCTGGATATCCAGGAGCAGCAGGAAGAACTGACTGCACGAAATCATCTTTTGCAGAAAGCTTATCAAAAAGAGGCTGAGCGGAGAAAGACAGAAGAACAGAACCGGCTTTTAAATATGATACAGAGTCAGACCTTAAGGCAGTATGAACTGCTTTCAACATATATGAAAAGTTTGGAGCAGACGAAAACCAGGGAAGAATATAACAGGATCCTGAGCAAAGTGGTAGTAGTAGGAACATATCTGAAACGGTGGAAAAATCTGATCCTGACCAGGTACAGTTCACAGGAGGATGCACTGACCATGGAGGATCTGAAGCAAAGTCTGGCAGAATCCTGCGAAAGTCTGAAGCTATGCAGGATCCGTGCAGCTTATTTTGTCCAGGACAGAGAAAAACAGCTTCATGCAGATGATGTCCTGAAATGTTATGAATTTTTTGAATGGCTGACAGAGCAACTGTTTGATGTTGTGACCTCAGTCTTTTTCCGCGTGACCCAGATCGAAGAAAAGCTGCAGATTTCCGTTCATGTCGTATGTGTATGTCAGGAAGATATTCGTATTTATCTGGCAGAGAAGCCGGAACTCTTGATACAGCAGGAGGAGGAACAGGAATGGTTTATTCGATGTCCGGTTTCATAGAAAGCAGCATAATACTTCAGAACATCATTATGTTCATCATGGAAATTTGTCTGATCCTTGAATTGATCCTGTTGATTTTCAGAATCATGAGTCTGGTGGAAAAAAAGAAGATATTGGTGAGTGCAGCCGAATTGTTTTTTTCATTTCTTTTTATGACGGGACTTTTGAATGATCACCGCTGCAGTATGGGAGATAAAAGATACAAACCATTGTTTCGTTTATTTCCGGCAGATATAATGTTAGTTCTTGTAATTCTTCTGACCGTTTATCTTATCCGGGCACTCTACAGAGAACTGAAGGAATACAGAACTTCTCTGTCTCCCTGGTCGGTTCATGAGGCAGTGAATAATGTTCCCTGTGGTGTCTGTATTTCAGATCCTCTTGGACGTATTATCTTGTGTAACATTAAGATGCAGGAACTGAGCAGAGTGCTTATCGGAAATTATCTGCAGAATTATCATACGTTGCACAGCGTACTAAATGCAGATTCTGTGAAAAAGCCGGTCCGGAAATTAAGTTCGGACAGTAATGTGTTTTATTTCCCGGATGGTTCTGTCTGGCTGTTTCAGGAGTATCAGTTGAAAGAGGCTTCTTTTACAGGATACATCCAGACGGTGGCGGTTGATGTATCTGAAATTTATCACAACAGTGAAGAAATCAGAAGAAACAATGAAAAACTGGAACTTTTGAATCGAAAACTGAAAAAAATGTATGAAAAGATAGGCGATGAAATACGTGAGAAGGAAACTCTGGCGATGAAAATGAAGGTACATGACAGCTTCGGCAGAAGTCTTCTGTCTATCCGAAGAATCCTGGAAAATAAGGAAGAACCGGAAAACATGGAAAAGCAGATGGAAACACTGAAACAGCTGGTCTACATTCTTACAGGCACAACCGTCAAAAATGAAGGAGAGCAGTATAAAGATACAGAAAAACATGCGGAAGAGCTTGGAATTTCAGTTCAGATCCGGGGCAGCTATCCGAAACATCCAATCTACAGGTTTCTTACAGATAAAGCAATCCGTGAATGCGTGACAAACTGTGCCCGTCATGCACACGGAAGCGTAGTGTATGTAAATATGAAAGAAAACAGGGACGGATATCAGATTCGGATTACCAACGATGGTGAACCGCCAGTGAAAAATGCAAAAGAAGGCGGTGGATTATCTGCACTCAGGAAAGCAGTAGAAGCAGAACAGGGGACTATGAAGATATTTTTTGAACCTGCTTTTTACCTGTTTCTGAATTTTCCGTAACTGTTCACAGGTAATATCCCGCGAGGTGTTTTGCCATGAATATGGCAAAATCCCGAGACATACGGGGCAAAATCCCATCACCGAAGGTGATTTGGAATGGATTTTGACCAAGTTGCTGTGAACGGAGTGAACAGTAACAATTTTCCGTTAAAGATATAAAAATATCAGGATACTTCAGTAGGAGAAGGGAATGATGTTATGGTACGGGTAGTTATTGTAGAAGATCAGAAGATCATGCAGAAATATTTTGAATATATTATTTTGAAGAACCCGGAATTTAAATTGGTAGATACGGTCTCGGATGCCAGGGAAGCAGTAAAAATATGTAATTATTCAGTGATCGATCTGGTATTGATGGACGTTCAGACCTTTCATAATCACGATGGGCTGGCAGCAGGAAAGACTATAAAAAAGGAACATCCGGGTACGAAGATACTTATTGTAACCTCGCTGATTGATCCCAAAGTACTGGAGCGTGCAAAAGCAGGATGTGCAGACAGTCTGTGGTATAAGGATCACGGAGAAGAGGAAATCAGTGATGTAATCAGCAGGACACTGAAGGGGGAAAGGGTTTTTCCGGATATGACACCTGATGTGGAATTAAACTGGATCACCAGTGGAGAAGTAAGTCCAAGACAGCTGGAGATGCTGCGTCTTTATATCTGTGGAATGTCCTACTCGGAGATCGCAAAAAAAATGAACTGCTCCACATCAGGAGTACGATGGAATTTTCAGGAGATGATCGCCAGGGCAGGATACAGCTGTAAAGAGGATCTGATTGCAGCTGCATTAGAGAGTAAATTGATCGTAACTACACTGAAATAAAAAAATAAAAAAATTAAATTGAGGGGTTGTATTTTTCGGAAAGGAATGTTATTATACTGGTTGTATGCGCTGAGAGTGCGTGTATGAACTGCAGATTCAAGCCTATATTACGGAAAAGGAGGATTTCCAGTGAA
>OLNL01003075.1_pt1 | contig 11533 bp, 9 predicted proteins | sample 1672181 | NCBI WGS metagenome assembly OLNL01 (sample SAMEA3136656, study PRJEB25190) | human gut metagenome | biome: human gut; feature: human-associated habitat; material: faeces | place: Austria | collected 2013
ATCGATGCTTCCGAAGTTTGATGGACAGTTCATCGGCATCCGGCATTTTGCTGTTTCAGGCAAATTAGGAGGCGCATGCTGATGAATCAGGTAGAGACAAGAAAGATTCGTGTTTACGGCATTGTGCAGGGCGTTGGGTTTCGTCCGACAGTGAGTCGGCATGCGGTTAAAAATGACATTCACGGAAGCGTCTGCAACAAAGGGCCTTATGTGGAGATTTTTGCACAGGGGACGAAAGCACAGGTGGATGGCTTCCTTGAGGATTTGGAGAAACGACCGCCGAAGCGTGCGGCTATTTTGAAGATAAATGTTGAACATCTTGATAATAACCCTGAATTCGATGGGTTTGAGATTATAGAAAGTGAAAAGACAAAGGGAGAGATTTTTGTTTCACCGGATATTGCCATTTGTGATGAATGCAAAGAGGAGCTGTATGATCCGAACAACAGACGCTATCTGCATCCTTTTATCAACTGTACCTGCTGCGGGCCGAGGCTGACGATCCTGGATGCGCTGCCTTATGACAGAGAACGGACCAGCATGAAGGAATTTCCGATGTGTCCGGAATGTGCGGAGGAATACAACAATCCGGAGTCGAGACGATTCGATGCCCAGCCGGTGTGCTGCAATGACTGCGGGCCGGAGGTCTATCTGATCGGCCGTGACGAAAGAGGCCGTGAAGCAATCACCTATACGAGAAAAGTGATCGCCTCGGGCGGCATTGCGGCGATTAAGGGAATCGGTGGTTTTCATCTCTGCTGTGATGCCACCAATGAGACAGCGGTTGCGAGACTTCGTGAATTGAAGCGCCGGCCGATGAAACCATTTGCCATTATGGCGCGAAATATGTCGGCAGTTCGGAAGGAATGTCAGGTGACTGAGGTACAGGAGGAAGTCCTGGACGGCCATCAGAAGCCGATTTTGCTGTTGGAGCGGTTGGACAAAGCTGACAGTCAGATCTGTCCGTCTGTGGCGCCGGGCAATCCGAAAATCGGTGTGATGCTGCCGTATGCGCCGGTACAGCTGTTGATTTTTGATTATGATGATGGCATTCAGATGCCGGATTATCTGGTGATGACCAGCGGCAACACATCAGGAGCGCCGATTTGCAGAGATGACAATGATGCAATCGCTGAATTATCTCATCTGTGTGATTGCATGTTGTCTCACAATCGCAAGATCAGGATCCGTGCTGATGATTCGGTAATGGATTATTACAAGGATGAACCTTATATGATCCGGCGCTCCAGAGGTTATGCACCTCTGCCGGTGATGGTATCGGCACCTTGGAAAGGCCAGGTTCTGGCCGTGGGCGGAGAACTGAAGAACAGCTTCTGCATCGGCGTGGACGGAAGATTCTATCTGTCGCCGTATGTGGGGGATTTGGAAGATCTGCGAACGGTGAATGCATTGAGAGAGACCATTGGACGTCTGGAGACGCTGCTTGAAGTGGAACCGCCGGTGGTGGTCAGTGATATGCATCCAAGATATAATTCAACCATGATCGCGGAAGAATCGGGATTGCCGGTGATCAAAGTGCAGCACCATTATGCGCATATTTTATCCTGCATGGCCGAGAATGACTGTCAGGAAGCAGTTATCGGAGTTTCCTTTGACGGAACCGGTTATGGCATGGACGGCACCATCTGGGGCGGTGAAATCCTTCTGGCAGATTATAAGGCATTTCAGCGGTTTGGATGTATAACACCGTTCCTTCAGATCGGCGGTGATGCATCCTCCAGGGAAGGATGGCGAATTGCCGTTTCCATGCTGTACGGACAGATGAAAGACCGTGCAGCAGCCATGACAATGATTGAGAAACTGGATCTGTGCAGTGTACAGGATGCCAAAGTTCAGATGGCCATGGCGGACAGGAAGATTAATGCGGTGATGTCCACCAGTGCCGGCAGATTATTCGACGGTGTCAGTGCCATTTTGGGAATCCGGAAGGCTTCAACATTTGAAGGCGAGGCATCCATGGCATTGGAATTTGCAGCGGAAGCGTATGAGAAAAAACATCAAAACGCGGTTGATCTTCAGCATGCGATGGATGAGATGCGGAAGCAATTTCCGTTAGCCGCATGCATAGATAATAAGGAATCGGAATCCACAGAAATAAATAAGCCGGAACAGGTGAAGGCAGTCCTGAACACAGGTGCTTTGGTGAAAACCATTGCGGAAGCCAGACTTGCAGGCGCAGATACAGAAAAACTGGCCTATTTCTTTCATTGGATACTGGCAGAAGAAATAATAGTGGCCTGCCAAAAAGCCAGAAAAGAAAGCGGACGGGGTACAGTAGCATTAAGCGGCGGTGTCTTCCAAAATCAGCTGTTATTGAAAATGGTGGATGAAGGACTGCAGAATGAGGGCTTTAAAGTATTGAGACATCGCCTGGTACCGCCAAACGACGGCGGCATTGCACTTGGTCAGGCAGTCTACGCTATGGGGTCTTTGAAAAGCTGATTGAGTGAGAATTATAGATGAAAACAACGGACACCCGTCCGAAACGTTTTCATCTATAATTCTCATCAATGCAGCTTTATCGAAGTAATTCCATAAACAGCGAATAACGACTGACCGAAGTGCAATATAAAAATAGGACAGCAGTCTTAGAAACAGAAGAAAATAGACGGCTGTTATCATAGATTTGTGATAAACGCGGCAAAGTGTTAAGCGGCATAGCATAAGACAAAACCCGAGCCAAGGACAATGTCGAATAGGAAAGAGAAAGTTTTTGGGTTTCGAGTTAAGAAACTAAAATCTATGGTGTTGAGATTTATATAGCTGCAAATTCTCAATATTCTTGGAAAAATATATAAAATTAACAGATTCACGGCAGGTGCTTCAACGCCACCGGTACTTAGGCATTGTCTTTTAATGCCTTATGTACCGCTGTAGGCGTTGGCAGCGAGAGCGGCCTGCAGTGAACTGGTAATTTTATATGTTTTTGAAAAACTGGGAGAATTTGCAGCGGATAAACGAAAGGAGATTTTGAGTATGTGTGTAGGTTTATCAGCGAAAGTTGTTAAAATTAATGATGGTGTTGCAATTATCGATGCGGGCGGCGCAAAACGTGAGATTTCTTCTCAGCTGATTGAAGATCTGGAGCCGGGAGATTATGTCATGGTTCATGCCGGTGTGGCCATTGCCAAGATTACGGATGAGGATGACAGTGAAACAGATCAGGTGCTGGAGGATTTATTCTGATGAGTGAAGAGAAGAAGAAAACGGCGAGAGAGATAATAGAAGGCTATGACGGACCGCCTGTGCGGATTATGGAGGTGTGCGGTACCCATACTCATGAGATTTTCAGACTGGGTATCCGAAAGCTCCTGCCGAAACAGGTAGAATTGATTTCAGGGCCGGGATGTCCGGTTTGTGTCACACAGGTTGGCTTCATTGATGAGGCCGTTTATCTGGCGTTGGAATGCGGCGTGACAATCTGTACATTTGGTGACCTGGTCCGTGTGCCTGGAACGGAGATGAGTCTTGCCGGTGCGAGAGAAAAGGGCGCAAAAGTACGAATTGTGTATTCCCCGGTGGATGCAGAGCAGTACGCTAAGGATCATCCGGAAGAGCAGGTTGTTTTTCTGGCTGTTGGTTTTGAGACAACGACACCGGCCAGCTGTCTGGCTGTAAGAAAGGCATCGGAGGATGGATTGACGAACTTCGCGCTGTTGGTGGCCAATAAGACGATGCCGGGTGCTTATGCAGCACTGAAAGGCAGCGCGGATGTTTTCCTTTATCCGGGACATGTCAATGCCATTACTGGTACGGAATTGTGTGAATCACTGGTGGATGAAGGCGTCAGCGGTGTTGTGGCAGGTTTTACAGCCAAAGAATTACTGACAGCATTGGCGGTGGCTTTGGTTAAATTCCAGGAGGGCAAACCGTTTTTCGTCAATGCTTATCCGAGAGTGGTGACACGGGAAGGCAGCCGAGAGGCACAGAAGCTGGTGGCAGATATGATGGAGAACTGTGATACAGAATGGCGCGGACTGGGCATTATTCCGAATTCAGGCCTGCGTCTGAAAAAAGAATGGGAAGCCTACGATGCGAGAAAGAAGTTCCATGTGCCTGAGATGAAAGGACGAAGCAATCCGGCCTGTCGATGCGGGGATGTTCTTCAGGGTAAATGCAAGCCGTCGGACTGCAAGGTATTTGGCAAAGGCTGTACGCCGCAGCATCCGATTGGTGCTTGTATGGTATCCAATGAAGGGGCCTGTTCTGCTTACTATCAGTACAGCTAAACAAATAAAGGGTGCAGAAATTCAAATATCAGGTGTGTGATCTGCCGAACAGGCAAAATTTCAGCACCGGAATATAAGAAAGTTCTGAATACAACAAATGAAAAATTTTATGACATGCATATGCGGGTCATATAAAAGGAGATGTTTCTGATGAATAATAAAACAGTTACAATGGCTCACGGTGCCGGCGGCAAGCAGACATCTGAACTGATTGATGAAGTATTTAAAGCACATTTTTCAAATCCGGATCTGACAGCGGATGACGCTGCTGTTCTTCCGGCTCCAAAAGGAAAGATTGCCATGTCAACAGATGGTTTTATTGTATCGCCAGCCTTTTTCCCTGGCGGCAATATCGGCAAATTATCCATCTGCGGTACGGTGAATGACCTGGCTTGCATGGGTGCAAAACCGTTATATCTTTCCTGTGCCTTTGTTATTGAAGAAGGTTTTCCGATGGAGAAACTGGAAGAGATCGCAGGTGCGATGGAGAAAACAGCCAAAGAGGCCGGTGTCCGCATTGTATCCGGTGATACGAAGGTTGCCGGAAAGGGTCAGGTGGACGGTGTCTTTATTACGACAACAGGTGTTGGAGAAATTCTTGATGGTGTCAGCACATCCGGCGACTATGCCAAACCGGGAGATGCTATTATTGTAACAGGTGATATCGGCCGACATGGATGTACGATACTGCTGGCAAGAGAAGATTTCGGTATTGATGCGGATGTAACCAGTGACTGTGCACCATTGTGGCCTACAGTCGAATCTGTATTAAATGCCACAAAAGATGTCCATGTGATCCGTGATGCCACAAGAGGCGGCGTTGGTACAGTTCTTTATGAAATCGCAGGACAGAGCAAGGTCGGTATTCGCCTGAATGCAGCAGATGTGCCTGTGGCACCGGAAGTCAAGGGTGTCTGCGGCATGCTTGGTCTTGAACCGCTTTATCTGGCATGTGAAGGCCGTCTGGTGATCATGGCGCCTAAGTCAGAAGCAGAAAAGATTGTCGAAGTACTGAGACAGTGTCCATATTCAAAGGATGCGGCCATTATTGGTGAAGTTACGGAGGAACAGCCGGGACACGTTGTGATGACAACAGAAATCGGTACACAGGCTTTGCTTCCTCAGCCGGGCGGCGAGCTGCTTCCGAGAATCTGCTAACAGTCACTGATCGGCGAGTGATTGAAAATTCGGACGGAGGGTCAGATTTTTGATCTGGTCATAGTCGACAAAATGGAGTTAATATGGAGAAAAAAATGGAAACGAGAGTGGCAGTCATTGCGATTATTATAGAAGATGGCAGTTCAGCACAGGAAGTGAATGAACTTTTACACGGTGCAGCTCAATATATTATCGGACGCATGGGAATCCCTTATCGTGACAAAGGGATCAGTATTATCAGCATTGCAATCGATGCGCCGCAGGATATCATCAGTACGTTGTCCGGCAAAATCGGCCGGCTGAAAGGTGTATCCGTCAAAACGGCGTATTCCAATGTTGTTTCAAAAGAGAATTAGAACCGCAGTTTATACAAAAGTTTTAAACAGCAAATGAAAGCGGAGAAGATAGAATGATTAAGATTGCTGTATATGGAAAAGGCGGTATCGGCAAATCAACCACTGTTTCGAATGTGGCTGCCGCATTAGCGGAAAAAGGGCTGAAAGTTATGCAGATCGGCTGTGACCCGAAGGCGGATTCAACCATGCAGCTGCGACATGGTGAAGCCGTACCGACTGTACTGGAGCTGGTGAATCAGCGCAAAAATGATTTTGAATTAGAAGATATGGTTCGCATCGGATTCGGCGGCGTCGTCTGTGTGGAAGCAGGTGGCCCGACACCGGGGATGGGCTGTGCCGGACGCGGTATTATTACGGCACTGGAGAAGCTGAAGGAAAAAGGAGCCTATGAGGTTTATCAGCCGGATGTTGTGCTTTATGATGTTCTTGGAGATGTTGTCTGCGGCGGATTTACCATGCCGATGCGAAAAGGCTATGCGGACAAAGTATTTATCGTTACTTCAGGGGAAAATATGTCTATCCATGCTGCGGCGAATATTGCCATGGCCATCGACAACTTCAAAAACAGAGGCTATGCATCTCTGGGAGGCTTGATCCTGAATCGCAGAAACGTTAAGCGTGAAGACGAAAAAGTGGCGGAACTGGCAGATGATTTTAAGACATCTGTAGTGGGAACCTTATCCCGCAGTGAACAGGTACTTCTGGCGGAGGAGAAGCAGCAGATCCTTCTGGAGGCTTTTCCGGACAGTGAAATGGCAGATGAGTACAGGAAACTGGTGGAGCAGATACTGGCTGTGTGTGAAGCGAGAGGATAGAAGGAGGCCGTTTTATGTTGAAAAGACTGGGTGGAACAGTCGATCCCAAAGGAGCGGCGACGGCCATCAAAGATGCGGAATTTCCGGTGCCATTTGCATCGGAACTGGAATTTAATTCGCCGGTACATGGAACATGGAATATCGTTCACACCGGCATGCAGGTGCCGGATGCTCATCAGATTTACGTCTGTGCCGATAACTGCATGCGTGGTGTTGTTTTAACAGCGGCAGAGATGAACGAGGCGGAACGTTTTTCCTTTGTTATCCTCAAGGAAGAGCATTTGCTGAACGGCAATCTGGAAGATATTACCATCGAAGGTGTGTCGGATGTGATCGAGAGATTGGAACAAAAGCCGAAAGCAGTTTTTCTGTTTACAGTTTGTCTGCATCATTTCCTGGGCAGCGATCTTGAGAGAATCTACGATGAACTGGGAAAACGATTTCCTGAAATCTGTTTTGTCAGATGTTTTATGGATCCGATCATGCGAAAGAGTGGTCTGACACCGGATCAAAAGCTGCGTTTGTCCATGTATGATCCTTTGAAGAAAGGAACAGTAACAGAAGAAGGGCAGCGAAGAATATCTATCCTGGGCAGCGATTTTGCACTGGACGAGACATCAGATCTCAAGAGATTGCTCAGATGCAATGATTATCAGATTAAAGAGTCCCCGGTTTGTGAGTCCTGGGAAGATTATCTTTCTCTGTCAGACTGCCGGATGATGCTGAACTGTTATCCGTCAGGAAAAGCCGGTACGGAATGGGCGGCAGAGAGACTGGGGCGGCCATTTATGTATCTGCCTTCCTGTTTTGATTATGATGAGATCATCGGGCAGCTGGAAGCATTATCAGAGTCAATGGAGCTTCTGGGTGTTTTGGATTATGAAGGTGAAAAAGAGAGCTGTGAAGCAGCACTTCATGAGGCACTTCTGGAAGTTGGAGACTGGCCGATCGCCATAGACGGGACGTTTCATCCGAGACCTATGGGATTGGCAAGACTTTTGATCTCCCATGGCTTTTATGTAGAACGGATTTATCTGGATGCCATCAGCCCTGAAGAGGAAAATGATTTCAAATGGCTTCAGCAGCATGCGCCTGAGTTGATGCTGCTTGCAACTGTGCAGGTGAAAATGCGTGTCCTTCCGAGAAAAACGGAGCGGGAGATGCTGGCATTGGGGCAGAAAGCGGCCTGGTTTACAGGCAGCAGACATTTTGTCAACATGGTACAGGGTGCGGGCCTGTATGGCTTTGATGGAATCCGGCGTCTGGCACATCTGATGGTTGAGGCAGCCCGTGAAGAAAAAGAGACACCGGATCTTGTGATCCGCAAAGGATGGGGGTGCGAAAGCTGCATATGAGACAGGCATATCGAATAATACCGATTTATACAGCCGATGTATCCGGCGTCTGTTCAGCCCTCTATGAATTGGGCGGTATGACAGTGATGCATGATCCATCGGGATGCAATTCGACGTATAATACCCATGATGAGATCAGATGGTATGATGAGGACAGTCTGATCTTTATCTCAGGTTTGACAGAAATCGATGCGATCATGGGAAATGATGAGAAGTTTATCCATGATATCGAAGAAGCGGCATCCGAATTGAAACCACGCTTTATTGCCCTGGCCAGTTCGCCGATCCCCTATATGAACGGCACGGATTTTCCGGCCATTGCAGAGGTAACAGAGCAGGATACGGGTATTCCGACCTTTGCAGTGCCTACGAACGGCATGCATGATTATGTGCGCGGGGCAGGTATGGCTTTGGAAGCCATTGCAGAACATTTTGTTTTGCCGAAAAGCCATGCAGAGGATGTTTCAAATAAAAACACGGAGGAAAAAGGCAGAAATCGTCTGGTGAACTTGCTGGGAGTTACGCCGCTGGATTTCGGGCCTCTTGATCATGCGGAAACGATGAAGCGCAGTCTGGAGCAATACGGCCGGCAGATCAACAGCATGTGGGCCATGGGAGATTCTTTGGATCAGCTGTCGAAATCTGCAGATGCAGCAGTGAATGTGGTTGTTTCATCTGTGGGGCTTCGGGCAGCAAAAGTATTGCAGAGAAAATTCGGTACACCTTATGTGGTTGGAGCACCGGTTGGCCGTTTCACGGAGAAGTTGTCAGAGGCAATGGAAGCAGCTGTCAGTGGTGAAAAGGAAGACAATGTTGTTTATGCAGCCTGCAGAATGTCGGCAGAGAATCTTCAAGATGTCAATGATGCGAAGGAGAGTCCGAGACACCGGGCGGAGATGACGTTGATTGGTGAACCGGTGACAATGGGCTCTCTGGCAGCAGCCATTGAACTTCAGTATGGCAGATCCGTTCGTGTATTGTGCCCGCTGGAAGAAACAGAAGGGTTGCTGACACCGGGGGATGAGGCTGTTTGCGGTGAAGAGATGATGGAACAAAAGCTGAAGGATGCAGGAATCATAGTGGCAGATCCGTTGTACAGACCAATCTGTCCAAAGGATGCTCAGTTCTTTGAATTGCCGCATATTGCTTTTTCGGGAAGAATTTATTTGAAGAAAATAAAACAGATGCCGGGATTTGCCGACCTTATCTAAATTTAAGGAGGACAAGAGATGGGATTGAATGAAACACCGTCAGGTGAGCGTGTACATATAGGTTTTTTTGGCCGGAGAAATGCGGGTAAATCCAGCCTGGTCAATGCTGTGACAGGACAGGAACTGGCTGTTGTATCCGATACAAGGGGAACCACAACAGACCCTGTCAGCAAGGCAATGGAACTGCTTCCGATCGGGCCGGTTGTCATCATAGATACTCCGGGTTTTGATGATGAAGGCGCACTTGGCGAATTGAGAGTCCGCAAAACAAGACAAATTTTGAATAAATCCGATGTGGCTGTGCTGGTGGCAGATTGCACAGAGGGCCTGAAAGACTGTGACAGAGAATTGATCGAGATTTTTCGACAGAAGGAGATTCCATGGCTGCTTGTCTGGAATAAATGTGATCTGAAGCCGGAACACCCGGAAGCCAAAGAAAATGAGATTTATGTCAGTGCCACAGAGAAGATAGAGATTGAAGCATTAAAAGAGAAGATTGCAGCCATCGGCAAGACAGAAGAAAACAAACTGATGCTGGTGGGTGATCTGATGCATCCGGGAGATATGGCTGTTCTTGTTATTCCAATCGACAAGGCGGCACCGAAGGGACGTCTGATTCTGCCTCAGCAGCAGGTTATCAGGGATATTCTGGAGGCGGAAGGCGCAGCTGTCTGTGTCAAGGAATATGAATTGAGGGAGACTTTGGAGAAATTCAAGGAACCGCCGGCCATTGTTATCACGGATAGCCAGGTTTTTGCAAAGGTATCTGCGGATGTACCGGAAAGTATTCCGTTGACATCTTTTTCTATTCTGATGGCCAGACATAAGGGACTTCTGGATACGGCTGTTCGTGGGATTGCCGCAGTGGAAGATCTGAAAGACGGAGATACAGTGCTGATCGCAGAGGGCTGCACCCATCATCGCCAGTGTGATGACATCGGCAGTGTTAAGATACCGAGATGGCTGAAGAATTACACAGGCAAAAAGCTGAATATTGAGCTGTGTTCCGGCAGAGAATTTCCGGAAGATCTGTCGAAATATGCACTGATTATTCATTGCGGAGGCTGTATGCTGAATGAGCGCGAGGTCCGCTATCGGATGAAATGTGCTGTTGATCAGGATGTGCCGATCACTAACTACGGCATCGCCATTGCCTATATGCAGGGCATCTTGAAAAGGTCTGTCAGTATGTTTCCATATCTGGCTGAGGAATTGCCGGATTAAAATATGCAGATGGTGCATATTTTCCATTTTCAGTCATATATATAAGAGTAAATGCTGCTGTGGCAGCGATATCGCAAAAATCAATGGACGTCCTGGGAGGGTGTTTCTGTGGCAGAATATCGGCGTTTTATTTCTTATATGTATTTATATGAAAACGGGAGAAAGACAATCAACAGTGGGTTTGTGAGAGTAGAAAGCCGGAATGGACAATGTCGGCTTTCTATTCATATGTCGGGAATTTATCATAGTGAAGCGAAAAAGTATCAGATTTATATGCTGATCAGAGTGTCCGGTGATTACATAGGGATTGCAATCGGAGACCTGTTGGTTCAGAAACAGACGAGGGATATGGAACTGACGATGGACAGTGATCATCTGATGGGAACAACGTATGATCTGGACCGTGTCGCTGGTATGGTTTTGCTGGGAGAAGATGGCGGCGTTTACGGTACCAGATGGGATGATGAACCGCTGGAAACAGAGAAATTTGTCAATAGAGAGCCGCTTTCAGAGATTTTAGTGAGATTTGGAGAGAAAAACAGTGATGCAGTAGCCGATGAAACTGATACGGAGAGAACCTTTGCGGATGCGGAGCCGGAAAGTGTCATAACGCAAGGGACAGAGCCTGAGGCAGAGAATCTGGTGCGTCCGCATGCGGATGAGAATCCGTTGATCCCTGAAGAGGAAGTGGCGGCATTTGTAGATGACGCAAGGATGGAAGCGTTTGAGAAAAATGAGAATCCGGAGAATAACGAGATTTTAGCTGTATCGAAAGAGCCAGAGATGTCGAAAGAACAAGCAGAAGAACAGGCAGAGCAAGAGCTGTACTCTAGGAGCAATGTCTATGACCTGCTGATGTCACAGCTTCCGCAGATGTATCCTTTTGATGATGACAGTGTGGCAGCCTGTGTGAGGATGGAACTTCAGGATATCGGGCGCATGCCGATGCCGTGTTGGATTTATGGCAGCAATAGTTTTCTGCTGCATGGATATTATTGTTACCGGCACTTGATACTGGCAAAGGTGGAGCAGAAAAAGGATAAAGAAGATGTCGGTGGGCGCGGCGAAAATGATGGGGCGTCAGAGGATGAAGGTGTTTATCTGATGGGTGTTCCCGGTATTTGGCAGCATCGGGAGCAATATATGGCTGCCATGTTTGGTTTT
>OLNL01003079.1_pt1 | contig 11521 bp, 10 predicted proteins | sample 1672181 | NCBI WGS metagenome assembly OLNL01 (sample SAMEA3136656, study PRJEB25190) | human gut metagenome | biome: human gut; feature: human-associated habitat; material: faeces | place: Austria | collected 2013
CGACTATTGGCCATCCAATAAGTATTAATCGGGGACTCCTCATCTGGCAACAAGGTCTTCTCCAAGATAGCTATGCCATAGACTGGCTCCATCTGCTCGTACATCTTATGCGTCTGTCCTTGTTGACGTAATTGTTGCACATTTTCCACCAGCTGGTTAGCCAAATAATAATGAAAACGATTGAGAAAATAATGCTGCTTACGCACCTGAATCTCAATAATGACCTCAGTTCCATCATTCAACTTAGCCCGAACATCCACTGACGTTGAAAAAAGCTCATCCTCATCAAAGCCTTTTTTATGAAGCTGTGTCCCCTCCAAAATCTGGGCATCCACAACATCCAAATCCAAAATATCTCGAATAAAAGCCACCGTCACCTCAGGCAGGCTAAAAATCTTCTTAGCCATGATATCCAAGGTCGGTGAGACATGCTTGTGTCTTTTTTCCATTTACTTCTCCTTAAGAAAAAATAGAGGGTTGCCCCCTACTTTTATTATTCGGAAAAAGCTTTTGATTACACTATAAGATCCATTAAGAAACCAAATAATAGTTCACTTTCAAGTCTCTTAATTGATCATAACCCAAATACTCATCGTTCTGAAGTCGACCTAAAACAATTCTAGGATGAATGCCTATCTCATCAGAAAAGTTCTTAATCGCTTGTTTATCAAAGCAACCTTCATCTATGAATCTTTGATAGTCTTGAGGGGCAATTAGTAAATCTTTCGCAAACTGGTCTGCTAGTTCCTCAGAACGTCTATAAGAGTCACTATCTCCATCATCAGACCAAAAGTCATTCTGAAGAATATGACCAATCTCATGGAAAAGTGAAAACCAAAAAATATCTGATGCTTTATTACGATCTGTTAATAACAACAAGACACTACCGTTTCCAAATTTCTTTGTTGCACCATTTAAATTGGCATTTGCTAAAGCAGGAAGGCCCACTAGGACAACTCCACACTCTAGCAAGATATCAGTCAACTCTTGAGCAAAATCCTTTGGATCTTGTCTCGTCAGTTCCCTCAATGTTGGCAAGCTTCTCTCTAACTCTCTACGATTAAGCTTCGTGGTCGTTTTATTACGAGCTTTTTTAGATGCTAACTTTAGCATAATATTGGAATTAACAATACTCTTTTCGGTAAAATCACGTGTATTACGATAACTCACTAAATGGTTAAAAGTCATGAGATATTCTAGACTCGATACTTCTAGAATCTTCCGAAGCTCTGTAATCTTTTCACCGATACTATAGCGTTTCTCTGGAACGTAGCCTTTTTGCTTAAAATACTTAAAGTCAATCATCTCGCATATTTCCTTCTCGCGACCTTGATCAAACTCTCTTTGTTCTATAATTTCAGCCACTTTCACATCATAAATATTTTGAAGGTTGAGCCAAGTCTGCATAGAAACACCACTTAGCTTGGCTAACTTATGAGCTGTCTCCTTACTAATAGACTCCTCAGCATTAACTAGCTTGCTTACAGTCTTGGCAGAAACTCCCAGGCGCTCTGCAAATTCTTTCTGCGTCACATTGTAATCTTCGATTAACTCACTGACATACTGACCTGGATGAAAAGCAATCAGGTCTTTGTACTCAACAATTTTTTTACTCATAATGATTGCTGACCTCCTCTATTTTCAGGATGTAGAACTAAAAATAAGGTAAATCAATTTGATTATTGAGAATTTTTTCTACAATCTGATTATTTAGTAAAGCAACAAATATTCTAATCTGATTTCCTGAGACGGTGATCTTGTTATTTTCAAATTTTGGAATATCACCCAAAGTATATTTGTTATTTTCATCTTTAGCATGGTCTTTCAAATTATTTATAGCCAACAATAATTTCTCACCAGTTATTTGATTAATCATTTTGTTACCATGACCACTATAAAATGATAGTGATTTAGATAAAGCCTCATTATCAGTAACAACATTCATTATTGAATCAATATTATCAATTTGAACTTCAATTTTATCAGTTGTTAACAAAAATTTATTTTGATCACTGCTGTTAAAGCGTTTTAAAACTTTTTCAGCATAGGCATTTATATGAGTATAGAGTTGAAATTGCTTATCAACTCTAAAAGTATCATAAACATTAATCGAAAAAGTGGTATCATTTTTTTTAGAAATCATACAAATAAAACTTGACATAGGTAATTCTATGCTATCTTTAATTTCATGAGTAATCATATCAATTCCATTATTAACACCAACATGCTTCTTTAAGCCTAAAAATAATTTATCTTTCACTAATAATTTATTTATATTTAAAGGCGCAATTAAAATGATTTCTTCTTCATTCTCCAAATAATAATATAAAACAAGATTTGGCTTGAATCCATTTTGAGAATTTGAAAAATCAATATCATCAATACTCTTCAATCTGCGTTCTGGCTTTGAGTAATCAATATCAAAAAAATCAACCAGCTTATAATATGGACTTCCTGTAGTTAATTTTTCAATTGAAAAGCTCTTTGGATTATCAAAAGTTCCTAAATCACTTATTTCTTTTAATTTATCATTACTTGGAAATTTTATATTCTTCTGTATATTCTCTAATTCTTTATCTGCAGTATTTAAATACTTCACAACAATTTCATCTTCAATTACTTGAGCTAAAACAACTCTTTTCAAAATTTCATCCATTTCCAATTTCCTTACCTACAATACCTAGATTACTATTTGTACTTGTTCCTAAATAAACAAAATTTATATTTTTACCTAGTAACCTTTTTAACTCTTTATTTTGAACAAATAGTAGTAATTCTTGATCATCTTTCTTCCCTATAACCAATGAATATCCAAAAAGCATTAAGGGAACATTAACAAATAGTTCATTTGAGTTCCAGAAAAAATAACCTAAAATTATTTGAATCAGTAACACCCCAATAATTCCTGTTATAGGAGCTTCCGGAACCGAAATTGTCGTAACTACAGGTAATAATACTCCTAAAATGAACTCCCTGCTTCCATTATTATAAGAGTACCCTAATGTGCCTTCTTTTGACTCAGTTCTCAAATAGCCCCTGCTCTCTGAGATCTTACGCTTTACATAGCATAATGAACTTAATGAATACAAAGATAATATAGATAAAATAATGAAGGCTACCTTTTTTGTAGTTACTAATATTTGAAAATCAGGAAAAAATTTTCCATTTGTCTCTACGTATTGAGCATACATAATTATAATTAGAAATAGGTAACTTAATAAAAATGATGAGACAAAATATGCACGCTTGAATTTGCTACTGACATTATCATTAAACATTTAACTACATCCTATTCTTTCTTTTCCACCTTCACCTGTCCATTCATAAGCATTGGCAAGAGCCAGTCGCGCAGTTGGGTAAGTTGTTTATTCTCTTCGATTAAATTAAGTTGCTGTTTATCAATCACTTCTAATTTTTGATTAATCTCAAATAATAATTTCAACGGAATTGCAGGGACTACAATTTTGTTCATATTTTCTTGATTAATTTTCATTTGAATTGAACCTGTTTTAATTTTCATAACCGAAACATCCTTCAATAGCATCATAAGGAGTTTACAACTATGATTCTTAATTGGTTCTAGCACATGAGCGTGATTGTTTACCCAATTTTTTCCTGAAATACGTTGTAAAATAGGGGTTCCTTTCTCTGTCATTACAGAACCATCTTCAGCCATTAAAACATAATCTCCGTCAAAGATATAATCATTGACATAATCCATTATACCAGTAGCACCATAATACGGTATTTCACCTTTTACAAGCCCTCTATCATTACTTGATAACGGAACTCTTTTTGAGTCATGGCATATTGTAATATCCCCCAACTTCTCCACTCTCCACCCCTCTGGGATTTCGCGTTTGAGTTCTGGGTGATAGACCATCTTTCCACCTGATGATTTGTAGGGTTTGCCATTCTGGTCTGGGAAATCAAACTGCACAAACCAGTAGTCATAGATGGTCTTGGCCATGGCTTCCAACTCTTGGTTGATTTGGTTGTTGGTTTGGATTTTTTTGTCCAAAGTACCCAAAATATCTGTTATTTGATTTTGTTGTTGGATTGAAGGAACATTCGGTATCTTAGTATCTCTTAAATTATCGTTATATAATCTTTTTATGGTACTTCCATTTGTAGTAATAAAAGGATTTGTCTGTAAAAAATAATAAAGAAACTGATTTGTTACCTTTGATTCATCATTTTCTATCCATACTATATTGGAATCCTGAAAATACGAATCTTCTCCATCAAATATTACTGTTTTCCCAATTGTTCCTGCAGCAGAAATTAAAATATCACCTTTTTTAGGGTATGAATATTTCTCTTTGTATTCACGATAAATCTTTTCATCAATATAGACTGTCGGAGTACCACCAAACGTTGAGATCTTATAAAAAGGGATTCCTGAAAATTCATTTGTCTGAGATTTTAATATCCTCTTACACATTGAGATTTTTCCAATCTCCCCTAACCTTATACTACTCATACGTCAACCCCTTCATTTGCTCTTCAATCTCCTGCTCCAAGGCATGTGATTGCTGGAAGAGGTCTGAGAGTTTGTCTTGAAAGGCGGTCATCTTGGCTTCAAACTCTTCTGCTGTAATGTCTACATAGTCGATTTTGATGTCAAAGTATTGGCCTGCGCTGAGAGAGTAGTTTTTCTCCTTGATATCCTCATAAGAGACGGTGACAGAAAAGTCCTCAACAGCTTCTTTCTTGATAAAAGTCTCGACAATCTTCTGCTCTTCCTCAGGAGACAGCACGGTCTTTTGGTTCTTACCTTCCTTGACCTTGGTTCCGAGGTTTGAGGCATCAATGAGGACAATATCGCCCTTGTTTTTCTTATCGATAAAGAGGATGGAGACGTTGGTACCTGTCGTCGCAAAGATATTGGACGGCATAGAAACGACACCAGCCAGCATTTGATTATCTATTAAGTGTTGGCGGATTTTCTTATCAATGCCATTTTGCGCCGTAATAAATCCTGTCGGCAAGACCACAGCTGCCTGTCCGTCTGATTTCAAAGAATAGATAATGTGCTGAACAAATAGTTCATAAATTGCCATAGAATTCTTTTTACTTTTAGGTGTTTTAGGCACACCTGCAAAGAAACGCTCACTGGCTTCTGGCAAGGCCTCCACTTGGTCACGCCACTCTGAAAAGTCCAACTTAAAAGGAGGATTGGATACGATATAGTCCATCTTTTCAGGATGACGGTTACGCAAAATGGTATTGCCTTCAACGATATTATGGATGGAGTGTTGCAGTCCATTCAAGATGAGGTTGAGACGGAGTAGATTGGATGATTTTTGTGAGATATCCTGACTGTAGACAGTAGCCTTATCCACACCAATACGACTGGCGAGATTCATGAGCAAGGTTCCAGAACCAGCAGATGGGTCATAGATACGCACGTTTTGAGGCCTATCATTTCCCACCAAGATATCAGCGATAATCTTAGCGACAGAGTGAGGAGTATAGTATTCTGCATAAGTCCCACCACCATCTTTGTTGTAGTCCTTAATCATATACTCAAAGATGGTAGAGAAAAAGTCAAAGCCTTGAGAAAAAATAGCCTCATCAAACTTAACGCGAGCAAGGAGATTGATGACAGATTTTGCGACTTCGTTACGCTTACTGCTATCTGAGATGTTATCGGTAATCAGGCGCTCATTAAAGAGACGAACAGTTGTATCCCCTTCTGTATGGACCGAGAAGATATCGTTATTGTCAATGGCGATTTGATTGAGTGTGTTCTCAAACGTCTCATAAAAATCGGATTCATTTTGCTTGCGATGGAGCGTTTCGATGAATTGATTTGGCTTCATCCAGGCTGTTGAAGTTCCGATATCCTCTAGGAGCCAATCATAATCCTCTTCACTCATAGATACTAAATGGTCATAGGTGTTTTCCGAGTCGACATTTTGTGCTTCATAGAGAAACTTGTCATTCAAGAATTTGTACAAGAAAGATTGGGTAAGGAGCTTGTACTCTCCTGCTTCACCTCCTAAACCAGCGTGGGTAAAGACTGCTTTCAAATCATCTACCAAGTTTTGGACTTGGACCTTATATTGTTCATTCATTAGTTTTGATATTCCTGTTCGTATTCTTCAAATAAAGATTCAACAAGATTGTTGAAGTCTTGTTTTGTCAACTTTTCATTTCCTGCTGACTCTGTATTTTTCATTTCTTTGCGTGCCTGTTCACGAATCATTCGTTTCAAAAAATCATTGTTATCAAGGACACCTTGATTTAGACCAATTTGATAATCTAAATTGGCTTTTGAGCCTTTAATCACATGGAAGATAACTGGAAATTCACTTACTACGGTTGAGTTGGTAACATGCTTGAAAGAACGAGCTGCCATTTCATCGCCATTGAAATTCATAGCTAGTCGTCGCATTCGGCTCTTATAATCTTCAAATGCGTCAAACAGATTTTGATACTCAGTCTGAGTTTCTTTGATATTCTCCATTGTGAGGCCTTCCTGCTCATAAATCATATGTTTCTTCATGATTCTACGGAATTCCTCATAGAGATTTACCCATTCAGGGTCTTTTTCATCTGGACGACCGTTAATCCCACCTGCCACTCTTTTGCGAAGCTCATAGAGATCATTCGCTGCTAGTCGTAACTCCTCTTCTGCGATTTTAACGAAACTAAATGTCGTATCAGACATTGCTAGATTAAGCAAGGTTCGACTTGAAAATTCATCAGGTTTTTCCATAAGTGAGAGGTTAAGTAAACGTCTTGAAATCACGTTCAACAAAGTCGAAACCTGGTTAATGTCAATTTTATTTAGAAGTTCACGATGTCCTAAAAGTCGAGCAACATTATAAAATTGCTTCATCGCTTCTAGAGCTTTTCGTAACTCAATCAGTTGATGTCTATCCCTCACTTCGTCGATGGTTTGAGAGAAGAACTCTAGATTCTCAGTTGGATAATTCATCAAAATTGTCTCTGATTTTTCAAGCTGTTTACTAATTTCATCTGCTGAAACAAAGAGAGAACCAAAAACATTTTCAGCATCTTCTCCTGTGTTTTTTAGATCATATTCCTGATTGAGCTCCTCCAAATAAGCACGATTAGTTTTATCAAATTCTTTCGAAATATCTGCAAAGTCAATCACATATCCAAATTGATAATCCTTGTATGGACGATTAACACGTGTCAATGTTTGAAGTAAGTTATGGGCCTTGATTTTGCGACCTAAGTACAATCTTTTCAATCTAGGTGCATCAAATCCTGTTAGCAACATCGAATATACAATGACAAGGTCAATTTTACCTTCTTTATAGCTCTCTACACGATCTTTCTTGTACTCTTTATCTCCTTCATCATGAAGAATTAAAGCTGATGTGATATTTGTCTCCCCACGACTTCTACGTTCTTCTAATTGCTTTTCAATCTCACGAGCTTGCTTAGATGAATCACAAACAATCATTCCACCGATGGAATCATCATCGAAGACAATATCGCGTGCTCTATTGAAATCTTCTAGAATGAAATCCAACATTGGTGAGACATAACGTGGATGAGCAAAAATATCATCTTTTGAAAGATCTCCACGCAAGATTTCTTCATTGATGGTTTGAAGAGTCTCTTTATAAGAGGTTTCAATATCTTCACGCATCAGACGAAGTGTAAAACCATCATCAATCGATTGATTGTAGTAGTATTTATGGATATAATCACCAAAAATATCACGTGTCGTTGCATGACTTTCCTTGGTTTTACCATCTTTTTTATATGTTATTAGGGGCGTTCCAGTCAGCGCAATCTTAATAGCATTTTTATCTGCATTGTATAGATTTGGGAGATAGGAGCCTTTCTCATTATATGAACGGTGAGCTTCATCAATAAAATAGATATTTTGACGATTTAAATCATAGCCTGAATGATCTGTTAAATCTGAATTATCCTTAAATTTTTGAATATTAACGACAGCAACTTGATAAGCATCATGTTTTTCATTCAATTCTTGTGGACGGTTAATCCTTTTTACTTTCAAGCCACGTTTCGTAAACTCTCGCGTAGCTTGGTCTGCAAGATCTAAGCGGTCAACTACAAAATAAAACTGAAGAACAATTTCCTGTTTTGAGAAATAATTTGTAAGGTACCTGATATTAAAATAAGACAAGGCAGTTTTTCCAGACCCTTGTGTATGCCAGATTACACCTTTCTTCACTCCTTTTCCAATTGCATCCTCAATTGCCTTTGTTGCAAAAAACTGTGGATAACGCATCACATGTTTTTGCAGTTGAATAGTGCCATCTTTCGAGTGTTCTTCTACATAAGCTAATCCATAGCGAAGCAAAAACAATAATCTTTCCTTTTGATAGAGTGATGAGATAAATGTATTACAAGGTGTACTTGGATCTTGATTTGTCTTAAATTCTGGCTGAGATTTCAAGGCAAATCGATTAACATCTTTTAATACTGCGTCAATCTCCTCTTCACCTAATGAACGTATAGAATAAATTAGTTCCTCTTCTCTTTCTTCCTTAAATGCATTGAATTTAGTTTTTGAGAATGCATTTGAACAGTAAAAGGACCCTTGCTTTTGTTGACCTTGACCACTGATATAAGGTAAATTATCTGAGAATGAAAGCAATTGGGTAATATTATTGAAACGACGAAATCTCCTATTCTCAAATCTAACAGCTGTTCGTGATTGCTCAGATTGAATAGCAGTCTTACCATCACGAATGGCATTAGGTTGTTTCACTTCAATATATGAAAGTGGCAAGCCATTTATAAAAATGACAATATCAGGTCTAAACTCGTCTCCTCCATTTTGACAGGTTACCTCTAAAGCAAGGTGAAATGTATTATTCTTAGGGTTTTCCCAGTCAATATAAGTTGGACCACTATTACTTACTATACGTTTATAAAAAGCACGTCCTAAGTCATTTTGATCTAATTCAATCTTGATATTATTAAGTTCTCTTTCAACATCCAAATCAGTTGCATAATTGTTGAACTTTAAATATTGCTCTCTAAAAATTCGAAGTAAAATATTTGTTTCAGGATCTCTTCCCATAATCTCCTTACCATTATGAGGAAGATATGTATACCCCAAACGCATTAAGTGTAAGGCTGCTGGAATCTGAACCCTAGTTAATTCTGAAAACTCTCTTCTAGAAACCATTGTTTCACCTCTCCGTCCTGTCGTAATCCCTTACATTATAGCATTTTCACGGTTTCTTTCATAGTTTTGGAAAAGTTCAAACAAAAAAACACAGCTTGGTTCCGTGTTTTTATCTTCTATTTACTCTTTTTTTCTGAATGAGTTTTTCCACTCTTTGGTAACTGGCTTCAATTTCTTCCTTGCTAAAGAGTTTTGATTGTAAGTCTTCCCAGCTACTGCCGATGGCTGGATTAGTTTTATTCTTCATAAGTTTCTCTTTTTACTCTCCCCTATGAATCGTAAACCCTGTGGCTTGTTGGTTAGCCATGATGATCATGTCTGAAATCTGAACACGTCGTGGTTGCTTGGTGACATATAGGACCGCCTCCGCAATATCTTGGGCTTGGAGGGCTTCCAAACCTTGATAGACCTTGGCTGCCTTGTCCTTGTCACCGTGAAAGCGAACTTGAGAAAAGTCCGTCTCAACAATACCTGGCTGAATGGTTGTCACCTTGATATCTGTGGCGATGGTATCGATACGTAGCCCATCACTGAAAGTCTTGACAGCGGCCTTGGTTGCTGAATAAACAGCGGCGCCTGCATAAGCATAGATGCCTGCTGTAGAGCCCATATTGATGATATGGCTCTCATTGGCAGCTACCATACTCGGCAAAATCTGACGTGTCACCATCATCAAACCCTTGACATTGGTGTCGAGCATGGTCAGCAGGTCTCACTCTTCGTAGTCTTGGTAAGCTGTTAGGCCTAGTGCCAGGCCTGCATTATTGACTAAGACATGGACTTGCCCCACACTTTTGAGAATGGCTTGGCAAACATCCTTGACAATGTCCATATCGGTAACATCCAATGTAAAGGTCCAAACTTTTTGGCCTGGATAGGTGGTTTGGAGCTCTTCTTTCAAGGCTTCTAAGCGCTCCACACGGCGACCTGTCAAGATGAGGTTAGCCCCCTCTCTGGCAAAAGCACACGCCGTAGCTTCGCCAATGCCTGAAGTTGCTCCTATAATAAGTACGTTTTTTGGCATGATATCCTCCATTTCAATGATTCCGCTGCCCTAATCGTTGTTGGTCAATTCACTCAACTTCTTGATAAAATCAGGAAGTTCTAGCTTGGGGTGACTATATTTCTTGTTCCCTGATTTCCAAAATATCCAGAGTAACTGGTTGAAACCGTCTTGAAGAACCTTTTTTGTTGGTCAGTAAGATTGCCAAATTCTTGTAACAACTGACCTAGTTTAGGGAGAGTTTTTATCCCAAGATCGTCTAGACTTTCAATTCCAGAATCAAGAATGGTATCAAAGAATAAATCTCAGACTTGCTTGAGTTCTTGATTTGGCAAGGTCTCAAGCAAGTCTTGAAAGGTCTCTTTCAAGCGTTGACTCAAGTCCGTCGGCTGGTCCTCATAAACAAAATCATTTGTTTCCAAGTCAACCTGCCAAAGTAAGACATTGTGTTGTGCAATGCCAATGCCATCTGATGCTACAAGCTTTGCGGCCTTGTCCCAGTAGAGCATGACTCCACAACGGATTCTTGAGGTCTGACAACCGTCATCTTAGCTTTCAATTCTTGGTAAGAAGGCTTCTCTAAGAGTTATTTCATCAAACCTCGAGAATCTAGAAGCAAGAGCTCTGCTATTTGCTCACGTAGAACAAGTCGAGCTTTGAATAGCCGAATAGAGGGCAAGATTACCACCCTTTGAATGGCCAGAAACAAGTGATATAGCCACTGAGATTAGGCAAGTGATCAGACCGAAAGGCAATAGCTGAGCGATGAGCTGGAATTTCTCGACTATAGGTCAGCTGAAAATCCTCCTTCCATCCAATGACACTATATCTGTCCCACGAAAGACAAGCTGATGGTAGTCTAATTCAGGTAAACTGAAAATTATGGCTGCAAATTGCTTTTCAACTTCCTTGTCCAAGACACTACGGTAGCTACTTAGATTAAGTCCCGCAAAACGCCTCGACCTGACCATAGATTCAGCTAGTTCAACCCGTTTCTTAGTCACCATGAAGCTGTAGTCTAGATTCAGGTCTTTCTCCTCGCATAATCATGTAAATTGAGGGGCTTCTGTAAATCACTTGCTGTGAACCATTTGTCATAGGTCAGGTAACCAATTTCGTTGATACAAACCTTATCCAAGATATTGAGAGGTTCTTGATCAAAGGTAAGCTCCTTCACCTGTTCAAGATAATCGATTAAATTGGGCATGGTAAACTCCTTGAAAGTCTTTCTTACTTTGATTTTACTAGAATTTTCACAAAATTGTTAGTGAAAAATGTGATATGATAAGAGAGATTATTTATTAAGAAAAGGAAACTTATGACTATTTCACGATTTTACCGTATCTTACTAGCTCTTTGTGGACTGGTAG
>OLNL01003083.1_pt1 | contig 11511 bp, 9 predicted proteins | sample 1672181 | NCBI WGS metagenome assembly OLNL01 (sample SAMEA3136656, study PRJEB25190) | human gut metagenome | biome: human gut; feature: human-associated habitat; material: faeces | place: Austria | collected 2013
CGAGGACGAACGAGAAGATAACACCATCACACTGAAAACGACAGGCACGGATGCGGCTGCTTATTATGTTCTTCGGACACATAATGAAACAGTCAGAAAAGTCACCGGCGGAACAGCAGAAAAGCTGGAAGATTCTGCATGGCTGATCCGTGCAGAGCAGAGTGAGGTGACTATTACACTCGGTTCAGCCGATCAACGGTATTACTACGAGAAAGGGGCGAAAAACAAATGAAAGTATGTATCGTAGCAGAAGGCTGTTATCCCTTTGTCGTAGGTGGAGTTTCCAGCTGGGTGCACAGCCTGATCCAGCTTTTTCCGGAAACAGAGTTTATTATTCTTGCCATTGCGGCAAACCGTTCCCAGCGTGGAAAGTATGCATATGAGCTGCCGAAAAATGTTTCCGCCGTCTATGAATTGTATCTCGACGATGTGGACTGGGGTGGAAGCAAGAAGATGCATAAACACCGTCTGAAAAAGGAGCAGTATCAGGCGCTTCGAAGTTTGATTCTCGATCAGGATATCGAGTGGAATATCCTGTTTGATTTGTTCCAGAAAGAAAATATTTCTCTGAACGGTCTTTTGATGGGAGAGGACTTCCTGAATGCCGTAAGAGACTGCTATGATCTGAAATACAGCCAGATCGTATTCTCAGACTTTTTATGGACAATGCGCTCGATCTATCTGCCGCTGTTCCTTACAATGCAGACCGAACTCCCCAAAGCAGATCTCTATCACTGCGTTGCAACCGGTTATGCCGGCGTGCTGGGGGCTATGGCAAAGCATTTCTACGGCAGCCGTCTTCTGATTTCCGAGCATGGAATCTATACCCGTGAGCGAGAGGAAGAACTGATCAAGGCGAAATGGGTTGCAGGAATCTACAAAAACATCTGGATCGATCAGTTCCGAAAAATGTCAAAGCTGGCCTATAACGAGGGAATATTGATCACATCTCTGTTTGAGCATGCCCGTGAACTGCAGATTGAACTTGGATGCCCGGTGGAAAAAACCATGGTAACACCGAACGGAATCCGCGTGGAAAATCTTCAGAACATTCCGGGAAAAACAGAGGAGGATGAGGGCAAGATCAATATCGGTGCGGTTCTTCGTGTCACGCCGATCAAAGACGTGAAAACGATGATTCAGGCATTCGCCTTTGCAAAAGAGCGTGACAGCCGTCTGAAGCTCTGGATCATGGGACCGTGGGAAGAGGACCGCGAGTATGCGGAAGAATGCTTTCAACTTGTGTCCGATATGGAAATTGCGGATGTGGTATTCACTGGAAAAATTAATATCCGCGATTATCTTGGACGCATGGATGTAACCATCCTCACCAGCATCAGTGAAGGTCAGCCGTTGACGATCCTTGAGAGCTATGCAGCACATAAGCCGGTCATTGCGACGGATGTTGGAAATTGCTATGGCTTAATTTATGGTGAAAGCGATGATTTTGGTGCGGCTGGAATTGTCACGCACATCATGAATATTGAAGAAATTGCGCAGGCGATGCTGGATATGGCTGCAAGTGAGAAAAGACGTCTTGAAATGGGCGAAATCGGTTACCGCCGTGTGATGCAGAAGTACCGCGTGGAATATATGCAGAAAACATACTGGGATATTTATCGGGATTTTGCAGAACAGATGAAGCTGGAATGGAAAGAAGAACCGGTAAAACTGCCGGAAACACAGGAATAAAGTAAGCGCCGTAAAGCGGAAAGGGGCAGAAAACATGGCAGGAATAGGAGTTCGCCTGAACCGAATCTTTGAAAAAAATACAATTGCGACAAACCTGATTGGATTTTCATACAGTACCGTGGTAACGATCGCGCCGATGATGGTTATTATCATCAATCTGATCTTAATGGAGTATCTGCTTAAGTTTTCCAGCGTTGGATATGCCACGCGTGAGCTGTTCTCCTGTACGATTCTCTACATCTTTATTTTTTCCTTACTGACAGCATCGCCATTCAACGCGGTGTTGTCCCGCTATATGTCGGACGTGATTTACGAGGAGCGGTATCAGGATATCCTTCCGTGTTACCATATTGGAATGATTCTGAACATCGGTTTAAGCTGTCTGGTAGGCATACCGTTCTGTCTATGGGAGCATTTCGTCGGAAAAGTGTCGACTGCGTATGTGTTCTGTGGATTTTGCGGCTACATCAGTCTCGTACTGGTTTTCTATTCGATGATTTACCTTTCCATCTGTAAGGATTATCAGAGAATCTCACAGTATTTCTTCTTTGGAATGCTGGTTGCGTTTGTTCTTGCTCTGATTCTGCATTTCATTGTGAAGTGGGAGACCACCCGCAGTATGCTGTTTTCGCTGACCGTCGGGTTCTTTGTGATAGCGACATTGGAAAATGCGCTGATCCGTCGGTATTTCGTCAAAAACAGCAACCGTTACTGGCCGGTGCTGCAGTATTTCAAAAAATACTGGAAACTCATTTTTACGAATTTCCTGTATATTCTGGGACTGTATATTCACAACTTTGTATTCTGGACAACCGACATGCGCATGGAACTCGTGAAGACTTTCGTCTGCAATCAGCCGTACGATATGGCTTCCTGCCTTGCCATGTTTACGAATATTTCCGCGTCGATCATTTTCATTGCGCGCGTCGAAATGCGTTTCCATGAGAAATATAAACTGTATTCCGAGGCGGTCATCGGAGGAAAGGGCGCGGATATTGATAATGCGAAGAAGCGTATGTTCCGCCAGCTTTCCAGTGAATTGATGACACTTGCGCGCTTTCAGTTTATTATTTCTGTTGTAGTTTATCTGATTTGTGTTATTCTATTACCAAGAGAAGGATTTTCCGGCATGACCCTGAAAATTTATCCGTCCCTTGCGGCTGGATATTTTATTCTGTTTCTCATGTATGCGGAAATCATTTTTTTGTATTATTTCGACGATCTGACTGGCGCAATCCTGACGGCGATTGTGTTCTGCCTCGTTACCTGGATCGGAAGCCTGATTGCCACACATCTGCCGGTCATCTGGTACGGTGTGGGAGTCATAGCCGGTGCATTTGCCGGATGGAGTGTAGCTTTTGCGAGACTGCGGTGGGTCGAAAAAAATATGGATGCGCACGTTTTCTGCCGCGGAAATCTGATCAAACGCGGCCGAGGAAAACGGCCATCCGGTATGGCTTATCAGAGAGCAGAAGAAGAGAGACAGAAGGAGGAGATGTAAATGAGTACAGCTACGATTGTAAAGTTTTGTGTTATTCTGGTTGGAATTGGAATTATGGCGATCACATTTGTGCTGCATGCGGAAAAGAAACTGACAGTAAATCTGGCGGTTACCTGGGAACTGCTTGGTATAGCTGCAATTTTAAGCGGTGCAGTTCCGAAGTTTTCCGGATGGAGCAGCCGATTAAGTTTTGGAAGTCTTGTGGTGCTTCTTATAACTGCATTTCTGGTATTATGGGGTGTTTATCAGATGACGATACAAATTTCTTCACTGATTATGAAAAATCAGGAACTTGCAATACAGGTTTCACTTTTAAATCAGGAGAATGAAAGGATTTTGCAGGAATTGGAAAATTTGACGGGAAAGAGCACCAGAGAGTTATAAAACAAGTCAGGCGGAAAAGATATATGAAAAAAATATTGTTTGTGATAAATACACTTGGACGGGCAGGAGCAGAGACAGCACTCATCGAACTTCTGAACCATCTCGATGTGGATGAATATGAGATTTCTTTGTATGTGCTTTTAGGACAGGGAGAAATGATCTCAAAGGTACCGCAGAAGATCCATGTAAAAAACAAGAAAATCTGTACCGATTCTGTACTTTCCAGTGCGGGACGGCAGAAAATGCTGCTGACATCGTTGGCGGCACTGTTCCGAAATGGACATACCGGGGAAAAGATTGCTTACATAATTAAAAATCTGTGCGTGATGAAAAAGACGGGAAAAATCCAACCAGACAAACTGCTCTGGCGTGTGGTTTCTGATGGCGCGGACCGGTTTGATGAAAAGTTTGATCTGGCAGTTGCCTATCTGGAGGGAGGTTCGACATATTACGTTGCAGATCACGTAAATGCAAAGAAAAAAGCTGCATTTGTTCATATTGCTTACGGCGATTCGGGATATACACGGGAAATGGATCGTGGTTGTTATGAAAAAATGGATGTGATTTACACTGTTTCGAAAGAGACTCGTCGCCATTTTCTGGAATTTTATCCGGAGTATGAGAAAAAGGTTCAGATTTTCCATAATATAATAGACAGCGAAAGAATTGAGTGCGAGGCGAAAAAGCTGGGCGGTTTTTCAGATTCCTATGACGGTGTCCGTATTCTGACGGTCGGGAGACTGGCATATCAGAAAGCGTATGATATTGCCGTTCAGGCGATGAGACAGATTAAAGATGCCGGTTATCAGGCGCGGTGGTATATTATCGGCGAGGGGGCCGAGCGGAAAGCACTCGAAAAACAAATTGCAGAGCTGGGTCTGCAGGCGGATTTTGTACTGCTTGGAATGAAAGAAAATCCATTTCCCTACTATGCACAGTGCGATCTCTATGTGCATGCGACGCGGTTTGAGGGAAAAAGCATTGCCATTCAGGAAGCACAGATGCTTGGCTGTGCTGTGATTGCATCGGACTGCGCCGGAAACAGGGAGCAGATGGAAGATGGCGTTGATGGTCTGCTCTGCCCGCTGACACCGGAGGGCATTGCAGAAAAGATAGAGGAATTAATTGATGATCCTGAAAAAAAGAATCGGCTTGCTGCGGCAGCAAAACAGAAAGTGAACGGACAGACAGAGAAAATTCAGCGGCTGCTGGATCTGATGAAATGAGGCGGGAAATATGGGACAGAAAGAGGTACTGCTGATTATTCCGGCATACAACGAAGAAAAAACCATAGGAAAAGTGATGGACCAGCTGGCACAGCCGGAGATCTCCGATATTGTCGATGTACTGGTTATGAATGATGCATCCTCGGATAAAACAAACTGGATGGCAAAACAGCGCGGTTATGCGGTAGTAACGCATGTTTTTAATCTTGGTTATGGAAGCGGACTGCAGCTTGGCTATAAATATGCCATTCGCCGTGGGTACCAGTACGTGATCCAGATGGATGCGGATGGCCAGCATGATGTATGCAATATTCGAAAGATTTATGAAAGACTGAAAGAAAAAGATGAGGACGGAAGAACACCGGATATCGTTCTGGGTTCCCGTTTTATGGATGGAAGTGCAGAGTTTTCGGTAGGCTTTGCAAAAAAGCTGGCATTTCACCTGTTCCGGCGCATGCTGCACATCGCGACGGGAAGATGGATTGCGGATCCGACGACAGGACTGCAGGGACTCAGCCGCAAGGCGGTGCTGTACTACTCCCAGTATAATCATTTTGATGATAAATACCCGGATACCAACATGATCATGCAGATGATGCTGCTCGATTTCAAAGTGGTCGAAATTCCGGCGGTTATGCACATACGGACCTCGGGAAAAAGCATGCACTCCGGACTGAAACCTATCTGGTATATGATGCGCATGTTTTACAGCGTGCTGGCTGTGATTTTCCGGTGTAAGGTTTTAAAAATGGATGCGGGAGCAGGACGAAAAGATGTGGAAAGCAAAACTGAAAAGCCTTCTGAGGGGACAGCAAATAACGGATAACTTCACCTTCTGCCGGGCGGATTTTGCGGAATGCAGCATGGCGGTGCGAAATCCGGGCTGCGGATGGTACCATCTGTATACGTTTGATGCGGCAAAAGTGGATGATCCACTGTATCTTGCCTGCGGGGAAGAAGAACTGGTACTTCTTCGGATCGGCATCGGAACCTTTGTATCCGGCGCGGTCCCCAGGGGGTCGATAGAGTGGATTCGAAAAATTCTCGCATTTTTCCGGGACAGAAAAAAGGGAATGATCCTCCGGTTTGCCTATGATCTGGAGGGAAAAGGGCTGGAGCATGAGCCGGCCAGCATCAAAACAGTGCAGGAACATATGCAGCAGATCGGATCTGTGATTCGGGAATTTTCAAATAATGTCTATGCTGTACAGGGAATCCTGATCGGAAACTGGGGAGAAATGCATGGCTCCCGGTATCTGACCCCGGGCGGATTCCAGACGCTGGTTCAGACGATGCTGGATGTACTTGACGGCACATGTCCTTTGGCAGTGCGCAGACCCTCCCAGTGGCGGGAGCTTACGAAAGACTGGAACGAGGAAGAAAAAGAACATCTGACTCTGTATAATGATGGAATTTTCGGATCGGAAACCGATCTTGGCACATACGGTACCTTTGCCATGGAGACACCGGGGCAGGAACCGCAGAGCCGTGAAGCAGAGCTCGCCTGGCAGAATACGGCAATGCGCGGTCATTTCTGCGGCGGCGAGGCAGTACAGAGTGTGGACGGAAAACAGAATATTTCTTCAGCGGAAGCGATCAAAGATCTGGAAAAAATGCATGTTTCGTATCTGAACAGCACATATGATCTGCGGCTTCTGGAACAATGGAAACGGGAAACTGTGGACGGCATATCCGGGACAGACTCCATTGGAAAACGTCTTGGCTACCGCTTTGTGGTGGAAAATGTGGAAATGCATCCGGAAGGAGAGAAGGATGTGTGGAAAACTCAGGTGGAAATCACGCTGAAAAACCGCGGTTTTGCTGAGCTGACCGAAGAAGCAGACTGTTATCTCGAAACGGAATCAGGCGAAAAAATCCAGATTGCCGCGGACCCGCGATCCTGGAACAGCGGAGAAAAAACAATTCTCCGCCAGACAGTAAAACTGCCTGCGGCACCGGAACAGCAAAGACTGTTTCTTGCATTATACCGCAGGCGGGATCAACGGCCGATCCTGTTTGCCAACCAGGAGACGGAATCCGGACGTGTGCTGCTGGGAACGTATCACATCAGCTTTTCCAGCTCAAAAGTACCGAGCTGAAATCCGTATTCACTGTGGGAAAACGTATTGGCAATCATAATTTCCCGCTGCAGAGATGGATCGGTCATCTGAAAATACACGGTGTAAGTTCCCTTTTCCAGTTCACGCAAAGGAAGTGAAACGGAAAGTTCTGTACTGTTTCCTGGTGTCCAGAATCTGGAGTCATCGGAAAGCGGATAAGACAAAACTTCTCCGGTATCGGAAACCAGCGTAAGCAGCAGATCCATCCTGCGGTAATTGACAGAGAATCCGACATTTTCCAGCTGAATGGTCAACGAAGAACGATCAAGGCTGGTGCCGCGTATTACGTAGCGGTAGCCGAGATGACGGCCGATATAATCATAGCCGGAGATGCCATGAAAAATGGAGGCTTCATCATCATAAACCGTATTTTTCCATTTATTCAGAACGGCCAGATCATGCTCTGAATTTAAGTAGGAAACATGCATCTGCGTCAGATCGGAAATGGCATGATCAAGGTCGTTGAAAGGATTATCAAGAATTACTTCTCCGCCATTCGGGACAAAATTGCAGAGCGTATTCTGAAATGCAAGTTCATCTTCGCGCACCCATGCAGAGCGGTAAGTATCGGCGGAAGCAGATGTCTCCCCGTAGGTGCCGGTGTCGTTCGCGGTTCCCAGCATTCCATCATTAAAAAGACCGAGCCGGGAAGAAAGAGAGCCGTCAAAGGCGGTTTCTGCCGAAGGAAGTTCCATGGAATCCAGAATTTTTCTTCGTTGCACCGGGGTGCGGACCGACAGAAAAATTGATGGGTTAATTACGCTGGACAGATGCTGCATCAAGACGGTACAATTTTCATCGGACATGTAGTTGGAGTTATTCATTTCCCCGCAGTTTCCGACAAAAATACCCTGCATCAGAAAAACACAGTCTGTGTAGCGGTTCACAATGTCTGCTGCCTGATCCATATGACGCAGAATCTGTTCGAGATTCTGCGGCTCAGTTGCGGTGGCTTTGCCATCCCAGTCGTAAAGAAAACGCAGAATCACCTGAGCTCCATGTTTCTGCCAGGCGGACAGAATTGTATCAATCTGCGAGAGTGCCAGGTCAGAGAGATCTTCATTGGAAAACTGCCGCAGATTCAGTTCCAGCATGACAAGACCCGGCGCTTCTTCCGAATCAGAATTGTCATCGGAGGGAAGATTGGAGAGTGTATCGCTGCCGGGGACATATCCATACATGTGATAAAATCCGATATAGGGATTGGATAATTCTTCAGCAGTCTCCGTACATGTTTCAGGTGTGTAAGCAGCATGATAAAAAGTGCGGATGCCAAGGAACGCAAACAGTACGAGAAACAGCAGGAGCAGAAGAAAAAACAAAATGCGGGAAAGCGGTCTTTTTTTCATAAAATTTGATAAATATCCTTTCATAAAAACATGTAATATTAGTATCATACCATTTCGAGATTGCAAAATCTATGAAAACAGCAGAAAATAGCAAAGATAAAAAAGAAAGACGGAGGAGGACAGCATGCGAATTAAAAATCTATTTCGAAACAGCTTTTTCAGCATGGTTTCGCAGTTTGCACTCCTGATTCTGGGGTTTTTCAGTCAGAGAGCGATGAATTTGTATATGGGCGCAGAACTGGTTGGCATGAATGGTGTTATTTCCAACGTCATCAACATTCTTTCTGTGACAGAGCTTGGCATTTCGACGGCGATTGTCTATCACCTGTATGGAGCGATTGCAAGGAAAGATGAGCATGAGATTGCCTCACTGATGAATCTCTACCGGAAAGCATACCATATCTTCGCTGTCATCATTTTTGCAGCCGGAATGGTACTGTTGCCATTTATTCATCTGTTCATGAAAAACAACAGCTATCCTCTCACCTACATTCGTACCCTGTATGCGATGTGGCTGCTTCGAACGGTGCTGTCATATCTGCTGACATACCGGAAATCGCTCCTGATTGCGGATCAGAAAGAGTATATAGCAAGTATAGCCGGCCTGATTTTGAATATTACCAGTTATGGGGCGATTATCCTTCTGGTTACCTATACACAGCGTTATCTGACAGCGCTTGCCTTTAATATTGTAGTCGAGGTACTGCTGAATCTCTGGATCAGCTGGTATGTGGAAAAGAAATATCCGTTTCTGCATGAAATGCGAAAAGAGAAAAGCTCGCCGCACCTTACCAGCCGGATTATGAAGGATCTGAAAAGTCTGTTTATCTCCAGAGTTTCAGAGAAGATGCTGAACTGTACGGATAATCTGATTATTTCCGGATTTATTGGAGTTGCTACCGTAGGAAGATACGCAAACTACAGTATGATCACACAGGCGATCATCAACATTCTTACGATTCTGGCAAATACCATTCAGCCAACCATCGGGGACTGTTTTACAGAAAAAAATTACCGCAGAAACTATGAGATCCTGCGGCAGATTACGTTTGTATTTTTCTGCATTTCTTGTGTCGTTGCAGTGGGACTGTTTTCCCTGATTACACCGTTTGTGCGTGACATCTGGCTCGGGCCGTCCTATGAACTTGGCTGGGGAACTGCGGTACTTTGTATTGTGGTTCTGATGGTGAAAATTATGGGTCTTCCGCTCAACATGGTGATGGGCGTAACAGGCCTGTTTGAGAAAGAAAAAAATGTTGGTGCATCGAGTGCGATTCTGAATCTTGTTGTATCGCTTGCGCTTGTGAAACCATATGGGATGACAGGCGTTCTTCTTGGAACTCTGGTTTCCTACCTGCTGCAGATCTGCTATCGTTATATTATCTTTTTCCGTGATTTCCTGCAGATGCGGGAGGAAGCCCTGCGCTATGCAAGAGATCTGGGAGAGTACCTTGCAGTGATGGCTGCGGAGGTTGCACTGATGCAGAAAGTAGTCCCAATTGTTTATGGAAACGGCGGTATGGTGCTGTTTTGTATCTGCTTTCTTCTCTGCATTCTGGTACCGCTGGCACTGGATGCCGTATTCTTCGGAAGAGGATGGAGGCTTCAGAGCATCGTCCGGATGGTACGCGGAATGAGAAGATAAGAAAAGGCATTTTTAACTTTTTTGCAGAATTTTGCGGAAAAGTGTCGCAGTACGCCAGAACAGCGGACGGATGGGACGCAGGAAAAGCCAGAGTGAAGAAAGCACTCGATAAAGCGGATGGGAGACAGAAAAGGATTTTCCGCCGCGTACAACGCCGGTCATCTTTCCACGGATTTGATCCGGACGGAGCGGTCCTTCGATCTCGGTCTGATTGTCCCCGACCAGATAGAAGCCGTCAGAAGTAATACGGCAGATCCGGTGAAGAACAAGAATTCCCTGATCGCGGCGGTAGAGAATCACATCGCCGCGGCGAAGCTGATCAATGGGATACGCTTCAATGATGGCTTCATCCCGTCCGGGATGAAAAAGCGGATACATACTGTAGCCCTGTGGTTTCAGCTGGATGGCGGAACCATCTTTTAAAAGCTGTTCAATATCGTAAGTATACATGATAGAAAACTCCGTTCTGAAAAAGATATGTTTATTATATCATTTCTTTTTCGGAACGAAAAGATAGAAAGGAACGAAAACAATGAAAATCAGAAGGCAGGAAGGATATCTGCTGCAGAAAATCGGAAACACGTATCATCTTCTGCCTTATGGACAGAAAATTGCAGATCAGAAGCGGGGGATGGAGCTGAATGAGACAGCACTGGTGCTGTGGGAGGCACTGGAGCAGCCGCAGACGATGGAGGAGCTGGCGGCAAAAACAGCAGCGTATTATGAAATTCCAGAGGGCGGGCAGGAGGAACTGGCAAAAGATATTGCGGCTTTTGTACAGGAACTGATCGCGTTCGGAGCTGTGCGCCGGGAACTGGGATGCCCCGTCGGAACGTGTGAAGGCAGGCTGGAAATTGCCGGACTGGAAATTGCAGTGTATGGAGCAAAAGGATGTATTCCGAAACAGCTTGGCGCATTTCGTTCTGCAGATGATAATTCGGGAAAGAAAATGCCGGATCTCACATTGGAACTGGCAGAACGGATGCCGGAGAGTCATCAGAATGGAACCCTTCTGATCCGAAATAAGGACTTGACGGTCTGCACCTGGGAGGAAGGATACGTTCTTCGGTTTGATGCACTGGAAAATATTTATGAAATCTGGATGAAAGAGGACGGCAGTTATGCGCGGATATATTACCGCCGTCCGATGAAAGAGGAGGAGCAGGATTCTCTTTTTCTGGCAATCCGCCCGGTGTTTTTATTTCTGGCACAGAGAAAAGGCATGTTTGCACTGCACTCAGCATCGCTGTTGTATCTTGAAAAAGCATGGCTGTTTTCCGGTCCGTCCGGTATGGGAAAATCCACACACGCAGCACTCTGGAAAAAGCTGTTTAACACACCGTATCTGAACGGGGATCTGAACCTGATTGGAAAAGAAGGAAACCACTTTTGGGTTTACGGCATTCCATGGTGCGGAACGTCGGAGATCTTTACAACAGAGAAAAAAGAACTCGGTGGTATTATACTGCTGGAAAAAGCGGCAGCGGAAGAGATTGTCTCTCTGAAAAAAGAACAGAAAACGCTCCGCGTCATGCAGCGCATGATTTCTCCGCCGTGGACTGCAGAACTGATGGTAAAAAATCTGAAATTTGCC
>OLNL01003097.1_pt1 | contig 11459 bp, 6 predicted proteins | sample 1672181 | NCBI WGS metagenome assembly OLNL01 (sample SAMEA3136656, study PRJEB25190) | human gut metagenome | biome: human gut; feature: human-associated habitat; material: faeces | place: Austria | collected 2013
TTTTCAGTTTCAGGCATAAGAGTTCAACGTTTTACATCTAACAGATGATTTCCGTTTTTTACCGGATTCCACCCGTCATCACCTGCCAAAATCTGTGCTTCATTATAATTACTGATATCGTTCAGCTGCTTTCCAAACGAAGCACGCGAAGCGGTAGCCGCCCCTTCTCCCGTATTCCGGTATTCAGCATAGAATACGGTTTCCTCATTTTCTTTTTTGCCCCAGTTGTTCCAACCCACCGGAAGAATATGCTTTCCCAAATCACAATGAATATAAACAGCCTGTGCATAAGGACGCCAAGGACGGGACAAATACACCTTCTGAGCCTCAGCCACACCCGTCAATTTACAGCCTATAAAAACATAGCCATATTTTTTGCCTTGATCTGTAGAAGGAGCGGTAACATACCCATCACCCAAACTATGGATGGTGCAATCCTTAAACAATGCCGTAGACCAGCCAAAAATAAAATCCACCGTACCCTCTATATAACAATGGTCATAAAACTGACGACTGTCTTTGCCATAAGTGTACAAAGTATCCTGATTTCCCAAAAAACGACAGTTTTTGAAATAAGCGCGATCTCCACTAACAAAACAGGCCACTGCCTGCCCCACTCTGCCGGCACTATTCTCGAAAGTGATATTCTCAGCATAGAAATCGGGAGCATAAATATAACAGGTTGATGAACCGGATGTAGACATTTCTTCTCCGAAATAGTTCTTTTTAGAAGCAAAATCATCATTTGTCAGAATTGCTCCGTCCTCACCTATCAAAGAAATACTAATCTTGCTTTCAGGAATAACCACTTTTTCTTTATATACCCCTTTACGGACTAGAATAGTAGTGCGTCCTGCTTTACGAAAATCGGGGACAGCATGAATCGCTTCCTGAATGGTAAAGAAATCACCACTGCCATCTTTTGCCACTACAAAATCATAATGACGTACAAAAGGCGCCAATGCAGGAACCTCTTTAGCTATAGCATCCACTGTCAAACCAGCAATAGTACGCGCCCCATATACATTCAGGTGCGTATTATCCTCACGCCCTTTCGGACAAGCTGCACACACACCTTCAGGAATCCACATGAACAATTTTTTTGAAGCCTCCGACCCCATCTCCTGCACCAAATCATGCGTTATCTTGTTCATATCCACAAAAGGCACATCCAACTCTTTTGCCACGTTACGCGGAGACTCCAAATATTTTCCATGAGTATCAATCAACACTTCTCCATCTTGAGAAACACTCCCCTTTGACAAATCCTTGCGCACATCATCTTCGGCTACCGCATTTTTATTATTCCGGAAATTACGACGGACAATGGCATTGAACAACACGGGAATTCCCCCTTTAGCACGTGTTTCTTTTACAAAACGGCGTAGATTGGCATCAAAAGTAGATCCGGGATCAGTATGACGTTTCTCATCGGCCTTCTCATCATTATGCCCAAACTGAATAAAAACATAATCACCCGGCTTTACTTTATTAATTACTACCTCCCACAATCCTTCATCAATAAAACTTTTAGAACTCCGACCATTTCTAGCATGGTTTTCCACACGAATATTCTCACTGAAATATCCTCCCAGCACATGACCCCATCCACGTTCCTGATTACCTCCATCTAAGGGTTTGTTGGCCATAGTCGAGTCACCTATCATAAAGATAGTAATTGTGCGGTCTGCCGTAAAAGCAGAAAACAATAACAAGGCAACAAATGCCATCAACATCTTAATTTTCATCGCTTTCTATTTTAAATTTTGATTAAAGAACTCAAGTATATCATCCTGTATCTCCTTACTGCAAAAATGGGGCAAATCATAGAACTTGGTAGTCAACAGATTTTCTACCGATTGACTCTTCCATACATCCTGCATGGTAGAGAAAGCGCTTTCAACGCCCTTTACAGGAAAAAGTTTGTCCCGCAAGCCATTGATGAACAACATCGGTTTGGGACAGGCGATAGATGCCACATGAGGATAATCCATCCAATTCCGTATTCCGGGAATAATCATGGAATAAGCAGACCCACCTTTGTTCTGATTATTAGTAAGTGTCATTAAGCTATCTGTAGTATTCATCCAGCACACAGCAGCGCCTGCCTTCACCACATCTGTAGCGGCACTGACCATCCAGGCACGATGTGCTCCCATGGAAAATCCCATAGTACCTATCTTTTCCTTATGAACCATGGGCAATGAGGCCAGAAATTCCGCGCTACGAATATCATCCCAGGCTATCAAGGCTCCCCAAGACATTCCCATCTGTAACATATTGGCCGCCAACGCTTGCTGTGAGTCATAGCGTACTCCTTCCTTACGTCCCCGTTCCCCCCAAAACAAGGCATCCACAGCAAGCACTACATATCCGTGACTTGCCAGATAATCACCTACATACTGTTTGTCATAACATTTTTCCACCCAATCGTTCGCATCGGCCAGTACAGATGCTTCCACACCGAACGGACGCACCATCTTCTCTTTCCCTATCGAAAAATGCGCACCGTGATCGTGAAGCAGCAATACTGCCGGGAACGGGCCATTCCCGTCAGGAACCAACAGATAAGCGGGAACACGAGAATATTCCGAAACACTGAACAAAATCTTCTCCGCCCTATATCCATTCCGTTGCTCGGTATCTATCACTTCCTTATCAAAAGCCGTAGCAGGAGGAGCAGGCAACATGCAATCCAATAACGTTTTTCGAGCTTTCTCACGCCACTTTTCGAAATTTCGGATAGCAGAGTTCCCCCATGCCATAGGATAAGTCAGGTTTTCTTTCATCTTCTGATAGAACAGCGGCATATCATTCTGCGTTTCATAACGCATAGAGACTGTTTCCACCTTTTCTTGAGCAGAAGCCGTCAGACTTATCCCGAACAACAATAAACAAATTACAGTATTCTTCATAAACCTATACCTAACAAACTTTACTTTTCAAGGTAACTAATTAATTTTATCATATTATCAATATAATCCCCAACAGAGATGCACAATTCTCCGGTGGTACACGGATAAGGTGATGTATCGTGCTCGTCCCCTACAAAGGTAGCTATATATTTCGTTTCCTCACTAGGTCCTGAAACAGTATATGGCTTATACGGGTTCGAGGTTGACTTTAAAGGAGAGAGCCAGCAACCGTCCTTAGTCAGTGATTTCACCAATTTCCGGGCAACTTCTTCCGTAGCTTTTCCACGTAAACGAGTATAATATTTAGGTAAAGGAACCAAATGATCCTGCAGCAAAGGTGAATTCTTCGCCAATTCGGATACAGGAAGTTTTTTCACTTCCTCATAACGACGACGCAGTTCACCAGGATTCACAAAAGTTGCCGAATTATAATGAGCTATTGTATTTTCTATATTCTGATCTATATAATAAGTACCGTTTTTCACATTACTTCCCTTACGATGGACATACAGTGGTTTACCAGTATCAGGATCTACAAAACGAGGAACCAAAATAGCTTCCGGATTAGTCGACTGACTCTTCCATTTCTTCACATCCGATTCCGGTAATTTCATTGATTCCAAAAAACGAATTGCAGCAGGAATACCCGACAGGAAACGAGTATCAGCTGTAAGTTTATAGTAATCCATCATTAAATTAACAAGACGGACGGTAGTACCGGTGTTCACACTGCGCGGTTCATAAGAACGGGCATGAGCCGGTTTCAAATCATCTACTGTATATTGGTCTGCCCAGCCTGCATAAGGTTCCCCTTGTTGAAGGGAAATCATCAAGTACATAGCACGCATAATAGGCTCCTTTACCCCTTGCAACCCCATTGCCTGATAGCATTGAATCAAAAACTCGGTCGCATCAGGAATCACATCATCATTCAGAGTAATAAAAGACGAATAATCTTTCTTACCTTGAAAAGGGTGATCATACATCAAAGGATACCGTTGAGGCCATCCACCCACCGGATATTGACTTTCCAAGACAAAATCAATGGTTTTCTCCAAAGCCGGACGGAAAGCAGGATCATTTTTTTCCACATACATACGAAGTAGAAATTTGGCAGCCTCCATAGTACCCGCATCATCGTAAGTCGCATTTCCATAATAATGTTGAAATTCTTCCAGACGCCAGCCATTTTTACCAACGGTATCATACCAGGACTTTAAGGAGTTCTCTCCTGCAAAATCAAACACATAATTCCATCCGCCACATTCAAGCTGTCCCCAAATCAAGGTGTTAGCCACTTTTTTCGCAGCTTCATAATAATACTCATCTCCTGTAGCATGATAAGCGTCAAGCAACAAATGACCGACAGAAGGAGTTCCCGGCGGCTGAATCCATACCATTGTCCTCTTGGCTTCCATTTCTCCCCATGAACGGGACATATCCGGCAAATAATTCCATACGAAGCCACCATTATAACTCACTTTGTCCATCATAAACCGAGTGGCGGTTTTCATCGTATTTATAACTTGGTCATCTAATTTTTTATTAGTTTGGGCTATACCTACACAAGCAAAATTTGCCATGCACAGGCAAAGGACAATTCTTTCCCAGTTTTTCTTTAATGTGCTTTTCATTGTTGTTTTAGTGTTTTGATTCAAGTTTAAATATCATTATGAAGCAAAATAAGCCATTTTCCGGAGCTTAGATTTGTAATATTTGGTCTTTTCCTCGTATATTTTAATCACGACGAACTACCCTCCCCATATTATAAGTATATTTGAAGAAAAGTTTTAGTTATTCATTTTATATTAAATGCAAGATCATGAATCGTAAGGTAAGAACCGCATTGTATGCTTGCGCCTTGATGGCACCACTACTATTGCAGAGCTGCAATGCACAAAGTGAAAAAAAAGAGAGCAACAAAGAGTGTACTGAAGAAACAAACAAAAACACTGAAAAAAAGGTTATGAAAACAGGTAGTGAAAACTTCATTTTTGCAGAAGGCAAAGAATGGGAACCTGCAGGCGAAGGTGTAGTGCGCCAGATCATGGGTTACAATGATGACATCATGGTTGTTAAAGTAAAATTTGAAAAAGGTGCCGTAGGAGCTGTTCACCATCACGTTCATTCACAAGTAACATATGTGGAAAGCGGAAAATTTGAGTTTACCATCAATGGTGTGAAAAAAATTGTATCGGCCGGCGACTGTCTGTATAAGGAACCGGATGCTGTGCATGGTTGTGTATGCCTGGAGCCGGGTATGCTGATAGATTGTTTCAGCCCGATGCGTGCTGATTTCCTGGAAAAGAAATAGACAAGCCATATATTCCATCCACTGCAGGAGCAGATTGCTGTGCCCTCCTTTGGGCATTTAATATGCTCCTACAGTGGAAATGAATTCTATTTTTTAATCTGCAAAACGAATGGGACAATTGCTTAACCTTATCAAATCCGGTAAATCATAATATTTCAAAGCACCATACAACACATTAGAATACATATCCCACTGCATAGGCCTCTCAATGTATTCCTTCCAAGTCTTCATACTATGTTTTATCTCCACACTGCTGATTCTTTCATCCAAATAAGCAGCATGAATTGCAACCGGACCATAAATACCATTGGCAAATACCTTGACGGGGTGTCCTTTCAGAAATTCGTGTTCTGAACAAAAATCAAGCAAAGTCAAAATATCGACAACACGTTGTCCCATAATAGGACGCCCTATATGCATACTGACCATTGCATTGCGATACTCACGGTTCCAATATTTAGCATCCGTATAAAATGCAGGATCTGTTGTTTCCCCCAATCCGCGCAAATCTGCCAACAACAAGATTTTTCCTTCCGTCAAGGCAGCAGCAAAATTCGCATATTCACTCAAATAAGTTCCTTTTCCCTCTTCCTGTAACCTTAACTCAACAGGAGAATCAGCATTCGCTCTGAACGGCATGATAAGAATACAAGGAACAGGCATCTCCCCTTCCCTTATGAGCTGAAACTTATATTGTTCATATTCACGCATTGAATCATGTCCGGTTGCTTCAATTCTTATTTTATGGTCAGGAAGACCTTTAAGACCTAACAAATCCAGCATCTTTGCTTGGACAGTTTTCTTTCCTTTCGAAAGAAACGCCTCACGCTTGGAAGCCCACTCATCCAGCTGATTCACATTTTCCTGCATAATACTGAGTGCTCCAGGCATAGATACATTCACCTGTCCTTTAGTCGTACAAAGCATATCAGACAACCGGAAACGGTCTTGTGCCGATTTCTTCACCGGAGATTGATCATCTTTCAGCCAACGCTTGAACCAACTGACCAACTTTTGCCTTTTTTCAGTTCCAAGTCCATGCCCTGTTTCTACTGTCAGCATATCCACCTTTTCGGGAACTCCCAATACTTTATAGCACTGTTGTAATTCAGCAAACCCTTGTTGTGCACCCCATAAATCGACAAAATCATATTTACCGCTTAAAATCAATAAAGGCCGTGGAGCCATCATTAAAGCAAAATCAGGTACTTCCAGTTGTTCACGCCCTTCGTATGGTATATGTTGGCAACCATCGGAAGGACCTTGCAACTCCATAGTACGTTCTCGGGTAGAAAAGAAACTACAAATGGCCGCTACCTTTACACGGGGATCCAAACCTATATAATAAGCGGTCTGAGTACCACCACCAGAAGATCCATATACTCCGATACGCTCCGGATCAATATCCTTACGAGTCAATAAATAGTCCAAAGCCCGATGATTATCCCAATATTCCTGTGCCGCCAAACTAGTACCAAGCAAGTTAAAGCCCGCATTCAGTAAGGTATGTTCCGTGGTAGCCCCCCGTGTCAGTGGTTTTCCTTCCCTATCAATAAGTTGCAACCGTTCTCCCTGGCCTATGGGATCTACCACTAGTACAGCAATACCATTGGATGCCATCAGCATAGCGGCATGAGACGAAGAACCTTTACCATTCAATCCATGTCCGCAAAGTTCCAATGTTGCCGGAACAGGAACAGTCATGTTCTCCGGCATATAAAGATGTGCTGTGACATAGCGGCCAGGCTTGCTTTCAAAAATTATTTTCTCTATATGATAGCCGGTACCTTGTATCTTCCCCACCACCTGAACATTTAAATTCTCTTTTTCAGGAAAAGTACCTACTATTTGTTTATATCGTTCACGGCAACCCTCCAGGTACTCCTGCATCCCGGCAGGAGAAGTAAATGCTTGCTGAATGGCTAACTGCCGGGATGCAAACTGCCGATGTACATCACGCATCAGATAAGAATTATAAGCAGTACTTTGACTCCAAGGTAATGCCTTGAACTCCCCCTGAGCAGAAACCACAACAGTCCCCACCCATATTCCCAAACCTACACATAAAGTGCGAAAACCGATAATTTTTCTCATAGAATCATCCCTTTAAGTTATTGTACCACAATTTCAATTTTCTGACGGTTATCTCCGGCTGTCTTCACATACAAACGTTTATGCTCTATATCATAAAACCAGCCTGTATTCCGCTCTGCATCTGTAACTGATGAAAGAACGGGCAACGATTTACCATTTTCTATCACAGATTGCGGAACGTTCTGCAAATAAGCCTTTACTAGATAAGTGTGCTTGGCAGGTTTGTACTTCCCTACCGGTTTATCTGCAGTAAACGTCCAACTATCATCAGCAAGCCTGCTGGTAAAACGGGTCAATGAACCAATCCCTTTTTGATAATCCATTGATATACCATCATCTTCATACATCTCATAAGAAGAAATGCCTGACGGATAGACATCCAATGTTATCATCTCTACAGGGTGCTGATCTACCCACTGCATAACAGGTTGCATGGGAATAATAGCTCCGGCTTTTATATAGATAGGCAACACATCCAACGGAGTAAGAAAAGATTTATATTGACGGCCCTCGTAACGCTCACCGGTTTCATAATCAAACCATTCTCCACCGGGAAAATAAACATGTTGGCTCAGTGCACCTTTGGTAGTGACAGGACAAACCATCATCCATGGCCCGAACATATACTGACGTGTCAGCTGATAAGTATTCTCATCCTGAGGATAGTCCATCACTAAAGGAGTCATCATGGGACGTGCCGTTTTATAAAGTTGATAGGCATTACTATAAATATAAGGAATCAATGTATAACGCAAACTATCATATTTGATGAAATTGGCCAAAGCCTCCGGACCATAAGTCCAAGGTTCATGGTAACGGGGATGGTCCATACCGAACACCATGGCGATAGGTGAAAACATACCGAACTGTACCCAACGAGTATATAATTCTGTATCGTAAGGAGAATATTGTTCAAATCCTCCCATGCAATGAGTCCAGTTACCCACACCACTCATACCAATATTAAGTCCTGCACGTATCACCGGTTCAAACCACTGCCATTCACTCCCCCAATCTCCGGCCCAGATATAAGGATAACGCTGAATTCCCGCATAACCTTCACGAGTATGTGTCAACCCCCTCATATTATTATATTCCTGAAATTTACGATAGGGAGCCTCCGCATAAGCTAAAGGAAAAATATTATGAAGTCCTTTCAGGTCCATCGTTCCTCCGACATCCGTTTTCACAAACTTAGCCCCGATAGAAGCGACTTTCATTACTCCGTTCTCCCACCACCAATCTACTGCTTTCGGATCAAAGAAATTCACTACCCCTTCTGTCTTGGCTCCTGGATACAGCACGTTTCCCTGTTCACGCGCCTTATCCAATAGATGATATTCAGGACCATTATCTAATATAGAACGGATATGAAGCCCCACCATTTTTACATTTTGCGCATAGCAACTGTCAAACATAGCTTTCGGATCTTTGAACGTATTGCGCCATTCAAAACAGCAACCACCATTTCCGTAAGTGGTATTAAACAGTCTCCAAGTAGAATCTAGCCAAAGCAAATCAAAAGGCACTCCTTCCTCACGCAAACGTTTACATAAAGCAGGCGGATATTTATCGGAAGTCATCTCTTCATTCTTCCAGGTTCCACCGGAATAAGTACCGACATGCAACCCCATTGCAAAACGAGGAAGCATGGGGGATTTTCCGGTCAATTCCGTATATCTGTCAACCATGGTATAAAAATCGGGACCATAAATAAAATAATAGTCCAAATCACCGCCAAAAGCTTTGAATGAATAATAGTCACTACTGTCCCATCCCATATTCCATTCGGTAGCAAACGGAGTATGAAAGAACAAACCATATCCTTTGGTACTCATCATAAAAGGTACGGGACAATAATTGGCACGTAAAATATCTTTTCCTCCTACAGCCGGTTTTATCCCTCTTCCCAACTCTACATTCAGATAGACCTTACGCCCTCGCTGATCCATGAAATCCATACGTTCCCCAAAGCCAAAGAAATGTTCATCCGGCTGTAGAACAGCTTTTGTCTTGACAGAATCCTTATAAAAACGTTGTTCCGCAAGTTCCGTATAAAGCATCTTACCGTTTCTATCAGAAACAGTAAGACAGAACGGATTCTTGGTGGCTTCTATAATCAGTTTTCCGGTCGTAATCAACCATGCAGCATCTTTATCTTCCACTGTATAGTCGACAGAAGGAAAATCATATTTCCGAACCATCCACTGCTCATTTTCAGCGAACACAGGACCTTGAGAATGACGTACACGGAACATATCATCTGTACAAAATTCCAACTTCACCTTTCCCTGAGGCAGGAGAAACAACAAATCATTTCCTGTCTTCTTAAAAGAAGCATCGGCCGCCCATATCCCTATACAATACAGGCACAAACAAAAGCATAGGATTCGTTTTTTCATGATATCTGTTATTTTAATTAAAATCAATCATATTGAAAATCAGTTTTTTGGCTACAAGCCCGGCAGCCGAATCATTAATGATGTTCCCATAGATATCCAATGTAGAGAACAAAACACTACCCTTACCCATAGGTACAATCCCCATAGCAGTTCCGATAGCCATAGGATAAGTATGATAGGCTCCGACCAGCAATTCCTCACCTTCCATCACTAATCCCATACGCTCCACCCCTGTATGTATCAATGCCTGATAAGGCCAGTTGAGAGCATTTCCGACAGGAAGTTCCTTGAAAATATCATGCGGCTTATTAAACATCACTCCACCCAACCAATTGGTTCCAACAAAGAATTTGTCCTTAAACACCGCTTTACTATTAGCTGCTATAAATTCCGACCACTCATCAGCACTCTGAATAATGAAGATTTTGGTTCCATCATTTACGGCACGTTCCATTAAACGCTGTGCATCCGGCATCTTATCATTAGGAACAGCCCAATCCAAACGACAACGAGCGTTACTACGAGGATGTCTGAAACGGATCTCTATATCGGCAGACTTGCCTTCTTCCAAATAGACTTTTCCATCGCCCAAATGCTCTTTCTTCCTGGTAATTTCATATATTTTCTTACCATTGACAAAGACTTCAATCATACTACGATCATTACTCTGAGGAATAATCGTATATTCACCACTGACAGAAGGAAGTACTTTACCACTCCATTTAATACCATAACCATCAAGCATATACACAAAAGGACTTGGTGTAGCTCCCTCAATAGCACTCAGATTAACCACCTTGGCCACTTCATGATAAACTTCCTTCTGAAATTCCATATCCTCATAATAGACCACATCCAATCCCGGTTTGCCATCGGCAGAGCGTAACGCTTCCATCGGCACCATTGTCAACTGATCTTTCCTAGGAGGACGGGCCACCATAATCCAATCCAACTTTCCTAAATTATCCTCGTAAGCTGCAACCGCTTCTTTCGTTTTTCCCTTCAAGAAATTCTGTAAAGCACTCCCATCTTCCCAAACGGCCCCTTTACCATCCAACATATTGGATGCCAGATTTACAGACAATATATCATCATACCCAGTTGTAACAACAGAATTTTCCTTACACAGTTTTGCTTCAATCCTACAAAGTCCTCCAGCTGTAGGAACAGGTATTTTTACATCTTTCACCAACAACTGACCATAAACCTCACCTCCGGCGGCTTCCGTTTCATAAGTTCCTACCTCCATCACTTTTCCTTGAGAGTCTGTCACCGAGATTTTCAATTGATGGTTTCCCCGGACATTCTTCTCATTAATCAGATAAAAATCAACGGTCACCTCTCCCCCTGCGGCAGCAACCTGTTGCCTGGTCTTTACCGCTACATACAAAGGCTGATTATAACGAGCTATGATAGCCGGATTCGATTTGGGATAACGAAAACAATCGACAATTCCCGAATAATTCTCCGTCAATTCCGATTCCCATCCATTAACAACGTATGCATCCGTCAAATTATTCATTCTGGCCGATTCTATTTTACGTCCTTGATGTTCATAGGATACAGTTCCCATAGCCACACACAAATCATCCACTGTAGGATAAACTGTCCTTAACTGTTTAGCATCCAGAAATTTATTGAATACATCATACCAACGTAAAAACTCTCTACCATCCCATCCTTTATAGCTATATTTTTCCAAATCTTCTTTATTCTTTTCCAAACGAGGAGGTG
>OLNL01003104.1_pt1 | contig 11441 bp, 9 predicted proteins | sample 1672181 | NCBI WGS metagenome assembly OLNL01 (sample SAMEA3136656, study PRJEB25190) | human gut metagenome | biome: human gut; feature: human-associated habitat; material: faeces | place: Austria | collected 2013
GTGACGCCGACCCGGCGCGCGCCCGCGTTCGCCATGGGCAACTTTCCCGTGCTTCGCGCGGGGTTTCGCGGTACCATGGGTGCGGACAAAAGACGAGCAAGCCGGCAGGACGAGGGGGTCGTCCCGCCGACGCGAGGAGACACGCGTTGACAACTCTGAACGATCTTCCTATCGGGAAAACCGCAACCGTGGCCGCGGTGGGCGGCGAGGGGTCGCTTCGACAGCATTTTCTGGACATGGGCATCATCCCGCTGGTCGACGTGACCATGGTGAAGCATGCGCCCATGGGCGACCCGATCGAGGTGCGCATCCACAGCTACGAGCTGACGTTGCGGCGCGACGACGCGCGCAACATCGAGATCGACGACGTGCGCGACGGCGCCGACGTGCGGGAGAGCCGCGCGTCGGGCAAGCCCGTCCCGCATCCGGGCCTGGGCGAGGGCGGCAAGTTCCACGACCGGGCGGGCGAGAACCCGCTGCCGGAGGGCACGCCGCTCACCTTCGCGCTCGTGGGCAACCAGAACTGCGGCAAGACCACGCTGTTCAACCAGCTGACCGGCTCCAACCAGCATGTGGGCAACTTTCCCGGCGTTACGGTGGACCGCAAGGACGGCGTGATCCGCAACCACAAGGAAGCCACCGTAACGGACCTGCCGGGCATTTATTCCCTGTCCCCTTACTCCAATGAGGAGATTGTCACGCGGGATTTTATCCTGAGCGAGCACCCATCCGGCATTATCAACATTGTGGATGCTTCCAACATTGAGCGCAACCTGTACCTGACCATGCAGCTGATGGAGCTGGATATCCCGATGGTGCTGGCGCTGAACATGATGGACGAAGTGCGCGCCAACGGCGGCACCATCATGGTAAACCAGCTGGAAGAAATGCTGGGCATTCCGGTTGTTCCCATTTCTGCCGCCAAAAATGAGGGCATTGACGAGCTGATCGAACATGCCATCCATGTGGCGCGCTACCGGGAGCTGCCGGGCCGCATCGACTTCTGCACGGCAGGCAGTGACCCAGCAGACCCCAGGGGCGCGGTGCATCGCTGCATCCATTCTGTCGCACATTTGATTGAGGACCATGCCGCTGCCGCCGGGCTGCCGCTGCGCTTTGCCGCCACCAAGCTGGTGGAGGGGGACACCCTGATTGAAAAAGCCCTGCAGCTGAACCCCAACGAAACAGATATACTGGGCCACGCCATTGCTGAAATGGAAACCGTGACCGGGCTGGACCGCGAAGCCGCCCTTGCGGACATGCGCTTTACCTTTATTGAAAAGCTATGCTCCGCCACGGTGGTAAAGCCGGGCGAAAGCCTGGAGCATAAGCGCAGCGTTGCCATTGATAAGATCCTGACCGGCAAATACACTGCCTTGCCCTGTTTTGCGGGCATTATGGCGCTTGTTTTCTGGCTGACCTTTGGCGTAGTGGGCTCCACCCTTTCGGACTGGATGACCCTTGGCATCGACTGGTTTACCGGCGTTGTGGACTGCGCCCTGACGGCGTATCAGATCAACCCGGTGGTGCACAGCCTTGTGATCGACGGCATTTTTGCCGGTGTGGGCAGCGTGCTGAGCTTTTTGCCCACGATCGTTATCCTGTTCTTCTTTTTGTCCATCCTGGAAGATACCGGTTATATGGCCCGCGTGGCCTTTGTTATGGACAAACTGCTGCGCCGCATTGGGCTTTCGGGCCGCAGCTTTGTGCCTATGCTGGTGGGCTTCGGTTGCTCAGTTCCCGCCATTATGGCAACCCGCACCCTTTCCAGTGAGCGTGACCGCCGCATGACGATTTTGCTGACCCCGTTCATGAGCTGTTCCGCCAAGCTGCCCATTTATGCGCTGTTCACCGCCGCGTTTTTCCCGCGGGTATGGCGTGCACCGGTCATGATTTTCCTCTATCTTTTCGGCATTTTGTGTGGTATACTGTATTCGCTGATCCTCAAGCAGACCTGTTTCCGCGGTGAACCGGTACCCTTTGTGATGGAGCTGCCCAACTACCGCCTGCCTTCGCCCAAAAGCGTCGGCCAGCTGATCTGGGAAAAGGCCCGTGATTTTATTCAGCGTGCCTTTACAATTATCTTTGTTGCAACCGTCGTGATCTGGTTCCTGCAGACGTTCGACACCCGCCTGAATGTTGCTGCCACCCCGGATTCCAGCCTTCTGGCTTTGGTTGGCAGCCTGATCACCCCCATCTTCAAGCCCCTTGGCTTTGGCGACTGGCGCATTTCCACTGCGTTGATCACCGGCTTTACCGCCAAGGAAAGCGTTGTTTCCACCCTGACCGTCCTGCTGGGCGGCGATACCGGCGCGCTGAACATGCTGTTCACCCCGTTTACTGCGCTGGTTTTCCTGATCTTTACGCTGTTGTATACCCCCTGTGTTGCAGCCATTGCCGCTGTCAAGCGGGAACTGGGCGGTGGCCGGGCTGCACTGGGTGTGGTACTGATGCAGTGCGGCATTGCCTGGGTTGTGGCGTTTACCGTGCACTGTGTAGGGGTTTTGCTGGGGTTGGCATAAGGGCAGCGTATTCACCTGTCACTTTGTTTTCGCTTAACCCATAGGGAGGTTTTTTCCATGTCACTTCAAAGTATCCTTGTTCTGGTTATTATTTTTGTTCTGCTCGGCGTTGCCATCGGTTTTATTGCCAACAGCGAAAAGGGCTGGCACGGCGGCTGCACCGGCAACTGCGCCAGCTGCCAGGAACACTGCAATGACAAACAGAAAAAGAACCCGCCCAAGCAGCAGTGATGTCCAAGACCGAAGGAGACCGCCGTATGACTGCTGTTCAACAATCCGCCGCTCCGCACCCTGCCGTACGCCAGCGCATTGACTGGATTGATACCGCCAAAGGTCTGTGCATGATTCTGGTGATTGTGGGGCACACCCTGCCCTACGGCAACCTGATGCGCAATTTCATTTTTTCGTTCCACATGCCGGCCTTTTTCTTTCTGACCGGCTATACGGCCCGCCGCCCGGATACCTGGCAGGGTTTTGCCCGCCGGGTCAGGAAGGACTTTGTTGCACTGATCGTTCCCGTGCTGGGTGTGGTGCAGGTGTTCAACGTTTTGCTGAACTTTTTCCTTTCTGATGACAGAAGCCTGACCAACCTGTGGGATATTGCCCGCTACAATGCCATCACCCTGTTCTGGGCCAGCGGTAACCCTGCCGACGGCATTCCCAGCTGCGGCATGCCATGGTTTTTGTTTGCACTGTTCTGGGGCAAGCTGATCTGGGAGCTGCTGGGGCTTTTGTTCCCCAAAGGGGATTTTGCCGTCAGTTTCATTGTCATGCTGTTCGGGGCATACATCGGGCAGGTACAGTATCTTCCCCAATGTCTGGATGTTGCAATGGTCGTTGTCATGTACCTCACATTGGGGCAGCTGTTCCGCCAGCATCAGGCACTGTTGGATCGTTACCGGATCCCGCTTTTCCTTGCCATGCTGATTCCCTGGGCATGGTGCTGCCAGCAGGGCATTTATATTGAACTTGCTTCCCGCACATACTCCAATTACATTTTGTGCGCTTCCATCAGTGTATGCGGCATCTGGATCTTCTGCCATCTGTGCCGTGAACTGAACGCCAATAACGCTTTGCGGCCGGCGCTCAGCTTTTTGGGGCGGCACAGCCTGTGGCTGTTCTTTGTGCACCATATGGATGTGTTTACCAGTGCCATCTGGCAAAAAGACCGCCTTCTGTTCACGCTGCCCTGCCGCATTGGGTGGGACATCCTGCTTTCCCTGCTGCTGCTTGGCTGCTGGACATTGCTGCGCACCGGCTGGCGCAGGCTGACCGCAAAATAAACTTTTTGAACCGTTCTGCATCCCCTGTTCCGGGCCTGCAGGGCGGTTTTTGTTTTGGCAGCGCTTTCTGCCACAGTGCAAACATTGTTTTTTACCGCGGATTATGGTACAATGAATTGTCTATAAGTATGTATCGGGGATTCCCCTGAAATATCTATTTTTGAAAGGGCTTTTTATGGCAGAGCAACGCAACCAGACCCCTGCCGGGGATAACACGCAATGGACCACCATCATTCGGCCGCGCACCGGCTGGTTTGATGTGGACCTGGAAGAGCTGTGGCGCTACCGTGACCTGATTGTCATGTTCGTCAAGCGCAACTTTACCGTCATGTACAAGCAGACCATCCTGGGGCCGCTGTGGATCATCCTGAACCCGCTTATCACCACAGTGCTGTTCAACGTGGTGTTCGGCGGCATTGCCGGGCTTTCTACGGACGGTACGCCGAGCTTTTTGTTCTACATGGCAGGCAATACGGTGTGGACCTTTTTTGCCTCCTGCATCAACGGCACGGCCAACACCTTTGTGGCCAACAGCCAGGTGTTCGGCAAGGTGTATTTCCCACGGCTTACCACCCCCATCAGCCAGGTATTGACCAGCCTGATCAACTTCTTTATCCAGTTTGTCATGTACATTCTGTTCTGGGTCTACTTTGCCGTGACCGGGTCCGGTGTACACCTGACGGCCTGGGCGTTTGCCGTGCCGCTGGTGGTGCTGGAAGTCATGCTGCTTGGCCTGGGCGTGGGCATTATCGTTTCCGCCCTGACCACCAAGTACCGTGACCTTGCCATTGCTGTGAGCTTTGGCGTGCAGCTGTGGATGTACATTTCTCCTGTGGTCTATCCCCTTTCCAGCCTGGAGGAATCCCCCCGGCTGCAGATGCTGATGCGCTTGAACCCGATGACTGCACCGATCGAGGTGTTCCGCATGGGCACCCTTGGCACCGGCACTGTGGAAGTGGGCAGCCTGATCTACAGCCTGATTGTTACCGCAGCCGCCCTTGTGCTGGGCGTGGTGCTGTTCAGCCGCATTGAAAAAACCTTTATGGATACCGTGTAAGGAGGGGCGCAGATGGAAAACCAGACACATGCACAAAACCAGCGCGTACCCGTCATTCAGGTATCGGGCTTGAAAAAGCAATACAAACTGGGCCAGATCGGCGGCGGCACTTTGACGCATGACCTGCAAAGCTGGTGGGCCCGTGTGCGCGGCAAAGAGGATCCCAACACCGTGATCGGCACGGACGCCCGCCTGTTTGGCAAAACCTTTATGGCGCTGAACGGTGTGGACCTGACCGTGTACAAAGGCGAAGCGCTGGGCATTATCGGCCGCAACGGCGCAGGCAAATCCACCCTGCTCAAAATTTTGTCCCGCATTACCGCCCCCACCGAGGGCGAGATCCGGCTGCGCGGGCGGGTGGCTTCCATGCTGGAAGTGGGCACCGGCTTTAACAACGAGATGACCGGCCGCGAGAACATCTACATGAACGGCGCTATTCTGGGCATGACCCGCGCCGAGGTCGATTCCAAGATCGACCAGATCATTGAATTTTCGGAGTGCGGCGATTTTATTGATACCCCCGTCAAGCGGTATTCCAGCGGCATGTTCGTCAAGCTGGCGTTTGCCGTTGCCGCCCACCTGGACAGCGAGATCATGGTAATGGACGAAGTGCTGGCCGTGGGCGATATGAAGTTCCAGCAGAAATGCCTGGGCAAAATGAGCGATGTTGCCGGGCAGGAGGGCCGCACCGTCCTGTACGTCAGCCACAACATGAGCACCATCCGCCAACTGTGCACCCGCTGCGTGGTGCTGGACCAGGGCCGCGTGATCTTTGACGGCGATGTAGAACAGGCCATTGCCGTGTATATGGAAACCACCGATGTGAACGTGGTCCACTATGACCTGCTGGATGTTTCCCGCATGAACGCCAGCGCAGGCAAGCGGATGCGGCTGGAAACGCTGGACTTTGTGGGCAAGGAATCCAGTGTGTTTGCGGACACCGAAAAAATTCGGGTGCGCATTACCTGGCGTGTTTCGGAGCCGTTTGCCGGGGTACACTTAAAGCTGAACCTGCATTTCCGGGATTCGACCCCCGTGGGCATTACCCACCCGGTCAGCCTGGGCGCCGCCGTGCCCGGCAAGCTGTATACCACCGAGTTTGAGTTTGACCCCAGCCTGCTGGGCGAAGGCCAGTATTTCTTCTATGTGGATGTGTTTGACGGCGTGCTGACCCAGGCTGTCTGCCTGGACAAGCCAGTGACCGAGTTTGCGTTTGAGGTAACCTCCGGCGATTTGACCATGCCGGAATGGGCACCGGGCTGGGGCCGCATCCACTTCCCGCCGGTCAAAGTGTTGGAGAATGGATACGATGGGTGATATTTTCATCTGCCACACGCTGTATCATGTGTTAATCGCGCTGGTGCGCGCGCTGCGCAGCCGCCCCGGCAAGTCCACCCTTGTGCTGAGCACCTGTGTGCCGGAAGCCGAAACCCTGCGCGCTAAATTGCTGGACGCCGCGCCGGATCTGTGGGACACCGTTTTGATCGTGGACGAGGAAAAGCTGGACGCACAGAACAGCGAAAGCGACCTTTACCGCCTGCGCCACCCGTTCCGCAAGCCGTATTTTACGCTGCCCAAGGGGCATGTGTACATCAGCAATGACTGGAGCGCCTTGGGGCGCTACCTGCAGCGGGAGCGCCGGGTTTATACCCTGTGCGAAGATACCTTTGGCGGCACGTTGGACCCTGACCAGCACCTGCTGGACGAGCAGCGCACCAACCCCCGCGGCCCCTACCGCTACTGGGGCGACAGCCCCTGCTGCCGCACGGTGGAAAGCGAAGACGCCGCGCGGTGCAGCATTTTTGGCGTAGACAAGCTGGTAACGGTATCCAAAGCGCAGCTACTGGAAAGCCTGACGGAGGAAGAAAAAGCCATCATCCGCCGGGTGTTTTTGGCCGTTCTCCTGCCGGAGCATGTGCAGGGTGCCTGCCTGCTTTTGCCCCGCAGCTTTGTGCTGGACGGCCTGATGGATCAGCCCACCCAGGACGCCATGTTTGCGGCTGTTGCCAAGAAATACTGCACAGAACCGCTGTTTATCAAAACCCACCCGCGGGATACCACAGATTATTCCAAGCTGTTCCCTACTGCTGTTATCCTGCCCCGCACCATGCCAAGCGAGGTTCTCAATTTCTGCCTGCCCTTCAAATTCCAGCGCGCCGTCACCGTGCAAAGCTGGGTCCTGCGCGGCTTTACCGCCGCGGAAGAAAAGGTGTTTGTGGGGCTGGAAGAGGCAGAAAAGTTGGTGCAGGGGTAATGCCTCCCCTTGAAAATACCTGTTCAGGTGATTCCATGGAGCTGAAACAACGTAAAAATCTGCGGCTGCAAAGTTTCGATTATTCTTCCGCGAAGTATTACTTTGTGACCATCTGCACCAAAAATCGCGCCCGTCTGTTTGGGCAGATTGTAGGGAACGGTCTTGACCGTTCCGCCGCCATGGAATTATCCTCACTTGGAAAGACTGCCGAGAAAATGCTGTTGGAAGTTTCTGTGCATTTCACTTCCACTGCGCTGGATGCTTATGTCATTATGCCAAACCACATCCACTGCATTTTAGCAATCGGCTGTAACGAGCTTTCGGAACGGTCGAGACCGTTCCCTACACTGCCAACCATAATTGGGCAATATAAGTCCGGGGTGTCTCGCGCAGCAGGGTTCCCCGTATGGCAAAAATCCTACCACGACCATATTATTCGCAACCACTTTGACTATGAGGAAATCTGGCTTTATATTCAACAAAATCCCCAGAAATGGTTGAATGACCTGTTTTACACTGAATTTTGATATAAAGAAGGTTACTATATGAAACTTATCGGCGTTATTCCCGCCCGTTATGCCAGCACGCGGATGCCGGGCAAGCCGCTGGCGGATATTTTGGGCAAGCCCATGATCTGGTGGGTGTACCAGGAAGCCAAAAAGTGCAAAAAGCTCGATGATGTGTTTATCGCCACCGACGATGAGCGCATTGCCGAAGCCTGCCGCACCTACGGCATGGAATACTGCATGACCAGCCCCGACCATGACACCCCCACCGGGCGCATCTGGGAGGTTTCCACCAAGGTAGAAGCCGACCTGTATCTGCAGATCATGGGTGACGAGCCGCTGATCAACGTAAAAGCGTTTGATTTGATTCTGCCGGATACCCTGCCGGAGGACCCGTATTATGTCGCCGTGCTGACCAACCGGATGGAGCACCCCGCGGATGTGATCGATTTTTCCAACCAGAAGGTCGTGACCAACGCCGCACGGGAAATTTTGATGATCTCCCGCAGCCCCATTCCCTACCCCAAAGGCACGCTGGATTTTGAATACGAGAAGGTGACCGGCATCCAGCTGTACTCCCGCCGGGCGCTGGCGTTCTACCACGAAACCCCGAAGTCCATTCTGGAAAAAGCCGAAGAGAACGATATGATGCGCTTTGTGGAAAACGGCCACAAGGTACATGCCATCGTCAGCCCGTACAAGACTGTGAGCGTTGACACCCCCAAGGACCTTGCCCTTGTGAGCGAAATCCTGAAAGGAAAAGAATAAATGCCCGATATTAAACTGTTGGACTGCACCCTGCGTGACGGCGGCTATGTGAACAGCTGGAACTGGGGCTTTGCTGCAGCCAAAGATATTATCGCCTCGCTGACCCGTGCCGGGACTGACATTGTGGAAGTGGGCTTTCTGCGCAATGTGGATGGCTACAACCCCGATGTGACCGTCTGCAACACCATTGAAGAGCTGAACAGACTGCTGCCTGCCCACACCGGCAGCACCATGTACAGCGGCATGGCCATGCGCTCCAATTATGATATTGCCAAGCTGTCCCCTTATGAGGGGCACGGCATTGAGATGCTGCGCATTACCGCCCACGATTACGATATCCGCGAAGGCATGGATTTTGCCCGCGAAGTCAAGGCCCGCGGGTACAAGCTGTCCATCAACCCCATCAACATTATGGGCTATGCCGACAAAGACTTGCTGTGGATTTTAGACCAGGTAAACGAGATTCACCCGTACCAGTTCTCCATTGTGGATACCTTCGGCAGCATGCGGCGGCGTGACTTAGAGCGCATCGTCAGCCTGGTGGACCACAACCTGGCCCCGGATATCCGCGTGGGGCTGCACCTGCATGAGAACATGGCGCTCTCTTTCTGCCTGGCGCAGGAATTTCTGGACAAGCACCTGGGCCGCGATACCACTGTGGACGGCAGCCTGATGGGCATGGGGCGCATTCCCGGCAACCTGCCCATTGAGCTGATTGCCGACTATATGAACGAGACCCTTGGCTGCCATTATGACATTGACGAGATGATGGACGCCATCCAGGACCATATCGCCCCGCTGAAAGGCGAGACAGCCTGGGGTTACACCCCGGCTTACTTCCTGAGCGCACGGTACAACCTGCACCGCGATTACGCCGAGCATTATCTGGACAAAGGCGATTTGACCAACCGGGACATCAACCATATTCTGGCCGGTTTTGACCGCAGCAAGGCCACCGCATACGATAAAGACTATGCCGACCGCCTGTACCGCGAATACCAGAACCGCGCCATTGACGACACCGCCGCGCTGGATACCCTGGCGGATCAGGCTGTACTGCAGCACCAGCGCAATCTGTTCGGCTATGCCGATACCCTGCAGGAAGTCAAGGCCGACGACTCGCCCCACATGATCCTGGCGGACGACAGCGGTACCCGCTATATCAACGCCAGCGATAAAGCCTTTGCCGGGCAGCTGTATTTTGACCGCCAGCGGCTGATCGTGGGGTCGGTCCCCTGCACCTTTGCCCTGCTGGACCAGACCGGCCAGGTCATCTACTCCAAGCTGCCCGACACCATCCCCGAAAGTGAATTGGCCGCACTGAAAGACGCCGACTCCACCACGATGCGCCTTTGCGGGCAAACATTGCTGCTCTGCCATCAAGTCGCCGGGGCCAGCGGTCAGCGCGTCTGGGTCTGGATGGTCACAGCGCTGGATGCCAGCTCGGCCTACGCGGTCCGCACCGCCACACTGCGCCAGTGGTTCTTGTTGCAGGCCGTACTGACGCTGGCGGCACTGTTGATGGTCCACCACACCACTGCCCTGCAGCAGCTGAACGACCGCCAAAGCCGCTTTGTGGCCGACCTGACCCATGAGCTGAAAACGCCCCTGACCAGCATGATCGGCTACGCCGACTTACTGCGCGGCAGCGAGCTGCCGCCCGAAAACCAGCGCCGCGCCGCCGATGCCATCTACCATGAATCCACCCGGCTGGAAAGCCTGAGCCAACAGCTACTCAGCCTGCAAGACCTGCGGCAGGAAGCCCTGACCCTGACCGCCGTGCCGGTGGCCGCCGCCTTTGAGGATGTGGCCCGCAGCCTGCCCGATTGCCCCGTGACCCTCGAAAAGACCTGCCCAGAGGACGCCGCCGTGCGGGCCGATCGGGTGCTGCTGGCAGACCTGCTGCGTAACCTTGTGTTGAACGCCGCTCACGCCAGCGCACCGGGCAGCACGGTTACGCTGCGCTGCCTGCCCGCCGGGGACCGCTGGCGGCTGGAGGTAGCCGACACCGGCTGCGGCATCCCGCCTGAAGCCCTGCCCCACCTGACCGAACCGTTCTACCGGGTGGACAAGGCCCGGGCCCGGGCCAACGGCGGCAGCGGCGTGGGGCTGGCCCTTTGCGCCGACATTGCCGCCGCCTTTGGCGCCAAGCTGGAATTTACCAGCACCGTGGGCGAAGGCACCACCGTCGACCTGACCCTGCCCAAGGAGGTGTACGCCCATGAAGAAGCTGACGATTGACCCCCGTTTTTGGCTGACGGCCGCCTTTTGCGCCGCCCTGTTGGCTGCGCCGCCGCTGCTGACCCAGGCGCGGGACCGGCAGGCCGACACTACGTCCCTCACCCGCCCTGCCGTAGCCGGTGTAATGACCGATGAAGAGCGGCTGGACCCCACCATAAGTGCCCTCTATAGTCAGAAGATTTTGAGTGCATCCAATAATTTTCTGGTCGGTGAGGAAAATTCCCAAAAGTATTCACGAATGTCTGGCAAGCTGAGGCAGGCGAACCGCCGTGGTCTGCTGAGCGATGAACAGCTGAACGCGCTTCTCGCCTTGGTCGATGTCACGGAAGCTGCTGAAACTGCTGAACAAGGCGACTATCATTATACTGGTCTGCATACCTGTATTTTTTACTCTGATGCGGTCGGTGTAGAGCAACTGCAACTGACCTATTGCAGTGCCACGCCGGAGGAAGTTGCCTCACCGGAGAACCCTCTTACACTGGACGCCACCATCTTTATCAGTTACCTGCCCAACAATGGCCCCATCCTGAGCATGACGATCTCCTACGATGACCTGCCCGAAAGCACCGTTGACCTAGAGACCCTGCAGGACCGCTTCTGCGACCAGTTGAAGCTGACGGTTCCCGGGGAATGGACTGACATCGGCGGCGGCCAGCGCAATTATTCGTCCAGTAATCTGGTCACTCTCGTGGACGCCTGCACCGCCACCAATCGAGGTGTTATGATGTTGGCTTTTCTCAATCCCTTTGTCGAAGAGTAAAGGCAATACCGCATAATTCTAAGTGCCGATACGGCGAGCGAGGTGCGGCA
>OLNL01003105.1_pt1 | contig 11429 bp, 10 predicted proteins | sample 1672181 | NCBI WGS metagenome assembly OLNL01 (sample SAMEA3136656, study PRJEB25190) | human gut metagenome | biome: human gut; feature: human-associated habitat; material: faeces | place: Austria | collected 2013
CAGACGGCCAATACGACCAAAACCATTGATAGCAACTCTAACAGCCATGTTAATAGTACCTCCTAAATGTTCTTACCCTTTTATCGGATAATAATCACGGTAGCTTTATTATAGACCAAATCGCGGAAACCTTCAAGTGCCCGCCAAAAAATTAACAAGGTAATTTCACACTTTTTGGTTTTTGAACGATTTTCACAGCTTTTATGGGAATCTTTTCAGCAATTCAACCAACGGCGTGTCGGGGTATTGCAGGCCTTCCGTCACTTCCTGCCACCCGCGCCACAGTGAAAAGCCCCAGCGCACCGATGCAGCACATGCCAAAGCCAAACAGCACCTCGGGCAGGTCGGCTGCCGTGATGCCGTGGAACAGCAGCACCAGCACCCGGGGCAGTTCCCAGCAGAAGCAGAGCAGGAACGTACAGATCCCGGCCTCGCACAGCTGGCAGCCGTTGGAAGTTTCCGGCAGCCAGAGGGCGCGGACCATCGCCGAAAGAAACACCAGCGCAGCCAGCATCTGCCAGACCATGGCAGTCGGCTCCACCCGGTGCCAGCTGGAACTGTTTTCCATAAAGCGGCTCAGCACCCCCCAGTAGAACACCGCCGTGCCAAGCACCGCCGGGGTCATGCTCCGGCCGGGCAGACGGTATTCTCCCTTATGCGTCCAGCTGCGGCCCAGTCGGATCAGCCAGACAGCGCACACCAGCTCAAGCACGGCACGCACCAGCGCACCAACGCCGGTCATGCCCACTGCCAGACGCACCGCACCGGCCAGGCCGACACACACGCCGCCCAGCACCGATGTAACTCCCACCGGTTTGCACGCACTGCGCAGAACAAGGGGCTGGCGGGCCAGCTTCCGGGCTGCGATGATGCCAACGACAAGCGCCGCCCACAGGCTGCCGTACCGCAGCCAGACAGAGCCCGCCGTGCACAGGCCGGTGTTCCAGTCCGTCCACAGGGCCAAGTCAAGCCCGCGCCCAATGGCAAGGGCACCACCACAGGTGAAAATCAGCACAAATAAAGCGTTCATCAGCGTTCCTCGATCGGTTTATATTTCTGGCGCACACCCAGATACTTATAGGCGGGCCGGATGATCCGGTTGGCAAAAATGACTTCCTCCACCCGGTGTGCGCACCAACCCGGCACACGGGCAATGGCGAACAGCGGGGTGTAGATATCCTCAGAGATGCCCAGCATGTTGTAGATCAGGCCGCTGAACAGGTCCACATTGGCGCACACCGGCTTGCTGCTGCCCTTCTCCTCGGCAAAGATATCGGGAGCCAGCCGCTCGATGCTGCACAGCATGTTGTACTCTTCCTCAAAGCCCTTCTCATAGGCCAGGTGCTTGGCGCGCTCCTTCAGGATGACCTCACGGGGGTCGCTCATGGTATAGACCGCATGGCCCATACCGTAGATCAGGCCGGAGCCGTCGCCCGCCTGCTTGCGCAGGATGCGGCGCAGATACTCGCGCACCTCGTCGTCATCCTCCGGGTGCTCCACATGCTTGAGAATATCCTGCAGCTGGCGGTTGACCATCAGGTTGGCACCGCCGTGCTTGGGGCCCTTCAGCGCGCCAATGGCGGCTGCAATGGCCGAGTAGGTATCGGTGCCCGAGGAGGACAGCACACGGGCGGTGAAAGTGGAGCAGTTGCCGCCGCCGTGGTCTGCATGGACCAGCAGGCACATATCCAGCAGCTTGGCTTCCTCGTGGGTAAACTTCTGGTCCGGGCGGTAGGTACTCAGGATGTGCTCCGCCGTGCTCTGGCCGGGCTTGGGCATGTGGAAGAACATGCTCTGCTTGTCATAATAGCGGCGCTTCATCTGGTAAGCGTTCACCATCATGGTGGGCATACTGGCGATCAGATTGATGCTCTGGTTCAGGATATTCTCCAGCGTCAGATCCTCGGCATGCTCGTCGTAGGAATACAGGCCCAGCACGCACCGCTGCATCTTGTTCATAATATTGGGCGAAGGAGCATTCATGGTATCCATAAAACCATCGGGCAGGGCACGGTGCTCTGCCAGCAGCTCACAGAAATCGTCCAGCTGCTCCTGAGTGGGCAGGCTGCCGAACAGCAGCAGCCAGATGACCTCTTCAAACACAAAGCGGTCGTTGCGGTAGGCCTCATTCACGATCTCGTTGATGTCCACACCGCGATAGATCAGACGGCCCGGAATGGGAATGACATGCCCTTCCTGATCCTTTTTGTAGCCCACAACGTCACAGACATTGGTCAGGCCTGCCAGCACACCGGTGCCATCCGGGTTGCGCAGGCCGCGCTTGACACCGAGACGTTCGCTCGTCTCCGGGTCAATGTAGTTGTTTGCCAGATACTCTTCACACAGCGTCCGCATGGTCTGCGGGTCCAGCGACGCTACTCCTGCATGGGTATAGTTCATGCGCGAATTTCCCCTTTCTCTTATTTCTCTCTTATATACTTTCCGGCCATCCACCATGATGGCACACCCTTATGATAGCGCTTTTGTGAAGTAAATTCAAGTCTTGGATGAAATGTGCGCTTTTTCACCCCGCCGTACTGGTACACTGGGCCCAGAAAAATGCCTGTCCGGGAGGGAAAACTACGATGAAAAAGACATTCTTTCTCCTCTGCGCCCTGCTGCTGGTGCTGGGTACACTCCTGCCGATCGCCGGTTACCGGCTGACACTGGCGGTGTTCGGCCCGGCACAGGGGGCTTCTTCTGCTCCTCTGCCGGGCACTGCGGCTTCGGAAGCCGCCCCGGACAGCGCCGCCGTGCCGCCCTCCGATCAGGACAGCGAGAGCTTTCTGCTGGCCGACCAGAGCGCCGGGGCCGTGGTCTCGGTGCCCCGGCGGGACTATCTGATCGGTGCCGTGGCGGCGGAAATGCCCATCAGCTGGCCGGACGAGGCGCTCAAGGCGCAGGCCATCGCGGCCCACAGCTATGCCCTCTACTGCCGCGACCATGCCGCAGAACCAGCTTCCGGCTGGCTGAGCGTGGACCCCGTCCGGCGGCAGGGATACTTAACAGATGCAGTCCTCCGCAGCTACTGGGGCACCGCCTATGAGGAAAACTATGCCCGCCTCTCGGCGCTGGTGGACAGTGTGCTGACCGATGTGCTCTACTATGGCAACGTCCCCGCCGGGACAAGCTACTTTGCCATCTCCAACGGCATGACCGAGGCCAGCGAAAACGTCTGGGGCACTGCCCTTCCCTATCTTGTGGCCGTGGACAGCTCCACCGACCTCAATGCGGACAACTATCTTTATACCGTCCAATTCACCGCCGAGCAGATGCAGCAGGCTCTCGCCGGGCTGGGCCTGCTCCCTGACCTCGCCGCACCTGCCAGCTGGTTCGGAGAGGCCGCGCTTACCCCTTCGGGCTATGTAGCCTCCCTGCCCGTCTGCGGGCAGAGCGTCACCGGTCCGGCCCTGCGCAAGGCGCTGGGCCTGCGGAGCGCCTGCTTCACGGTGCAGTATCAGGAGGGCAGCTTTCTCCTCACCACCAAGGGCTATGGCCACGGTGTGGGTCTGAGCCAGTGGGGTGCCAAGGCGCTGGCCGAGCAGGGACAGAGCGCGGAGGAAATTCTGGCGCACTATTTCCCGGGGACAGAGCTGCGGAGGTGAACGGGCTCACCCTCTCCGTCATCGCTTACGCGATGCCACCTCCCCCAAAGTGGGAGGCCTTGGCAGTAAATGCAAGGTTTGCGGTTTTGTCAAGAGCTCTCCCTTTGGGAGAGCTGGACGCGAAGCGGCCTGAGAGGGTGAGGATGCTAACAAAAAAGGCAGCTGACCCAACGGCCAGCCGCCCAGAAGATCAATATTCAGCCAAACAGGCTCGTCCACCAATCCTGACTGCTGCTTTCCTCGCCAGCAGCGGCTTCAGTCTCTGCCACAGTCTCAGTTTCCGCGGCAGCTTCCTCCGCCTGCACAGCCTCTTCCAGAAGCTCCAGACCATCGTCATTGCCATCCTCGGTGATGTACCAATAGCAGGACGCGCCGCCAATGGAGATGCTGGCGGCAGACAGCGGCACACGGCCAGAGGCAACGCCGTTGGAAGGATCGGAACAGTAGAACACGCCGTCGGTGTAGTCCGTCAGGAGCACGGCATGGGGTCTGGTGCGGTCGTACAGCACGATGCCCTCCGGATGCTCTGCCAGAATGGAGACCAGCGCTTCCGTCTTGGCCGCCTTGCCCGAAGGCAGGGTCGCATAACCCACATGCATATCGTTGTATGTAAAGCTGTGGGAGAGCCCGCCTGACCAGGCCGTGCTCTTGATGCCGTTTTCGGTCACATCCACCCAGCTGTCCATCCCATCCAGATAAGCCCGGCGGCGAAGCATCATTGCGGCAGAGGCCAGGGTGCAGGTGCCGCCCCGGCTCTGTTTGAAGTAGAACCCAACATCAACGTTCAGGTCCACGGCCAATGCCCCGGGGAGCAGCACGGCCATCAGGGCCATCGTTGCAAGCAGGGCAGCGAGAGTTTTCCGAAGTTTGCTTCCAAAGTGCTTGGCTGTTTCCACGTCAGTATCCTTTCTTCACAAAAGAGCGTTTCATTCACTGGTGTAAAGTATATCATTCTGTTACTCTTTTGTAAACAGTTTTGCAGCCATTTTCTCAATATTTACACGCTTTGGTCACAATTCAAGGGCAGATTGCACAATCGTGCAGTGAAGTGGTTGGTTATTTGCTACAAAAGTCCGGAAAAGTTTTTCATTGTGCTTTCCGCTTTTCTTCCCAACTGCCGGTTTCTTTTTCAACGCAATTATGGTATAATCTGCCCTGAAGTTGAATTTTCAGGAGCATTTATATATGAAAGCAACCATCGTTATCCCCAACATCAACGGCAAAGGCTGGCTCAAGGACTCCATCGAGTCGGTCTATGCCCAGACAGAGCAGGATTTTGAACTCATCATCGTGGACAACGGTTCCACCGATGAAAGTCTGGAGCAGGCCCGCAGCTACTGCGGCCGCCCCAACTTCACCCTGATCGAAAACGGCACCAACACTGGCTTCTCCCATGCCGTGAATCAGGGCATTGCCCGGGCCAAGGGCGAGTATGTGGTCATGTTCAACAACGATGCCTTTGCCGAGCCGAACTGGCTGGCCGAGCTCATCCGCACCGCCGAGACCGATCCCAAAATCTTTGCCGTGCAGAGCCTGATGCTCCGCCACTTTGAACGGGAGCTGGCCGACGATGCCGGTGATTACGTCACCTGGATGGGCTTTGCCTGCAAGACCGGCGACGGCCGCCGGGCCAGCCGCTACACCAAACAGAAGCGCATCTTCTCGGCCTGCGGCGGCGCGGCGCTCTACCGCAAGAGCATTCTGGAGGAGATCGGAACCTTTGACGAGAACTTCTTCGCCTACTTTGAGGATGTGGACCTGAGCTGGCGTGCCAACAACGCAGGTTACAAGTGTGTCCTCTGCCCCACCGCCAAATGCTACCACATCTGCGGTGCCAGCACCGGCGCGGTGAAGTACAACGCCTTCAAGAGCCAGCAGAGCGGCCGGAACAGCATCCTGCTCCCCCTCAAGAACGAGCCGCTGCTCATGCTCATCCTGAACTTTCTCCCGCTGGCGCTGGGCTATCTGCTCAAGTGCTACAAGTTCCACAAGCAGGGCTTTGGCGAAGCCTGGGACAAGGGAATGCACGAAGCCTTTGCCCTGCTCAAAGAGGGGCGGCTCGGCAAGCGCCCCTTCCGCCTGAAGGACCTGCCCAACTATATCCTCATGGAGCTGTGGATGATCTGGAACATGGTGCCCTACCTGTGGTATCGTCTGGTCGTGGTCAGGTTTGATCTGAAATAATCTGGAAACAAAAACACCCCTGCGTGGAATGCTTCACACATTCCGTGCAGGGGTGTTCTGTCAGATTTCGGTTTTCGCTTTATGCCGCCGGGCTCTCAGAGGAAGCCTCGGTGCTCTCCGCCGGGGTGCTCTCAGCCGGGGTGCTCTCCGCCGCCTCTTCCACCGGGGCAGCCTCCTCAGCAACGGCGCTGGCGGCGGCAGAATCGCCTGCGGTTGCAAGGATGGCATCGTTGACCTCGCTCTCAGCCAGCGGGACAGGCTCCGCGGCAGAGACTGCGCTGTCGGCAGATTCGGGCTTGGTCTCGCTGTCGGTCAGGCCGGTCAGGTACCAGCTGCCACTCTGGCGGCTGAACAGGTAATCCATATACTTGGTGGGCGTGTCGGACGAGTTGTTCAGGATGCTGTCATCACTGCTCTGGGTGGGGATATAGCCCACGGTAACGTGGAGCAGGCCGTCCTTCTTGAACAGTCTGGTGACGGTAGCGCGGAAGGTGCCCACGCTGCCAGTGACGGGGATCTTATAGCACTGGGTCGTCTCATCGAACTCGACAGTCATATCGTCCATCTCAAAGCTCTTGTGGGTCAGCTTGAAGCTGGGGCCCACCAGCTTTGCCAGATAGGCATCCACATCCACCGAGGGCAGCAACAGCTGTTCGGTGTCGGGGTCCGTGTTGTAGTTATCAAAGCTTCCCTGGGTCTCCTGGATGCTGTACACGCAGCCCCAGACGGCGGCTTCGCGCAGGGTCAGGTCATCGATGTTCTCGATGCCGTTAAAGGGCAGCGGATCAAACAGGACCAGACCTTCCAGCCGGTCCTCATATTCCGCTTTCTGCTGGGTGTCGTCAAACAGGGTGGCCACACCCTTCACACCGGCCCGCACGACCGTTACAATGCCCACCAGCGCCAGCACGGCGATCAGCAGGCCAAGGGTCTGCCGGGCGCGGCGGCGGTGGAGCCGGGCGTGTTCTTCCGGGGTCATATAGGTCTTCATATCGTTATCGTCTCCTAAATCAGGTCATCTTTTGGGGAAATACCAGCTTTCAGTATACCACAAACTGCCCGCCGGTGCAAAACCCGGGGCGTGGATTTTTTGTGAAAGCGCGATTTATTCCCACGTTTTCCAGATCTCGGGCTGGTAGCCCACGGTGGCCTTTTTGCCGTTGCGCACGATGGGCGTTTTGAAGAGCTGCTGATTCTCGAACAGCTTGTCCTCCTTCTGCCAATCTACCAGTGCATCCAGCAGGGCCAGCGTCTGCTTATCCTTTGCCGCCGGGTTCACCAGCTGCTCCCAGCCGCCCAGCGCGCGGGCCACGTTCTCAAACTCGCCCCGGCTCATCTCTTTTTCCTTCAGGTCGATCATCTGGAACTTGATGCCCCGCTCCTTGAAATAGCGCTGGGCCTTTTTGGTATCAAAGCACTTGCTGGTGCCAAAGATCTGAATGTTCATCGTTTTTCCTCCTGGATCCTGTGTGCTCTATTGTATCATATCTGCCGGAAAAAACCTAGGGATAATTCATCTTCTTTCCGTCCATACTTGCTTTATCACAAGCCGCCCCTGAGATTGAACGAAGGGCGGGCCATTTCAGAAAGAGAGGAACTTCCCATGAAAGCATTCGTTGACCCCGATCTCTGCATCGGCTGCACCCAGTGCACCGGGATCTGCCCCGAGGTGTTCCAGATGACAGGCATCCTGGCCGTCGCTGTGCCGGGCGAGCTGCCGCCCGACACCGTGCCCACCGCCGTGGAAGCCGCACAGGCCTGCCCGGTGAGTGCCATCACCATCTCGGAGTAACACCTTCGCCTGCCTTCCCAACACGGGAGGGCATTTTTGTTTTTTCTGCAAAAATCCCCCGCTGGCCCCCATTTTGTGTTATACTATAAATTGAGTTATAATGCAATGGAGGAGACTGACTATGCGTTTACTGGTCATTGACGGCAACAGCATTGCCAACCGTGCCTTTTACGGCATCAAGCTGCTGACCACCAAGGACGGCCGCTATACCAATGCCATCTTCGGCTTTTTGAATATTATGAATTCCCTGCTCCGGGAGTGTGAGCCCGACGAGGTGGCCGTGGCCTTCGATCTGAAGCACCCCACCTTCCGCCACGAAATGTATGACGGCTACAAGGGTACCCGCCACGCCATGCCGGACGAGCTGGCCCAGCAGATGCCCATCCTGAAAGAACTGCTCACCGACCTGGGCTACCGTCAGGTATCAGCAAAGGGCTGGGAAGCCGACGACATTCTGGGCACACTGGCCGCTGCCTGCGAGGCCCGCAGGGACGACTGCTTTCTGGCCACGGGAGACCGCGACAGCCTGCAGCTGGTGAGCGAGACCACCACCGTGCTGCTGGCCACCAGCGCCATGGGCCGCAGCAAAACGGAGACCATGGATCTGGATGCCATCCACGAAAAGTACGGCATTGAGCCCAAGCAGCTCATCGAGGTGAAGAGCCTGATGGGCGACACCTCCGACAACATTCCGGGTGTGAAGGGCATCGGCGAAAAGACAGCCATGACCCTGGTCAAGAACTTCGGCACCCTGGACAGCGTGTACGACCATCTGGACAGCCCGATCATCAAGCCCCGGCAGCGGGAAAATCTGCTGGCCTGCCGGGAGGATGCCTACCTCAGCCACACGCTGGGCACCATCCGCACCGATGCTCCCATCGACACAGCGGAAGGGGCCTACAAGGTGACCGAGGGCAACAAGCCCGCCGCTGTCCGTCTGATGCAGGAGCTGGAGATCCAGACCCTCATCACCCGGTTCGGGCTGGACGGCATCGTTCCGGAACAGGACCCCGATACCCTGCCGGAGGTGGACGCAACCATTGCATCCCTGCCCGCAGAACCCTCCGGCCACTATCTGGTGGCCGCGCGCCCTGCTGTTCTGGGCAAAAAGAGCGCGGTCGTGCAGCCGGAGGCCTGGTACGCCGTGCAGGACACCACCGTGTATCCCCTCTCCGAGGAGGAGCTGGTCTCCCTGCTGGACGACCCCAAGGTGACGCTGGACGTGTTTGATTCCGCCCCCCTCTACGCCAGAGCCATGGCCGCAGGCAGCTGGGGCAGCAGCATCGTCTGGGACGGCAAGCTGGCCGCCTACCTGCTGGACGCTTCCGCTTCCCACTATCTGCTCACCACCCTTGCCACCAGCTACCATGCAAGGTCAGCGTTCTCCTGTGAGGAGTACCCCGATGCCGGTTTCCTGGCAGACCTGTTCGCCAAAATGAAGGCGGAGATCACCGAAAACGGCGAGGACGATCTCTACAACAACATTGAGTTCCCGCTGGCACAGGTGCTGGCCGATATGACCCGCACCGGCATCCTTGTAGACCGTGAGGGCATCGAAGCCTTCGGCGTGCAGCTGCGGCAGGAGCTGGACCAGGTGCTGACCCGCATCGAGATGGAGGCAGGCACCTCCGATTTCAACCCCAACAGCCCCAAACAGCTGGGCACCCTGCTCTTTGATACCATGGGCCTGCCCCACGGCAAAAAGACGAAGAACGGCTGGTCCACCGATGCTGAGACACTGGAAAAGCTGCGGGACATCCCGCTGGTGGAGGACATTCTCCAGTACCGTGCCTGCCAGAAGCTGAACTCCACCTATGTGGAGGGTCTGCTCAAGGTCATTGGCGAGGATGGCCGCATCCACACCCGTTTCAACCAGACCGAGGCCCGCACCGGGCGGCTCTCCTCTGACAATCCCAACCTGCAGAACATCCCCATCCGCACCGAGATGGGCAGCAAGCTCCGCGCCTACTTTGTGGCAAAGCCCGGCTGCGTGCTGGTGGATGCCGATTACAGCCAGATCGAACTGCGCATCCTGGCCCATGTCACCGGCGACGCACACATGCAGGAGGCGTTCCTCTCCGGTGCCGACATCCACCGCAGCACCGCAGCCAAAATCTACAACATCCGGCCTGAGGATGTCACGCCCCGTCTGCGTTCCAGCGCCAAGGCCATCAACTTTGGCATCATGTACGGCAAGGGCGCTTACAGCCTTTCCAAGGACATCGGCGTGAGCGTCAAGGAGGCAGAGGCCTTCCTGCAGACCTATCTGGCCACCTTCCCCAATATCGACGGTTATATGGAAAAGACCATTGCGGATGCCCGCCAGTGCGGCTACGTTTCCACCCTGTTCGGCCGCCGCCGCGCCCTGCCGGAGCTGAACAGCAACAACCACAACATCCGGGCAAGCGGCGAACGGATGGCCCGCAACACCCCCATTCAGGGCACGGCCGCTGATGTTATCAAGCTGGCCATGGTGCGTGTCTGGCGGCGGCTGCGGAACGAGAAGATGGAAAGCCGCCTGATCCTGACGGTCCACGATGAACTGATCGTGGAAGCCCCGGAAGCAGAGGCCGAAAAGGCCGCGCAGATCCTGCGGGAGGAAATGGAAGGCTGCGTGCACTACGCGGTGCCCCTGAGCACCGATGTGCATACTGGCAAAAACTGGCTGGAGGCCCACTGAACTATGATCGTTTTAGGAATCGAATCCACCTGCGACGAGACCGCCGCATCCCTTGTGGAAGATGGCCGTCGCCTGTTGAGCAACGTCATCTCCACCAGTGTCAAGGAGCAGGCTCTTTATGGCGGCGTGGTCCCTGAGATCGCCAGCCGCCGCCACTGCGAGTTCATCAGCGCCACGGTCAAAAAGGCTCTGCTGGATGCTGGCAAGACCATGGACGATGTGGACGCGGTGGCCGTCACCTTTGCGCCGGGCCTGATCGGCGCAGTGCTGGTGGGCGTGAACTTTGCCAAGGGGCTGGCCTATTCGGCCAACAAGCCGCTGGTTCCGGTGCATCACCTGCGGGGCCACATTGCGGCCCTCTATCTGACCCACCCGGAGCTCAAGCCGCCCTTCCTCTGTCTGGTGGCATCCGGCGGCCACAGCCATATCGTGGAGGTGCAGGACTACACCCACTACCACATTCTGGGCCACACCGTGGACGATGCCGCCGGCGAAGCCTTTGACAAGGTCGCCCGCACCCTGGGTCTGCCCTATCCCGGCGGCCCCAGCGTGGCAAATGCCGCCAAAACAGGCGACCCCAAGGCCTATCGCCTGCCGGTGCCCCATGTGGACGGCAAGTACAACGTCAGCTTCTCCGGCCTGAAAACCGCCGTGCTGAACGAGGTGAACAAGGCCCAGATGAAGAACGAGGAGATCAACGTGCCTGATCTGGCGGCAAGCTTTCAGGAGCGCATTGCGGGTATTCTGGCCGAAAAGCTGCTGCTGGCTGCTGCCGACACCGGGGCAAAGCAGGTCTGTCTGGCGGGCGGTGTGGCCGCCAACGGCCGCCTGCGTCAGCTGGTGAACGATGGTGCCCAGAAGTTGGGGGCCAAGGTCTACCTGCCGGAACTGAAATTCTGCGGCGACAACGGCGCAATGATCGCAGCGCAGGGCTACTACCAGTACATGGCGGGCCACACGGCAGGCCTTGATCTGAACGGTCTGCCCACCCTGCCCATCGACTACGAATAAGCGAAGCAAAACCAAAGCTCCCGGAGCGGTGCGGCATTCAGTGCCATCGTTCCGGGAGCTTTTTGCCCTGCTGCGGGCGCACAACCAAAAAGGCACCCTCGCCTTTGATATGATCCCTCTTAAGTAGACAAGGAAAATAACCAAAATCTATGGAAGG
>OLNL01003129.1_pt1 | contig 11354 bp, 10 predicted proteins | sample 1672181 | NCBI WGS metagenome assembly OLNL01 (sample SAMEA3136656, study PRJEB25190) | human gut metagenome | biome: human gut; feature: human-associated habitat; material: faeces | place: Austria | collected 2013
GAAAACATCTGAGACGTGCGCCAGAAGGTGGGCATGGTGTTCCAGAACCCGGACAACCAGATCGTGTCCTCGGTGGTAGAGGACGACGTGGCCTTTGGGCCGGAAAACCTGGGAGTAGATCCGCAGGAGATCCGAAAGCGGGTAGACGATGCGCTGAAAAGCGTAGAAATGTACGAATTTCGCAGGAAGGCGCCTCACCTTCTGTCGGGTGGTCAGAAACAGCGGATCGCCATCGCAGGAGCTGTGGCCATGGAGCCGGAATGCATTGTGTTCGATGAACCGACGGCTATGCTGGATCCGCGGGGAAGACGGGAAGTGATGAACGTCATCCACCGGCTCAATCAGAAGGGCATCACGGCACTGCTGATCACTCATTTCATGGAAGAAGCTGCGGAGGCGGACAAGGTCATCGTGCTGGATCAGGGCGAGGTCAAGATGACGGGAACGCCGCTGGAGATCTTCCGGCGCGCGGAGGAACTGAAAGCCCTCAGCCTGGGCGTGCCGCCGGCGGTAGATCTGGCGTATCGTTTGAGAGAGCGGGGGATCGAAGTCCCGCAGGATCTGCTGGAAGTAGAAGATATTGTGAAGGAAAATAATTATGTCAGTTGCGCCATCCGTAAAGACAGCGGAGATGATCCGGATGTGACGAACGGTATACTGGTGTATGCTGGAGTATCATTTGTTTCAGACGATTTGGAACAGGATAACAGAGAAGGTCGGGCAGAAGATGAGACAATCAGACATGTGATATTAGAAGCAGGAGAAGGTATTGGACGCGTGACGCAGAAAGGGCTGGAACAGAGTATCGGAGATCCGGCGATTAATCTGGTGCCACGCAGGATGATCCGTGATGCAGTAGAAGAAGAACTTCAGAAAGCCGGGATTGACTGTGGAGTCCGGGTGATGATATGGGTGCCGGACGGCGCGGAGATTGCGAGGAAGACATTTAATCCGAAGCTTGGTATTGAGGGCGGTATTTCAATTCTGGGGACAACCGGAATCGTGGAACCTATGAGCGAGAAAGCTCTGACAGATACGATTTTTGTAGAAATGAAGGTACGCAGAGAGAATGGCATGGATTATTGTTATGTAGTGCCGGGCAATTATGGATCAGATTTTCTGCATGATACGTTGGGGTATCAGGAAGATGCTGCAGTAAAATGCAGTAATTATGTAGGAGAAGTGATTGATGATGCGGTACGGCTTCAGATGAAAGGAATTCTGCTGGTAGGCCATATTGGCAAATTCATCAAGTTGGCTGCCGGGATCATGAATACACATTCCAGACAGGCAGATGGGCGTATGGAGATTCTTGCAGCGCATGCTGCAATGGCAGGAGGCTCCAGAGAACTGATCCGTCAGTTGATGGAATGTATTACCACCACGGCGGCATTGGAATTGTTGGAAAAAGAAGGTATACTAAAAGAAGTCATGTCTACAGTGATGATTAAGATCGAGGAACATCTGAAGCACCGGGCAGGAGACGGACTGGAGATTGGTGCAGTCATGTTTTCCAAAGAAATGGGAATTCTTGGCAAGACTTCTGATGCAGACAGACTTGCGCAGAAGATTCAGAGCAGAAAGAAGAAAGTATAATGGATAAAGGTATATTATACGGCGTAGGAGTCGGACCGGGGGATCCGGAACTGCTGACGATAAAAGCTTTAAAGGTGATAAAGGAGTGTGATGCAATTGCACTTCCAGTGTCTGGTACAGCAGATAAAACACAGATTACAGCATATCAGATTGTGTGGGAAATATATCCAGAGATTAACAAAAAAAGAATTATGTTTCTTTCTATGCCGATGACAAAAGATAAGAAAGCATTACAGCAGGTGCATGCAGAAGGTGCAGAGCAGGTGTGCAGGAAATTAGACAAAGGAGAGAATGTTGCATTTCTTACATTGGGAGATGTAAGTATTTATTCAACGTTCCTGTACATACAGAAACTGGTGGAAGCATCTGGCTATGAGACGCGTGTGATACCGGGAGTACCGTCATTTTGCGCAGCGGCGGCAGTGCTTAAGACGGGGCTTGGAGAAATGGGTGATTCCATTCATATCTTGCCGGGTTCTTATGATATCAGCGAAGGAATGGAACTTTCAGGTACAAAGATTCTGATGAAGTCGGGAAGTAAGATTGGTCAGGTGAAAGAAGAACTGAAGAAGTATGACGGTCAGATACAGATGGTTACAAACTGTGGAATGGAAGAGGAACAGATATATCATTCGCTGGAAGAGATCCCGGAACAGGCGGGATATTATTCATTGATTATTGCAAAAGAAGGAGAAAAACGATGATTTGGTTTGTAGGGGCAGGACCTGGAGCAGAAGATCTGATTACCGTCCGGGGACAGAGATTATTAATGGAAGCAGACCTGGTGATCTATGCAGGATCGCTGGTGAATCCAGAATTATTAAAGTGCTGCAAAGAAAGCTGTGAAATCCGCAACAGTGCATTTATGACATTGGAGCAGGTGATTGATGCAATGGTACAGGCTGAGGAAGATGGTAAAAAAGTCGTACGTCTGCATACAGGAGATCCTTCTTTATATGGAGCGATTCGCGAACAGATGGATCTGTTGGATGAAAAACAGATTACGTATCAGGTGTGTCCGGGAGTCAGTTCCTTTAGCGGAGCGGCAGCAGCATTACAGGCAGAATATACCCTGCCAGACGTATCCCAGTCGGTGGTTATCACCAGAATGGCGGGACGTACACCGGTTCCGGAGAAGGAATCTGTGAGAAGCTTTGCAGAACATGGAGCAACCATGGTGCTGTTTTTAAGTACCGGATTGATCGGAAAGCTTACGGAAGAATTACTTGCCGGAGGATATACGGAAGATACCCCGGCAGCGATCGTATATAAAGCGACCTGGCCGGAAGAGAAAGTGTTCCGCTGTACGGTCGGGACGCTGAAGCAGACTGCGGATAAGAATCAGATTACCAGAACGGCATTGATCGTGGTGGGGAATGTATTGGATTGTGAATATCGGAGAAGTGATCTGTATCATCCGGAGTTTTCTACAGGATATCGGAGTGCACATGCGAAAAAAGAGGTATCAGGACATAAGCGGATCTATGTGATCGGTATGGGACCGGGGAATCGGAACAGCATGACCTATGAGGCTGCAGAGGTGATCGAGCGGTGTCAGGTGATTGCGGGCTATACGGTCTATGCAGACTTGTTAAAAAAAGAATATCCGGGCAAAGAATATCTGACAACGCCGATGCGTCAGGAGACACAGAGATGTCAGCTTGCATTTGAAGAGGCTGCAAAAGGAAAAGAAGTGGCAATGGTATGCAGTGGGGATGCCGGGGTATATGGCATGGCTGGTCTGATGTATCAGATTGGTCAGGAATACCCGAATGTCGAGATAGAGGTGGTTCCTGGTGTGACAGCGGCATTGTCCGGTGGTGCAGTACTTGGTGCGCCGTTGATGCATGACTTTGCTGTGATCAGTCTGAGTGATCTGCTGACTCCTTGGGAGAAGATTGAGAAGCGTCTGCTTATGGCAGCGAAGGCGGATCTTGTAATCTGTCTCTATAATCCGTCTAGCAGAAAGCGTGCGGATTATCTGCAGAAAGCATGTGATCTGATGATGCAGCAGAAAGCACCGGAGACTGTGTGTGGAATCGTACGCAATATCGGACGTGATGGAGAGTCCGCTGAGATTATGAGTTTAGCAGAACTTAGAAATAAAAAAGTTGACATGTTCACGACTGTATATATTGGAAATCAGGAAACAATAGAATTAAATGGGAAAATGGTAACACCAAGAGGATATCGCAATGTGTGATAAAATATGCGAAAGCAGATGTAGTGCAGTACTTATCGGCGCCGGGATGGGAAATAAAAATATGCTAACTATGGACGCAAGAACACAGATAGAGAAGGCGGATGCCTGTATCGGAGCAGTGCGTCTTCTGGAAGTATGTCCGAAAGAGAAACCGAAGTTTGCAGAGTATCGATCTGTGGAAATTATAAAGATTATAAAAGGACACCCGGAATACAGCAGATGGGCGATTGTCTTGTCCGGTGATGTGGGATTCTACAGTGGTGCGAAGGCATTGACGAAGGCATGTAAGGAGGCAGGAATTTCGGTAGATATCGTACCGGGAATTGCGTCGGTTGTATATCTGGCGGCGAAGCTTGGCATATCCTGGGAAGATGCGGCTCTTCGCAGTATCCATGGCAGGAACCAGAATACGATCTATGCCATCGATCATCATGCGAAGACATTTCTCTTGTTGGACAGGAAAAGCGGAACGGAGTTTTGTGAACAGATCAGGGAATATGGCATGGAAGATCTGATCTGTCATATAGGTGTCCGTCTGTCATATGAGGATGAAACGATACGAACGATATCTGCCGGAGAATTGACACCGGAGGATCTGGGAGAGCTTTCTACCATGTTAATTGAGAATCCGCATCCTGTGGAATCCGTATCGGCTCACTTGCCGGATGATGCATTTATCCGCAGTCAGGAAGGACATGTGGTGCCGATGACAAAGGCAGAAGTTCGGGCAGTCAGTATGGCCAAGCTTGGACTTACCAGAGAGGCAGTTTTTTATGACATCGGCGCGGGCACAGGTTCGGTGTCAATTGAAGCGGCACTTCACGGGGAGCAGGTGCAGGTGTATGCGATTGAACAGCGGGAAGATGCGTGTGATCTGATCCGGGCAAACAGACGGAAGTTTCGGGTGGCACAGGTTCAGGTAATCCATGGAAGTGCGCCGGAGGCAATGGAAGGACTTCCGGTACCTACACATGCATTTATCGGAGGAAGCACAGGACATCTCCAGGACATTATCCGTATGTTGAAGGAGAAGAATCCGGAAGTGGCACTGGTGATTAATGCCATCTCCTTAGAGACGATAGAAGAAGTAATGTGTGCAGTCAGATCTGGTCTGCTGAGAGATCCGGAAATCATACAGATGAACGTGGCTGCGTCCAGAGTATTGGGAAGATACCATATGATGACCGGACAGAATCCGGTATATATTATTACGGAGAGAAAACGATGACAAAGCTACCGGGAATCCTGCTGGCAGCTCCATCCAGTGGCAGCGGCAAGACAATTGCTGCCTGTGGACTGATGGCAGCATTCAGGCAGATGGGGAAAAATATCCGGGCATGCAAATGCGGACCGGATTATATTGATCCGATGTTTCATCGGACAGTGCTTGGGATAGAATCTGAAAATCTGGATCTGTTTTTCAGCAGTAAAGAAGAGCTGTGGGAAATCTACCAGAATCATAGAAATGGTGCTGATCTGGTTGTGACGGAAGGCGTTATGGGGTATTATGACGGTATTTCATTTGGAAGTATGAATGGCAGTGCATGGGATATTGCCGGGGTTCTGGAGCTTCCGGTCATATTGGTTGTTCCATGCCGTGGGATGGCATCTTCTGTATTGGCACTGTTGAAAGGATTTCTGGAATATCAGAAGGACAGCCATATCAGAGGCATTATCCTGAACCGTATTTCGCCGATGCTTTATCCGCGGATGAAAGAGATGCTTGATCATGGACTTGCGGATATGGGACATCCGGAGGTGAAGATACTTGGGTATCTTCCAGAAAAAGAATGCTTTCGACTGGAGAGCAGACATCTGGGACTCGTGACACCGCAGGAGCTGACCGGATTAAAAAGGCAGCTTCAGGAAGCGGGAATGACAATCGCAGAGACAGTCGATCTGCCGAGGATTCTTAAAATTGCAGAACAGGCAAAGTGTCTGGAAGAAGAGAATCCGATAAAAAAAGAAGTGAATGGAAAGCAGAAGGTGCGCGTGGCTGTTGCCAGAGACGAAGCATTTTGCTTTTACTATAAAGAGAATATGAAATTACTGGAACAGGCCGGATGTGAACTGGTGCCATTCAGTCCTTTGGAGGATGCGACATTGCCGGAAGGCTGTTGCGGATTGATTCTCGGGGGCGGTTATCCTGAACTATATGGTGCCAGACTGGAGGAAAATGAAGGCTTGCGCAGGGAAATACGGGAGAAGATCGCAGACGGCATGCCATGTTTTGCAGAATGTGGTGGGTTTCAGTATTTGCAGGATGGACTGACGGATGCAGAAGGATACAGTTATCGTATGGCAGGAGTTATTCCGTCAGAGAGCAGTAATCAGGGGAGACTTGTGCGTTTCGGATATGCGACTATTGAGGCAGAGCAGGATGGCGCATTTTTAAAGAAAGGCGAACAGATACGGGCGCATGAATTTCATCACTGGGACAGTACAGATAATGGAGATAGCTGTCTGGCAGTGAAGCCGGATGGGAAGAGAAGATGGCAGTGTATACACATGAAAGGGAATCTGATGGCAGGCTATCCACACCTCTATTACCGCTCGCACCCGGAACTGGTGGAACGATATGTGAAAGCCTGCACAGAATATTCCAAAAAAGGAACCAGACGATAAAGGAAGCTAACTATGACATTAGAAGAATTACAAGAAGAGATACAGCCGGCTGATCAGGATGTGGTCAGACTGTCGAAAGAACGATGGATGAAGGTTGGGAAACCGCTGTTCAGCCTGGGTAAGCTGGAACAGCAGATTACCCGGATTGCCGGGATAAAACGGATTGCATGCTATGAAATTAAGAAGAAAGCATTGGTTGTCATGTGTGCCGATAATGGTGTGGTGGCAGAAGGCGTGACACAGACCGGGCAGGAGGTTACGGCAATTGTGGCAGAGAATTTCAGCCGTCATGAGACCAGTGCCTGTCTGATGGCAGAGGTGGCTGGCGTGGACATTTATCCAGTAGATATCGGTATGATAACGGATGTAAAGAATGTAACCAGAAAAAATGAAAAGACTGCATATGGAACGAAGAACTTTGCAAAAGAGCCTGCTATGACACGAGAGCAGCTCTGGCAGGCAATCGAGACCGGCATTCGTATCGCCGGAGAGAAGAAGCAGGAGGGATATGACATTCTGCTGACAGGCGAGATGGGGATTGGCAATACAACGACCAGCAGTGCAGTGGCATCAGTACTTCTTAACCGTGATCCGGCAGTGATGACCGGGAAGGGAGCCGGTCTGGATGATGATGGTCTTAAGCGTAAGATTCATGTAATCGAGGATGCAATCGAACGATATAATCTCCGGCAAGCGGATGTGCTTACGGTGATGGCATCGGTTGGTGGATATGATATCGCAGGACTCTGCGGACTTTGTATTGGTGGAGCACGTTATCATATACCGGTCGTGCTGGATGGATTTATATCCGGGGTGGCGGCTCTTTGTGCAGTCCATTTGATTCCAGCTGTGGCGGATTATCTGATCCCATCGCATGTATCCAAAGAGCCGGCAGCTCATTATGTATTAGATGAACTCGGACTGTCGCCGCTCATTACCTGTGATATGTGTCTTGGAGAAGGAAGCGGTGCAGTTGCTGTGATTCCCCTGTTGGAGATGGGATTGAAAGTCTACGGAGATATGGGGACATTTGAGGATATAAAGGTAGAGCAGTATAAGGTATTGTAATTCGGGAGAAATATATGAGTATTATAAATTCATTTTTTATCGCATTATCGATGTATTCCAGAATACCGGTTCCGAGAGTGGACTGGGAAAAAGAAAATATGCGATATGCCATGTGCTTTTTTCCCATGATTGGAGTTGTCATCGGAGCAGTCATGTATCTGGCAGGTTGGCTGCTGGATAAGACGTCTGTGGGCGGTCTGTTCCGTGGTGTGGTATTTACCTTGATTCCGATCATAATCACCGGAGGCATTCATATGGACGGTTTCATGGATACCATGGATGCGCTCGGATCCTGGGGAGACCGGGAAAAGAAGTTGGAGATTCTGAAGGATTCTCATGCGGGTGCATTTGCTATATTGGGAATGGGTTGTTATCTGATGTGGAGTGTGGCAGTATGGAGTGAACTTCCGGCAGAAGTGCTGAGAGTGTGCGGTGTAAGTTTTGTCCTTTCTAGAGCACTCAGTGGGTTCAGCGTAGTTACATTTCCGGCGGCAAGAAATAGTGGGTTGTTGAAGATGTTTCAGGACGGAGCACAGAAAAAAGTTGTCAGGATTACGATGTGTCTGTATGTGGCAGCAGCAGTGATCATGATGGCAGTGATGAATGCACGCGCAATGACAGGAGCTGTTACTGGCGTGATGATCGCATTTCTATATTATGCAATGGTGAGCCGGAAGCAGTTTGGGGGTGTGACAGGAGATCTGGCAGGATTTTTTCTGGAGACGGCAGAGCTTGCAATGTTTACCGGAATTTTAGTGACCTGCATTGGGAGGTAGCAGATGGAGATTATATGGGTACGGCATTTTATGACGCCAGGCAACCGTAAGAAACAATATATAGGAAGTACGGATGAACCACTGGATGAGGAAATGATTCCGCAGGATCTGAAAGACTATTCGCAGATTGATGCACTGACCGTCAGCCCGATGCTCCGATGCAGGCAGACAGCAGAAAGGATCTGGCCGAGTATGCCTTTTGAGACAGAACCGCTGATGCGAGAGTTGGATTTTGGCGAATATGAGCGAAAGACATATGAAGAACTGAAGAACGAGCCAGTATATCAGGCTTGGCTTGATTCCGGTGGTGCAGGTGCATTCCCTGGAGGAGAAGACCGGGAAGATTTTCAGAAGCGCTGCGTACAGGGAGCAGAGAATATGATCAGCAGACTGATTGCGGAAGACTGTAAACGTGCAGGTGTGGTAGTGCACGGTGGGACAATTATGGCGGTGCTGTCTGCATTTGATCCTGAGAAAAGACCGTTTTACCACTGGCAGGTATTTAACGGCAATGGATATATAACTGATATTGATCCGGAAGAGTGGAAAAAGGGCGTACATCTTTTTTATAATGTCCGGATCCTACACGAGATAGATATAATAGATGGAGAAAAATTACGATGAAGATATTATGTGTCTGCCTGATCGGTATGATACTGGACTGGATATTTGGAGATCCGGTATGGCTGTATCATCCGGTGCGGATTATTGGCAAATGGATATCGTTTTTGGAAAAGATACTCCGGAAGTTTGCCGGAGATCAGGAGGGGAATGAGAAGAAACTATTGATCGCAGGAGGAATATTGTGGATACTTGTGATCCTGGCATCAGCAGCAGTGCCGATGGGGATTTTATATCTGGCAGAGAAGTTCAGCCCATGTGCGGCATTTGTGTTGGAGTGTTTCTGGTGCTATCAGTTATTGGCAGCAAGATCACTCGGAAAAGAAAGTAAAAAAGTATATAAGAAATTAATACAGGATGATTTGTCAGGAGCAAGGTTGGCAGTATCGATGATTGTCGGCAGGGATACGGAGAATCTGACAGTGGAAGGCGTGACGAAGGCGGCGGTGGAAACGGTGGCTGAGAATACCAATGATGGGGTGATCGCACCATTAATTTATATGCTGATCGGCGGTCCGATACTTGGATTTGTATATAAGGCAGTCAATACTATGGATTCTATGTTAGGATATAAGAATGAAAAATATTTGTATTTTGGCAGAGTAGCGGCGAAAATGGATGATGTGGCGGGATTTATTCCGGCAAGGATTTCAGCACTGCTTATGATTCTGGCATCCTGTCTGCTTGGGATGGATGGAAAGAATGCATTGTGGATCTGGAAGAGGGATCGAAGAAAACATGCAAGTCCGAATGCGGCACAGACGGAAGCAGTATGCGCAGGTGCATTGCAGGTGCAGCTTGCGGGAGATGCCTGGTATTTTGGAAAAAAACATGAGAAAGATACAATCGGGGATCCAATCCGGGACATTGAGCCAAGGGATATCCTGCGGTCGGAGAAATTAATGATTGGAACAGAAGTGCTGACATTTCTGCTCTTCGGTGGCATCCGGCTGTTTTTCTAAAGAGTATTTTGACAATAGAGGTATGACATGAAATATACACACGGAGGAGATATCTACACAACTGAATACCGGCTGGATTTTTCAGCAAATATCTGTCCGTTCGGAGCCAATGAAGCAGTTCGCCAGGCAGCAATTCGTGGGATGGAAATGGTGACAGCTTATCCAGACAGTCAGTGTAGGAGATTGCGGCAGAAGCTGGCAGAGACACTGAAGATTCCGGTTGAGTGGATAATTGCGGGAAATGGCGCAGCAGATGTGTTATTTTCTCTGGTGCTGGCAGAAAAGCCGGAAAAGGGGATGATCCTTGCACCGGCATTTCAGGAATATGAACAGTCGCTTCGCAGTGCAGGCAGTCAGGTGATTGTGTGGGAACGGAATCCGGAACAGGGATTCAGGCTGGATGAAGAGTTTTTGGTGTGTCTGGAGAAGGAATTAAAAGAAGGACTTGGAATAGTTTTCTTCTGTACGCCGGATAATCCGTCAGGAACATTGATTTTAAAAGATATTCTGTTGCAATCGCTGGAACTGTGTGAGAAGTATTATGCGCGTATGGTTGTGGATGAAAGCTTCTGGGAATTTGCGTTTGACCGGGAAGAGGAGACGATGCTGCCATATATCGGGCAGTTTCAATCACTTTTTTTGCTTCGTTCGTTTACAAAAATGTATGGCATTCCGGGACTCAGGCTTGGTTATGGACTATGTTCGGATACAGATCTCCTGGAACGCATGGAAGAAGTCAGACAGCCGTGGGGCGTATCAATCCCGGCGCAGGAAGCAGGAATCGCAGCACTGGATGAAACGGACTGGTGCAGACAGGTAAGAAGTTATGTGACAGAACAGAGAATGTGGCTTGCCGGAGAATTGGAAAGCATGGGATGTAAGGTGTATCCGTCATCAGCCAACTATCTGTTATTCTATCTGGATCAGGAATTGATGGAATCATTGAAAAGAAAGGGCATCCTGATTCGGGACTGCAGTAATTATCAGGGACTTACAAAAGGTTATTATCGAATTGCAGTAAAGACAGAGGAAGAGAATAGACAGCTGATCGATGCGATACGGGATGCACTAGATAAAGAGGATTTGTAACAGGAGGATGACAGATGGCAAAGCCGATTATGATACAGGGAACCATGTCGAATGCGGGAAAAAGTGTGCTGACAGGAGGACTTCTGCGGGTGCTTGCGCAGGATGGCGTGAAGGCAGCACCGTTCAAGTCCCAGAACATGGCATTAAATTCATACATTACAGAAGATGGTCTGGAAATGGGAAGGGCACAGGTGATGCAGGCGGAGGCGGCAGGTATTGAACCGATTGCGGCAATGAATCCGATTCTGTTGAAGCCGACTAATGATACAGGCTCTCAGGTGATCATCAACGGAAAAGTAGAAGGCACCATGTCGGCCATGGAATATTATCGGAGAAAGACTGAGTATATTCCAGTAATCATGGAAGCATATGAAAAGCTGTCGAAGCAGTATGATATAATCGTAGTGGAAGGTG
>OLNL01003130.1_pt1 | contig 11351 bp, 10 predicted proteins | sample 1672181 | NCBI WGS metagenome assembly OLNL01 (sample SAMEA3136656, study PRJEB25190) | human gut metagenome | biome: human gut; feature: human-associated habitat; material: faeces | place: Austria | collected 2013
GTTCCGGTACTCGGAAATCGCCTTTTTTGTGCTTGGTTACTTGTCCATTTCTATGGGGATATTAGTCAAGTCCTTGCCGCATCTGCGGTGCGTAGCAGCCTTTACTAATATTCTCATAGAAATTATATTTCGGTATGCACAAAAGTGAAGCCAAAAAGTGATTTCCATATCGCCGGACAGCCGATGGAATCTCATCCGGAATATTCAACTTTCTGGAAATTCGCTTTTTTTTTATGTTTCTGCTATACTTCTTTCTAAGAAAGAGAGGACGGCTTTATGGACATTGATTTAAAAGAAGAGATCAGAAAACGGGATGCGCTTCTTGACGAATATCTCAGAGTGATTGAGATACAGAAAGGACTGATCCAGGAACAGAAAAAAATGATCGAATATCTGGAAGATCATATCTCAAAGATCACAGATATCATAAATGATATCTGACCCGAACACTGCCGGAGGAATCCCCATGCCTGATACTTATGATTACATTACACTCCTGTGCCGTCTGAAAGCTGCACAGGACAGAATTAAAGAACTGGAATCCGGAGAAAGGTATATCCAGCTTCAGGAACTTCACCAAAAAGAATACAGAGCTTATGAACGGAAACTCCGGAAATCAGCACGGGATCTGGAAGACGCCCATAGAGAAACAATCCGAGTCCGTAATTATTGGCTTCAGGGAGTGGAAGATATGCAGCGGGAACTTGAACAGACAAAAAGAAAAGCAGCACAGGATCTGAAAAAGATGGAAAAACGTGCCCTGAATGCCGAAAAACAGCGGGATGATGCCCGGGATAAAGTAAAAGAGATCCGTCTGCAGTTTTATAAAGCAGCAGATGAACTGGAAGAAGAACGGGGGAAAAATCTGAAACTGCGTGCGCAGATCAACCGTGACTATGAAAACTCTTCGATTCCCTCTTCCAAATCGATCAAACGGAAAAAGATCGCGAACAGCAGGGAGAAAACAGGACGAAAACCGGGCGGCCAGCCAGGACACTCCGGTCACCACAGAAAAAAGCAGATCCCCACACAGCCAATCATCCTTCTTCATGCACCGGAAAAAGTCCTGGAAGACAGTGATTTCAAAAAGACTGGAAGAACGATCATAAAACAGATGATCGGATTCCAGGTGATTCTGAATGTAATGGAATATCATGCAGATGTTTACTATAACACGAAAACAGGCGAACGGGTGCACGCTGCATTTCCGGCCGGGGTTGTGGATGAAGTGAATTATGACGGAAGTATCCGGGCATTCCTGTTCCTTTTGAACACTGACTGCTGTGTCTCTATTGACAAGAGCAGGAAGTTTCTGTCAGACCTGACAGGCGGGAAACTGAATATCTCCAAAGGGATGGTAAGTAAGCTCAGCAGGGAGTTTGCCCTGAAAACTGCTGCTGAACGCAGGGCTGCCTATGCAGATATGCTGCTTTCCCCTGTCATGCATACAGACTGCACAAATGCAAAAGAAAACGGAAAGGGCTGTCAGGTATATGTCTGTGCAGTGCCGGATGGAAAGGTGTTGTACTTTGCCCGGAAGAAAAAAGGGCATGAGGGGGTAAAAGGAACGGCTGCAGAGGATTATCAGGGAATCCTTGTTCACGATCACGATATTACCTTTTATAATTATGGTGCAGATCACTAGGAATGTCTTGCCCATGTGCTGCGTTACCTGAAAGACAGCATAGAGAATGAACCGGACCGTACCTGGAACAAAGAAATGCGTTCACTGGTACAGGAAATGATCCATTTCCGGAATGGGATCCAGCCGCCCCATAAGCCGGATCCGAAGAAGGTTTCCGAATTTGAAAAAAGATACCAGGCGGTGCTGGAAACAGCCAGAAGAGAATACGGGGACATTCCGGCAAATGAATATTACAAAGACGGGTACAATTTATTCCTGAGAATGGAGAAATATATGCAGAACCATCTGCTGTTCCTGCATGATCCCCGGGTACCTGCCACGAATAATGAAGCCGAAAGGCTTTTGCGGAATTATAAGCGGAAACAGGCGCAGGCCGTGACATTCAGAAGTTTCGAGAGCATCGATTACCTCTGCCAATGCATGAGCATGCTTGTTTTGATGCGCCGAAAAGACCCGACAAATATATTTGACAGCGTATCCAGGATATTCGGATGAAGAAGATCGATGTTTTTAAACTATTACCAGTTTACACCATCCGCTTTCTTAAGTCCAGCTAACCCTTGAACAGTAACTGAGGCCTTGTTAGAATTGGTAAAAAAAGCAGTCTATCAAGTGCAAAGTGAGCAGCTAAGTGATATGATAAAGGAAACCGTGCGGGAGGCAATGCAGGGAGTACCTGCAGCCCCCACAGACAGTTCCTCTTTCACGGAAGAAACAGTTGGAGACGAGAAAAACTATTTTCAGAAAGATATACAGTTTGCTCAGTTTTATGACTTTGGGGACGATTAAGGAGGAAACAGATATGGCAGTTTTACAGAAAATATTATCTTTTATTTGGGGTATTTTATTGGTAGTTGGAAAACTGCTGTATTTGGCAGCAAAGTTGGTATTGAGTTTATTCTTGCTGGTAGGGCAGTTGGTATTAGTATTCTTCCACGCAGGAGGCAGTGATTTTTAAAAGGAAAAGGGGCAAGCCCCCCTCATTTGGTTCTTGCTCCTTTGACAATTACGTTATTTTTTGTGTTTTAGTTGAGAGAGGAGATATTCGGCCGCTTTAACATATGGGTCCAGAGAATCCATTCTTGAAATAGGATTGATCTCTTGCTCCATCTTCAACATTCCAGGAAGTGGCGCATATACGTCACAAACCCAACAGACCAGGAAAAAAGCTATATGTAATTGGGTATTAGGGTCATCAGGATCTTGATTGGGATCTTTATAGACACTTACCTTAATATGATGATCTCTTACCTCAATAGCAGGCTTTAGATAGGGTGATCTGCCAGATCTGAATTTTATATCTTTTCCGTTGCGTTTAAAATAACTTATAACAATTTCAGATATAGGCATATATTCCCAGTTATTGAGTACCGATAATGCATTGATGGTTGTACGAGCCTCTCTCGATGCTTGCCGCTGTTTGTCATGCATTTTTTAATTTCCTCCTTTTTATGTTATATGATTAAAAATAATATTGACGTCTTGGTGGCATTTTAATAACCTCCCTTCTGGATTAAATGCTGGTTGTTAAGGTTCTTTAAGTACGAATCTCATAGGGAGATTACTCTTTCATTGGCAAAAAATAGCGACATATTTGTATTGAAGATTTAATAGTTTCCATTAGTTTCAAAAAGTATGAAGATTTTTCAGATGTTATTTTACTTTTGGACTTTTTGCGAAGATGATGCTCTGCATTTAATGCTGATAAAAGATCGGTTAATAGTTTTGCATCTTCAGCATTGTAATTGTGAAACCACTCAGTAAGTTGAAGGAATAAAGCGGTATCTTGGTAATACATATTGGCCGATTCTTTTTCCATATCAATAGTTTCACCGTCAAAATTTAGATAGACATCTTGATCACCAGGAAATTGAAAACTATATCCTGCCATGAAAAGTAACTCATTAACAGGGACTGAAAGATGAGGGCTCAATTTGCGGAGCATATTTGCGGATGGAAATGAATAACCACATTCGATCCTACTCAATTCAGAGTAACTAACTTGTGCTCTGGATGCAAGCTCCCTTAAACTGAGGCCTTTTTTTGTCCGCATTTCCTTTAACCGGTCACCTACATCCTGTTCTGGAATAGTTGCATTTGGAACATGCCCCGGTTCTAATGCGGCTTGTAAGGATTCTTCGATATCCTTACCTTCATATGGGTGGTTGATTTGCATTTTTTTAATAACCTCCTATCGAAATTAACGACATATTAGTGTTTGGACACTAAAATAATATAGTAAAATTATAACACTGATAATGGGATGATGCAACAAAAGAACTATGACGCATGTGTAAAAAACATATACAAAAATTTGTTCAAAATACACAAAAAATACAAAATATCTAAATGAAAAATATGCAAAAAAATTATATTCACTCAATTTTAACATGTTTTGTATTTACATGTGCAATTTATTGCGCTATAATCTAAAAAGAATATAGAAACAAAAATAGAAAGAAAAATGTTACTGTTTTGGGGTTGTTTTATTCGGAGGTGACGAATGATGGCTAAAACTAAGATTAATATACTACAGAGTAATACTGTGAGAACTCAGGCTGTAGATAATCTTACTAGTGAAGGCAGGAGAGCTTTTATGTATTTACTTTCCACTGAAGGAATAGAGGAAGATGGAATTTTCTTTGAAGAGGATAATGCACGGCAAGAGTTTGATGAATTTTTGGATGATTACGAAAATGGTGAATGCTTTTTTGTGGGATTTCGAGGAACAGGAAAAAGTGCATTTTTATATAATTATTTTCATTTGAAATTAGGAGTGAATTATTGGATTGATGATGATACTTTGTTTTTCTATCTTGGAAAGAATAGCATTATTGAATATCGTGATGTTGAAGATGCATTGATAGAAGAATTGATAGATCTTTACAGGTATTTGCAAAGATATTATGGGATGCCAGATGACGAGGATTTATGCTATGAGTTATACAATTTTATTGTGAACACAAAAAAATCGGTTTTAGAAAATCCATATCTAGACAGAAAGAAAGACTCAGCAGATAGTTTTAGAAGAGAATTGTTAATTTTAGAAAAAGAAAAGAAAATGACATCTATTTTAATGTATTTAAAATTCTGCCTGTTAGATTATGTAAAAGATGTAAAAAGGTTAATATTGATTTTTGATTATGTTGAAGATAGGGACGCATATTCCTCTATATTTAAGAAAATGTACGATTGTATGTTAAGGTATGATAAAAAACTATATACAAGTGGATACCATGTAAAAGCAATTTACACAATAAGACCTATGGATTTTAGAGCTGTCGCAAATGGTAATGGAAGAGGCAGTTTTGAGATTATTCAAAAAGATGCAAAGACAGATATTCAAAAGCTTTTTGACAAACGGTTTAAATTTGCCATGGGACAAGAAGACAAATGGTGGGAAGACAAAAGATTTGGAAAAAAAGACTTGAAGTTTGCATATGAAAAATTGGAAGATTTGAATACAAAGTATAATCAAAAATACAAAAAGATGATTCAAGGACTGAGCTTTTATGATGTATATAAGGCTCTGGAGTGTTATAAAAGTATTATTTTTAATCAGACTTGGATCCAGAAAGAGCGATTTCAATATGGCGATGATGAAGCATCTTGTGTATTGAATAGTGGTTTCCTTTTTAATAATATTACGTGTATTCGGGCATTGGCATGTAAAAATGATCAAATTTACAGAGGCAACACTGTGGGATGTGTGATTCCCAATATACTTTATAATACTGAGGATGAGGAGGATTATAGCATATACATTCTACTGCTCATGAAATATTTTGTTAGGCGCAATAGTGTAAATGATTTTTTTGGGGAAGAATCCGGGCAGGAATTTTCAGAAGTCCTTAAAACATGTGAAGATATTTTTGGAAGGGGTAAAGAATACAATAATTTTAGAGATGCAATTGTTTATATGCATAAATGCCAGATATTGAGAAAAAGCATATTTGTTTCAGGTAAAGAAAAAAAATCAAATAAGATATATGAGAGGGAAGATCAGAAGGAAAATAGAAATACCGATGACCTTGTTCCAGAGAGTCGCTTGTATATATCTACAAGGGGAGCTGAACTTTGGGATATGTTACGGGGAGATAGTGTTTTGATGGAAATATGTAGGGAGGATTATTTCAGAGAACAAAATGAAAAGTATAACTTTGAATCTAGTTATAAATTAATTAGCATCAAGAAACAAAAAGATATTTTTGAGGACCTTTTACTGATGATAGAGGATTTTAAAATACAAGAGGATAAAATATTTGAATGTGCAAAACAAAGAGGAAAAGTAGAGGAGTTGGAAAAACTTTTTGGGAAGAGAAGAATGACATATTTTCTGTTAGAAGGAGTAAATAAATCTATTTTGTATTCTAGTAGCTGTGCTAATGAGGCTTTAAGAGAGCATGAGTCCAGAGTGGAGCAGCTTGTTAATGAAAAAATTTAAGGAAGGGTGGTATTATGGTACAGGATAAGAATGTGGAAATCCCCGAGAGTGTTATGATTTATCTTAATGAAATTTCTGAGCGAATGAAGCAGGGAAGAGCTGTTGTAATGGTCGGGAGTGGATTTTCAAAAAATGCAAATCCGTGCCGAAGTACTGAAAAAAAATTTCTGGACTGGGGACAGTTAGGGGATATATTTTATAAAAAACTATACGGTAAGCTCCCCTGCGAGGAAAAGAACCCTTATTTCTACCAAGATATTTTGAAATTGGCTGACAGAGTGGAGCAATGTTTTGGAAGAACAGTACTCGATAAGCTGCTTTTGGATAATCTTCCAGATGAAGAGTATGAGCCATCTAAACTTCATGAGATGTTATTAACACTTAACTGGACAGACATTTTTACAACAAATTATGATACTCTTTTAGAACGTACAAGAGCAAGGGTGTTCCATAAACGGTATCAGTTAGTGCTTAATAAAGATGATTTGGTATATTCAAAGTGTCCAAGGATTATAAAGTTGCATGGAAGTTTCCCTTCTACGAGGCCTTTTATTGTTACGGAAGAGGACTACCGCAGATATCCGAAAGAATCGGCAATTTTTGTAAATACGGTTCAGCAGTCATTGATTGAGAATGTAATGTGCATGATAGGCTTTTCTGGAGAAGACCCCAATTTTCTTAATTGGATTGGTTGGATAAGAGACAATTTGGGAGAAAGTACAGCTTCAAAAATATATTTGGTTGGAGTTTTTGATCTTCATGAAACAGAAAGAAAATTGTTTCAATCCAGAAATATTGTTTTGGTAAATATGAAGGATTGTCCAGATATTAATTCAGGTGACCACAAAAAGGGGATTGAATTATTTTTTAAAAAGCTTTTAGAGATGCAAAATGAAGAAGAACAAAAAGTGTGGGAAAGTGTAAAAGGTAAAACAGAAGAAACTCTTATATCGATAATACATGATTGTAAGCTTCAGAACATTACTCATGGAGAACTTTTAAACTTTTTGAAGGCTATTGCCTCAGATTGGAAAATAGAGAGAGAAATTTATCCTGGGTGGATTGTTGCCCCGTATGATAGGAGAGAACGATTAGTTACTTCAGTAAAGTATGGAGGTGTATTAATAGAGGAATTGATTTCTGTTATGAAAAAAATCCCTAGAGAAATAATGGGAAACTTTCTTTATGAGTTTGATTGGAAAAGGAGGACATGTCTTTCCTCTTTAACGGAAAAGTGGGTAGAAGCATATAAAATGCATTTAGATATGAAGCTTGAGGCTGGCAATGGCTTAAGCTTTGAAGACTGTTGTCTTGGCCTAGAGATTCTTCGATTTGAGCATCAGGTAGGTGATTGGAATGAATGGGAAAAGTATGAAACAATTTTAAATCAAGAGATTCAGATAGAGCAGTTGAGGCAAAGGCTAGATTTGGAAAGGTCATGTCAAGAATTTTATAAATTAGAATTTGGTGTTTTGTCGCGGACGTTGGTAAAGTTGAATGAATTTGATGTAATGTCAGAAGAGGCTTTTACTTATGCGGCTTTATTAACAGAGATGGGATATATTGATAAGGCAATAAATTATATGAAAAGTAATCTTAATACAGTGCGTATGCAGATTGGCGATTCTATAGATTATCAAATATATTCTGCTGAAACGTATTATATGACTTTACTTGAGTATTTAGAAAAATATCAGAATTATCAAGCAGTTTATCAGGAACCAACAGAAAAGGAAGGAATACAGGATTATTCTCATCTTAGAACATTATGGGGATATGAATGTAACCCACAGTATGAAAGTGATTATCTAGTGCGGAGCATAGTAGCTGGTGATAATGAGAACTATTCGATAGTGGAAAATTCTGAACCTGAAAAATTTATGAATTTTTTGAATCGCATTGGCATGACATTTAGGTCTTCCTATTTAGTGGATTATGTGGATAAATTGCCTGTTATCATACGAGGAATGCTTTCTACTAATCCATATCGAGCGTTTATTTGTACAATTAGACTTGCTGATGTATCTGCTTGCCAGATAATATGGAATCGACGGACATGTGAGGTATTGGATGTTGCGCAAGCGGAAAATATTGCTGAAGCGTGTATACGTTCTTGCGTACAGAATCGAGAATACATTTTGCAAATTGGCAGTGAAAAGCAAAACAGTAATTTAGCAATATATCTTCCAGAAATTGTTCCAATTATTTTAGCTGGTATTGTATATAAAGTAAATATAGGAACAAAGAGAAAAATATTGGCATTTTTAGAAAAAGCGATAAAGGATAAAGAGATAAACTTTACTAATATTGTCCAGTTATTACGGGAAACCGTTAATAGTATAAAGCAGGACGAATTGTGTGATATATGGAAAGATATAATAGAATTTCCTATTGGCATACGTGTACAACAAACGGAGAAGAAAAATATACTTTTTGAGCCGTCTGTATATATGGATTTAAGTCAAAGAATGACTTTGGATGGGTCTGTATTAAAACAAATTCAATCTAAAGCAACAGAATTATTAAATAGTCCTCAAAGTAATATGGATGAAAAACTGGCAATCTATTTAAGATTGTTTGTATTCGGTTATATGAATGGTAATGATACAATATTAAAAAATGCAGCAATAGAATTGGAGTATTTCTTTAAGGCTAATGAGGAGAGTGTCAGAAGACAATATTGCTGCTATTTAATAGATTACAGATTTACTGACCGGATTAACGAGGTAAAAGCCGACTATTTATTACGCTTATTTAATCAAATTCGATCTTTTGATATTAATGAAAATAATCATTGTTTGGAGTTGTATTCTACAATGAATGACTTGCGTAAAGAATTGAATTATTATTACTATGAAAAGAAAGAAGGCTGTCCAATTTGGAGTAATGAGGAATTAATGAGTGTGATACAGGAAGTATTAAATTGGAACAGGAAATTGAAGAGTTATCATAATAATCGTAAGAATACCGAATTATGTTTTTCATACTGGCTACTTTTGGATGAAATAATAATGCTTATTTTTTTACATAGACAGGAAGGCGGAGATACAATAGAATTAGACCAAAAAATACACTTATTAAATGAGGTGTTGCAGGAGTTCTTTTTTCCATTTACCGCACGGATTTTATATGAAAAGAATATGATTGTTGATAATGAAACTAGAAATATGCTTTTAAAGAGAATTGCAAAGGGTAATAAAGAATATCAAGAGACGGCTATGATAATTCGGAAATTAAAAGAAAGTGTAACAGAAAAAAATGAAAATATTGAATTGCTTTGGGACATAGTGAATGAGGCCTAATGAATTGCAGACAAATTATTTATGATATCTCAAAAGTCAAATACATGTTTCGTTTATGAAATACCATCAATAATATAGGAGATAGTGATTTTAAGAAAGGATTTTAATTATAGATTAATGAAGCGATTCATGGTAAGATAGAAACACATGAAATGAATGGAGGCGCGAATGAATGGGCAGCTATTTGAATCCAGGAAGCGATCTTTTTGAGATGGCATTGAGATCACAGATATTTGTTGACAAGAGCGGATTGATAGAAAAGACAAATCATTGTGTAAGGACACTTCAAAGATATATGTGTGTAAGCAGACCAAGAAGATTCGGCAAATCTATGGGTGTTGATATGCTGGCAGCTTATTACGACAGAAGTGTTGATACAAAGAAGCTGTTTGAAGGTTTAAAAATCAAAAGTACCGAAGATTATGAAAAACATTTGAACCAGTATGATGTTTTAAAAATCAATATGCAGGAATTTCTAAGTGCAACCAGCGATATTGAGCAAATGCTGAAAATGCTGAATGAATATTTGATTTTTGATTTAAAAGAACAATATTCACAGATTCGATTTCGCGATGAAAAAAATCTGGTTCAGGTGATGAAAGATGTTTATAATTACACAAAACATCCTTTTGTAATTTTGATCGATGAATGGGACTGCCTGTTTCGCGAATACCAGCAAGATCAGGAAGCACAGAAAAAATATCTGGATTTTCTGAGATTCTGGTTAAAAGATAAAGAATATGTTGCCCTGGCATATATGACAGGAATTCTTCCAATTAAGAAATATGGTTCTCATTCTGCGCTCAATATGTTTACAGAATATTCAATGACAGATTCCGGAAATCTTGCAGAATATTTCGGATTTACAGAGGCAGAAGTACAGGAATTATGTGAAAAATATGAAATGAGTTTTGAAGAGGCGCGTGCGTGGTATAATGGGTATCATTTGATTTCACATGAAAGTGGGATGAAAAAAGTTTATTCTATGTATAGTCCCAAATCTGTAGTAGAGGCGATGCAGAGGAGAAAGTTTGGAACATACTGGAATCAGACAGAGACTTATGAGGCATTGAAAATCTATATTCAAATGAATATGGATGGGTTAAAAGATGCAGTTGTTCAGATGCTTGCAGGAAGCAGCATAAGGATCAACACCGGAACATTCAGTAACGACATGACAACCTTTGCAACCAAAGATGATGTGTTGACACTGTTGGTTCATCTGGGATATCTGACATATGATAATGAAAAAGAAACTGTAGAAATTCCCAACAGGGAAGTATCACAGGAATATATAAATGCGATCAGTACAATGAACTGGACGGAAGTGATTCATTCTGTTCAGATGTCCAGAGAATTACTGGAAGCGTTATGGAAAATGGATGCCGAAAAAGTGGCAAAAGGAATAGAACAGGCACATAAAGAGATTTCCATATTAACGTATAACGATGAAAATTCATTAAGCTGTACAATTAATCTGGCATTCTATTTTGCAAGAGAATATTATACGATAATCAGAGAATTGCCAAGTGGTAAGGGATTCGCTGATATTTGTTTCATACCAAGAAAAATTCATATGGATAAACCAGCTATTATTATTGAACTGAAATGGGATAAAAGTGCAGAGGGAGCGATTGGGCAGATTAAGGATAAACAGTATATTGAAGCACTGAAAGATTATCATGGCAATTTGCTTCTGGCAGGAATTGATTATGATAAAAAGACAAAACTGCATAGTTGTATTATTGAAAAATTGGATATGTGATATTAGAGGGAGTATTGTGCCAGGTAATTCGTGTACAGCTCCCTTTTATACACTTTTTTAGTAAAAAATTGTTTTAAAATTGTGCTTGATTAAATTAAAAATTTTGAGATAATAAAAGGAAAACAAAAAAACCATCCGAAAAGTTAGTTGCGCAGACTGGATCTTTCAGTGATGCGGCGAACTGCATAGAAGGGG
>OLNL01003133.1_pt1 | contig 11338 bp, 8 predicted proteins | sample 1672181 | NCBI WGS metagenome assembly OLNL01 (sample SAMEA3136656, study PRJEB25190) | human gut metagenome | biome: human gut; feature: human-associated habitat; material: faeces | place: Austria | collected 2013
ACTCGCATAAAAAGCCTCCCATTTCTCGTGTCCAAGAAATGGGAGGCAGTTCATTCGGACGAGGGGTTCTTGAAGTCGCATATGCCAAAGTTCGGCTTAGCGGAAGGACTTCTCCTTGATCTTGGCAGCCTTGCCCACCTTGTCGCGGAGGTAGTACAGCTTAGCGCGACGGACGTCGCCCTTACGGGTGACCTCGATTTTGTCGATCTTCGGGGAATGCACCGGGAAGGTACGCTCAACGCCGATGGAGAAGCTGATCTTGCGGACGGTGAACGTCTCGCGAACGCCATGGCCATGACGACGGATCACATCACCCTGGAACACCTGGATACGCTCACGGTTACCCTCGGTGATACGGTAGTGCACCTTGACGTTGTCGCCAACGTGGAATTCGGGAAGATCGGACTTGATCTGCTGCTGCTCGATTGCGCGAATGATATCCATTGCCTGTTCCTTCTTATATGTTCAGTAAAACCTTTACTTGTCACAAGACACGATTGGACAGTATACCGCCATTGCCCCTATCGTGCAAGCTTTTGGTCCGCTAGCTGCGAATTCCTTCGCAAACTATCCAAGTTCGGCCAGCTGAGCCTCGACACGGGCGAGCTGGTCTTCGATCTCGGCAAGCTTGGCGCGGTCCTTCTCCACGATCTCGGGAGCGGCCTTTGCCAAAAAGCCCGGATTGGACAGCTTCTTGGAGAACTTGGCGGCATCGCCCGCCAGCTTCTTCTGCTCCTTGGCAAGACGGCTGCGCTCGGCATCGAAATCGACCATGCCGGTGAGCACGCTGTACACCTCGGCGCCTTCGACCACCACGGCAGCGCTTTCAGCGGGCTTGGAGGCCCCGGCGGCAACCGTGAGCTCGGACACGCGGGCCATTGCCTCGATCTGGGAGGAAAGCTCCTCAAGCACGGCGACGTTCTCGGGCTGCGCGTTCACCGTGACGGCAAGCTCCTGCTTGGGGCTGATGCCATAGCGGGCGCGCGTGGAGCGCACAGCGCCCACGACGCCGCACAGCATGCCGACCGCGCGCTCGGCGTCGGGATCGATCCAGGCCGCAAGCGTTTCGGGCTCGGGCCAAGCGGCGACCATCAGCGCGGGCTTCTCGCCTTCCGCCTTGGGCAGGTGCTCCCAAATGGCCTCGGTCACGAACGGCATGGCCGGATGCAGCAGACGAAGCGCGTTGTCCAGCACGAACACCAGGTTGCGCTGCGTCTGCAAACGCTCCTCGCCTTCAGCGCGCAGGCTGGCCTTGGAGAACTCGATATACCAGTCGCAAAACTCGTTCCAGAAGAAGTTGTGCAGCTCACGTGCAACCTCGCCGAACTGGTACGCCGAGATCCCCTCCGTGACCACCTTCGAAAGGCGTGCCAGGCGGCTGAAGATCCATGCATCGGCCTGCGTGCGCGCGACGGGCTTGCCGGACGTGAAGCCCTCAAGGTTGCCAAGCACGAAGCGGCTGGCGTTCCAGATCTTCGTGACGAACGAACGCGCCTGCTCGGTGCGCGGGCTATCAATCAGCTCGCGGGTCTTCTTGTCGATGTTGGCATCGAAGCGGACGTCCTGGTTGTTAGTGACGAGCGTAAGCAGGTTGAAGCGCATGGCGTCCGCGCCATACTTCTCGATAAGGTCCATGGGGTTGACGCCGTTGCCCTTGGATTTGGACATGCGGGTGCCGTCCTTGGCCAAGATGGTGGCGTAAATGACCACATCATGGAACGGGATCTCATCAAGGAAGTACGTAGAGGCCATGATCATGCGGGCAACCCACAACGCGATGATGTCACGCGCAGTGAACAGGGCCGCCGTGGGATGATGCCCCTTCAGAAGCCCCATGTTGTCGGGCCAACCCTGCGTGGCGAACGTCCACAACTGGCTGGAGAACCAGGTGTCCAAGACGTCCTCGTCCTGGCGCACGTGATGGCCGCCGCACTTCGGGCAGACGTCGACATCCTTCATGAGCGCATCTTCCCAACCGCAATCCTCGCAGTAGAACACAGGGATGCGATGACCCCACCACAGCTGGCGGGAAATGCACCAATCCTTGAGGTTCTCCATCCAGGTGAGGTAGGACTGCGTCCAACGCTCGGGGTGGAACTTGATGTTGCCGGAGGTGACGGCCTCGGTGGCCGGGCCCTTCAGCTTATCGACGGCCACGAACCACTGCTCGGACAGCCACGGCTCCAACGCGGAGTCGCAACGGTAGCAGTGCATGACCGAATGATGATGGTCCTCGACGTGATCGAGCAGGCCATGCTCCTCGAACCACGCCACCACGGCATCGCGACACTCCTCGCGGCTCATGCCGGTGAACTGGCCATAGCCTTCCACAACATGCGCCGTCTCGTCGAAGATGTTGATCTTCTCCAAGCCGTGGCGCTCGCCCATGGCGAAGTCGTTGGGGTCGTGGGCGGGGGTGACCTTCACGAAACCGGAGCCAAAACCCGCATCGACGTAGAAATCGGAGAAGATGGGGATCTCGCGATCCATGATGGGCAGCATGACCTTCGCGCCCACGAACTTGTCCTTGTCGTGATCTTTCGGAGAGACCGCAACGCCCGTGTCGCCGAGCATGGTTTCCGGACGAGTGGTGGCGACAACGATGTATTCCTGACCATCGATGGGCTCTACCAGCGGGTAACGCAGATGCCACAGATGGCCGTCTTCCTCTTTGTACTCAGCCTCGTCGTCGGCGATGGCGGTGGTGCAATGCGGGCACCAGTTCACGATGCGCTTACCGCGATAGATCAGGTCATCGTGATACCAATCGCAAAACACCTTGCGCACGCCCTTGGCGTAATCCTCATCCATGGTGAAGTGCGGGTCGGAGAAATCGACGGAGCAGCCCATGCGCTTGACCTGCTCGACGATGAACCCACCGTATTCGTTGGTCCAATCCCAGCACGCATCGATGAACTTGTCGCGACCGATCTCGCGGCGCGAGATGCCCTCGGCGGAAAGCTTCTTGTCCACCTTGGTTTGGGTAGCGATACCGGCATGGTCCGTACCAAGGATCCAACGCGTGGAAAGCCCGCGCATGCGGTTGAAGCGGACGAAGGTGTCCTGGATGGTGTCATCCATGGCATGGCCCATATGCAGCTTGCCTGTGACGTTCGGCGGCGGGATGGTCACCGTGCAATCGCCGACGCCGGCGCTGCGACGGTAGTAGTCGCCTTCAAGCCACTTGTCCAGCATGCGCTGCTCAACGGCGGCGGTATCGTAGGTTTTCGGCATTTCTTCCATGTTAGACGCTCATTTCCGGTTGCTCGGGAATAGAGGCGATCACCGGGGTGGTCTCCCCCGTGATATCGGTGGCGCGAACCACCACCCTCGAAGCACCTTGGTGCTCCGGCAGGTCATACATAACGTTTTGCAGCACGCGCTCGCAGATGCTGCGCAAGCCGCGAGCTCCCGTACCGTGTTCCAAAGCCTCGCGGGCGATGGCGCGAAGGGACTCGTCGGTAAACGACAATTCGGATTCCTCGAATTCGAACATACGCTTGTACTGCTTGACCAACGCGTTCTTCGGCTCGGTAAGGATGCGCACCAAGTCATCCTCCGAAAGCTCAGACAAGCTGGTGACGACTGGGATGCGGCCGACGAATTCGGGGATCATCCCGAACTTGTTCAGGTCCTCAGGCAGGACCTGGGCCAACAGCGCCGCATCAGCATGCTTTTTCGACTCGGGCATATCGGCGTTGAAGCCCAGACCCGATTTGCCAACGCGCTCGGCGATGATATCGGCCAAGCCCACGAACGCACCGCCCAAGATGAACAGGATGTTGGTGGTGTCGATATGGATAAGCTCCTGCTGAGGATGCTTACGGCCACCCTGCGGCGGCACGGAAGCCTCGGTACCCTCGACGATTTTGAGCAGCGCCTGCTGAACGCCCTCGCCCGAAACATCGCGCGTGATGGACAGGTTCTCGGCCTTACGGGCCACCTTGTCGATCTCGTCGATGTAGATGATGCCGATCTCGGCCCGCTCGATATTGAAATCCGCGGCCGTGATCAGCTTGAGCAGGATGTTCTCAACGTCCTCGCCGACATAACCTGCCTCGGTGAGGGTGGTTGCATCAGCGATGGCGAACGGAACCTGCAGCGTACGGGCAAGCGTTTGCGCAAGCAGCGTTTTACCGGAACCCGTCGGTCCCAGCAGCATGATATTGGATTTCGCAAGCTCGACATCGCCTTCCTTGGCCTGCTCGCCAAGGCTGATGCGCTTGTAGTGGTTATACACCGCAACGGACAAAGCCCGTTTCGCGGCTTCCTGCCCCACCACATGCTCCGACAGCTCGGCGTACAGCTCATGAGGCGTGGGCAGCTGCGAGAGCACGAGCTCGGGGCTTGGCGCACCCTGCTGCTCCATATGCGCCTCGACAACCCTGTCGCCGCCGGCCTCGCCCATGGCGGGCACCTGCAAACCCAGATCGCGCATCATGGCATCGGCGCATACGGAGATGCACTCGTCGCAGATATAGATGCCGTTCGGGCCCGAGATCATGGCCGCAACCTGGTGCGGATGCTTGCCGCAGAATGCGCACACGATGTCCTTGGGGTCCTTGCCCGCGTATTGATCGTCGTGTCTATCGTTCATCGAGTTTATCGTTCCTATTCAGATTTGGCCATTGCAGCACGGGACGTGACGATTCGGTCGACAAGGCCGTACTCGAGAGCCTGCTCGGCGGTCATATAGTTGTCACGCTCGGTGTCGCGCTGGATGGTATCCAGAGACTGGCCGGTGTTGTCAGCCAGGATCTTGTTCAGGCGCTGACGGGTTTTCAGCATGAAATCGGCCACGATGGCGATCTCGGTCTGCTGGCCCTGAGCACCGCCGGAAGGCTGATGGATGAGCACCATGGAATTAGGCAGGCAAAGACGCTTGCCCTTCGCACCGTTGGACAGCAGCACTGCGGCCATGGAGGCGCACTCGCCCAGGCAGATGGTGGAGACGTCGCACTTGATGAAGTTCATGGTGTCGAGAATGCCCAAACCGGCGGTCACGCTGCCACCCGGGGAGTTGATGTAGAGGCTGATGTCCTTTTCGGGATCGGCCGATTCCAGATGAAGCAGCTGGGCGACCACGGAGTTGGCCACCTGATCGTCGATCTGCTCGCCCAAGAAGATGATGCGCTCGTTGAGCAGGCGGGAGTAGATATCGTAGCTGCGCTCGCCACGCGGCGACTGCTCCACAACGTAGGGAATCAGAGCAGAATGTGGGTTGAAACTCATATAAGCCTCGCTTCTCTTGAAAAGCCGCCGCAGCGGCCAAAAGGTTTGATAGCTATAGTGCGGCAACACGGCCACGCGCGCAAGCGCTATGACGCATTCATGCAGTAACCACAGCCCAGGCATGCACGCGATGACGCGCGCACCTCCTGGGCGGGCTGAAAGTGGCAAACAGCTTGTGCTATTCGGCGTCGTCGGCCTTGGCAGCCTTCTTAGCAGCCTTCTTGGCCGGCTTCTCGTCGTCAGCCTTCGGCTGGACCTCGGTGACAACCGCCTTGTCCATCAGGTCCATGACGGCCTTCGTACGCAGCACGCCCTCGCGCACCATGTGCAGCTGACCGTTGTTGCGCCATTCCTCTTCCAGGGCGGCCGGATCCTCGACGCCGGACTTCACGAACTCCATGGTGACATCCGCATCGGAGACCTGCATATCGAAGTGACGGCCCCAAGCGTCCAGAGCCAGGTCCTGCTTGACGTTATCGGCAGCCTGCAGCTTGATGTCGTCCTTGAAGCTCTCGGCCTTCATGCCCATCTGCTGCAGATAGGCGTCGAAGGACATGCCGGAAGCCTGCAGCTGCTGGAACAGCTCCTGCAGCAGGTTGGCCTCGGCGGCCTCGGCCATGGCAGCGGGCACCTCGACTTCCATGCGCTCGATGAGCTTGTTCAGGCAAGCGCGCTCCTTCAGACCCGGCAGCATTGCCTTCTTCTGAGCGGTCAGGCTCTCGGCCAGACGGGTGCGCAGCTCCTCGACGTTCTCGAAGCCCAGCGTCTCCTTGACCCACTCGTCGGTGACCTCGGGGAGGATCTTCTTGCGAACGGCCTTGACCTCGACGTCGAAGTGGATCTTCTCGGTCTTGTCCTTGAGCGCGCGCAGCAGCACGGGCGGATTGGCCGGCATATCCAGATCGAACTCGGCGGTCTGACCCTTCTTCAGGCCCACCAGCTTCTCCTCGAACTCCTCGGGCAGAAGGCCGGCACCCATGGTGTAGGGGCGCTCCTCGGTGGTCAGGCTCTCGATGTCCTCGCCCTTGTCGTCGGCGGCCTTCATGGCGATGGTCAGTTCGGAGTCGACCTTGACCTTGGTGTTGGCCGGAGCGTCCTTGAACGTGAAGTAATGCTCGCGGAAGTGCTCGATCTGGTCCTCGACCTCCTCATCGGTGGCCTCTTCGCCGGGAAGCTCGATCTCGACGGGCTCGTAGCTGTCCAGCTCGACCTCGGGCTTGCACTCGATGGTGAAGGTGTAGGAATACTCCTTGCCGTCCTCAACCAGGCCGGGAACCTCATCGAACTCGGGCTTGCTGATGGGGAACAGGCCCTTTTCATCGATGGCGATAGGGGAAAGGCCGTTCACCACTTCGTCGGCGACGGAAGCGCGGACGGCATCCTTGCCCAGCGCGTTGTCGATAATGGGACGCGGGGCCTTGCCCTTGCGGAACCCGGGGAAGTTGTACTTGTTAGCGAATTCCTTATACGTATTCTTGATACGGGCGTCGACGTCCTTGGCATCGAGGGTGATGGTCACCTTCGCGCGGTTGCCCTCAAGAGCCTCAACTTTAGTTTCCACGTAGCTATCCTCCATCGTTACTTGCTCACAGGTGCTATAGCGCACCGACCTGTTATTATGGCACATTCCCTCCGCTCGATAAAGCTGAGGTGGCGCGTTCACGAACGAACCACGGAAACACAGGGAACGCCTGCGCACCGGGACGTCGGAAAACCACCGCGCCGCTTGCCACATTTGCCTACCAAAACGAACCTGTTCAGGGTATCATAACTATGTCTGAAAACGCACACTCAACGCACCAGAGGAAATCATCATGGCTTCCATAGAACTGAACATCCTGCAAGAGCGGGAACTTGGCCGCTTGCTTGATTACGAGCGCGCAACCTGCACCGTCGATGGAGAATTGGTTTATCGCTGCGCGTTCCCGTTACGCCCTGACGACGATCTGCAGCGCGAGCTCATCGAACGCGGGGCGCTTGCCAAACGCCCGGACGAGCGTCGCGGCACCGTGGTCGCCATCACCACCGACGGCTATTCCTACTTCCCCGCAAAACGCAAGGAGCAAGAAGAGCGCAACCGGGATAAGCATCACGACACCCGTCTTGTAGGGCTTTCCGCTTGCTTCGCCGCTGCGTGCGTGATCATCGGTTTCCTGCTCGGCAGGTTCGTAGGATAACCGGCAACCCATCTTCCATTAACCGCTAAGGGCGCTCAGACGCCCTTTTTCGTTACCCAAACCCATAGCATGTGCAGCAAAGCCAAGCGCCAACGATAACGCGCCTGAACAAGCTCAGATCGATCTAAGCTTGTCGCGATAGTCCCGATTTTAGAGGCTCGCGGCACCATTAGCGGCATCCAGACGCCATATTCGGACACAAGGGCCTTCGTAAGCGGGCCCTGACGCCAAGATCCTGAGCGCAGTGCGCACCCGAACGCAAGACCGGTGCAAACGCAAGGAAGGGGCGCAAACGCGCCCCTTCCTTAGATATCGGGATGTATGCAAGCTACCGCTTATGCCCTACGCATCCGCACCGGGCTTGAACTCGCGGCCCTCGCGACGCCACTGCATGTACTCGGCGGAAGCCGCGAACAGCACGTCGGTGGAGGAGTTGATGGCGGTCTCAACGGAGTCCTGGATAACGCCGATGACAAAGCCGATGCCGACGACCTGCATTGCCACATCGTTGCCGATACCGAACAGGCTGCAGGCCAGCGGGATGAGCAGCAGGCTGCCGCCGGCGACGCCGGAAGCACCGCAAGCCGACACGGCGGAAAGCGCGCCCAAGATAACAGCGGTGCCGAAGCCCACCTGGACGCCCATGGTGTGCGCTGCCATCATCGCCATAAGGGAGATGGTAACTGCCGCGCCGCCCATGTTGATGGTGGCGCCCAAGGGGATGGACACGGAGTAGTTGTCCTTGTTCAGGCCCAGCTTCTTGCAAAGCTCCATGTTCACGGGGATGTTGGCGGCAGAGCTGCGGGTGAAGAACGCCGTGACGCCGGAATCCTTCGTGCAACGCCAAACCAGCGGATAGGGATTCTTGCGGAAGCACGCGAACGCCAAAAGCGGATTGGTCACGAAAGCAACCACGGCCATAGCCGCAAGCAACACGAGCAGAAGCTGGCCGTACTCGGTGAAGATCTCAAGGCCATTGGTGCTGACCGAGGTGTACACCAAGCCCATGATGCCGAACGGGGCCAAGGAGATGATCCAACGCACAACCTGGGAAACCGCTTCGGAGATAGCCGCGAAGACGTCCTTCACGCCATCCTTGGCATGGCGCAGGGCAATGCCGAGAAGCACGGCCCATGCAAGGATGCCCAGATAATTAGCGTTGGTAAGGGCATCAACAGGATTGGAGGCGATGGACAGCAGAAGCTTGGAAAACACCGATCCGATGTCGGAGGGAGCCGCGGAGGTGTCCTGTGCAGCGGCCAGGGTAAGCTCCACGGGGAACAGAGAGCTCATCAAAACGGCGACGAACGCCGCGATGAACGTAGCAGCCAGATACAAGATCACGACCACCTTCATGGCACCGGCGCCCTTGGCGTTGGCAAGCGCGCTGATGACCAGGAAGAACACCAGGATGGGAGCCACGCCCTTCAGTGCGGAGACGAACAGCGTGCCGAACATCTCGAGCACGTCGTTACCCGGCCAGAACACACCCAGCACGGCACCGATGATCAGGCCGACCAGAATGCGCTTGATCAGGCTGATGTCGTTCCACTTCCGCCCGATCGCCTTCAAAGTTTCCATTTCAATCGTTCCTTCCCGCCTGCTTCCCCGCAAAAGGGAATGCAAGCTTCAGCATAAAGCAGCTGAGGGGAGCATGCATGCGTGCATGCTCCCCTCAAATGGTGCGGGCGAAAGGACTTGAACCTTCACGGGGGTTGCCCACCAGAACCTAAATCTGGCGCGTCTGCCAATTCCGCCACGCCCGCACGCCCTTGTGCGCCATAAGCGCCTTGCAATCATAGCAAAACTCGCGGCAGGAACGGGTCTTGATTAATCGGTTATCGCCCTAAACGGCGGATTTAACCAGATGGAAACACGAGATGCGCCAAGTATTTCAGCGCATCGCGTATCCCGAGAACCTATTCCTCCAGCATCGCAAAGTAATCGCTGCCCCTCTTTTCAACCTTGATATCGGCAAGCGATGCGACGTACTGCCTCATCTGAGCGAACCCATGGTCGCGCACTTTGAACGATTTGAACGTGCCGCGGACAAGCTTGGACAGATCCGCAACGCTAACCCCGTCGATGCCCGCATGACGCACGGCATCGAAGATGACCTGCTCGGGCGTTTGCCCATGAGCTTGCTCGGACCCTAGAGGCTTCGAAAGCTTGCGGCGTCTACGAGCCTGATGAGGATCCAGAACCGGGGACTGGGCCGCATGCCCTTGCTTATCCTCATCAGCGGGCGATTCGGCAGCGACGTCGGCCATACGGTCTCCTTCAGGAGAATCCGCCATGGCCGATTCTGATTCCGATCCGTCGGGCAAACCTTCGGCAGCAACCACGGCGTCCGATCCCGCCGCATCAACGGGAGCGTCATCCGTTTGACCATGCGAATCGTTCCCAGCCGCAACGGCATCCGCAGATGAAACCACCTGCGCAGCATCGGCATCGTTCGCCGTGATGGGCTCCGCATCAACGGATTCGTTGCCGGAAAGTTGCGCTCGATCCCCTGCGCCGCCCGACCTAGACCGCGACCTGCGGGATCGAGACCTACGAGAGCGACGGGGCTTGTCGCCCTCCTGCACCTCAGACGCGCCCTGCTGCTGCGTTTCGACGGCGTTGTCTTCGATCCGGCCCTCGGAATCCGCCGAAACCGCCGATCCCGTTAGTCTATCATCGCCGGATTGAACGCCGGCGGAAGCCGTGGGGCTTTCCGTAAGCTCCACCATCACGCTGTTGCCGTCCTTGGTGACCTGGACGCTAGAAAATTCGCCAAGCAGCTTCGTGAGCTGATTGGTGCCATAGCTGCGCACGTCGAAATCCGGGTAGCGTTTGAGAAGACGGCTGCCGACCTCTCCAAGGCCCGTGGCTTTGCCGTTGTTCTGATTGTCCGTGACGATATCGGCCACGGCGCGCTCGACCTGCTCGATGCTCGGCCCGCTTCCCTGCCCTGCGGCCGAAGCGGCTTGGCCTCGGTGCCCACGACGGGATGCTTTGCCGCCATCGCCTACAAGCAGCTCAAGCGTAGTGAAGATATCGCATGCCTTGCGAAACGGCACAGGAGTCTTCTTCTCACCCATGCCGATGACGGTCAGTCCGCTTTCGCGAATGCGGCTTGCAAGACGCGTGAAGTCGCTATCGCTTGAAACGATGCAAAAACCCTCGACCGACCCGGTATACATGATGTCCATCGCGTCGATGATCATGGCAGAATCGGTTGCATTTTTGCCTGTGGTGTAGCTGAACTGCTGAATGGGCGTGATCGAGTTCTCAAGCAGCGCATCCTTCCATTTGGCGTGCAACGTGCTTGTCCAGTCGCCATAGATACGCTTGTAAGTGATAGTGCCGTATTTTGATAGCTCATCGGTGATAGGTTTGATGTACTTCGCCGAAACGTTATCCGCATCGATGATGAGCGCGAACCGTTTCTCGGATGATTTGGAATCCAATATGTCTCCTTTTGGGATCTGCTCCCATGGGCATGATGTGTCGTGAATATTGTACGACAGCTCCGCAAGCGCGAACCAATTGCGCGTTCTTGCACGCAGGAGGTTCAGAAAAAGAAAAAGCCCTGCTTCCGCAGGGCTTGAGTTAACATGGTGGACTGTCGGGGACTCGAACCCCGGACCTTGGGATTAAGAGTCCCCTGCTCTACCAACTAAGCTAACGGTCCAAGAAAACACACTATGTCAAACAGCTGCGCGATGGGGTGGGTGAAGGGATTCGAACCCTCGACCTCCAGAGCCACAATCTGGCGCCCTAACCAACTAGGCCACACCCACCAAGGCGCGAGTAAGTATTATACGCACTTCCAAAATGTGTGCAACCCCCTTTTCGAAACTTTTTTTGAAAAGGTTCTCAGAGCGGTTTTTGGTCACTCGAAAAACTAAACGCAACGCTGCAAAGGTAAATGCAACATTGCGTTT
>OLNL01003137.1_pt1 | contig 11314 bp, 9 predicted proteins | sample 1672181 | NCBI WGS metagenome assembly OLNL01 (sample SAMEA3136656, study PRJEB25190) | human gut metagenome | biome: human gut; feature: human-associated habitat; material: faeces | place: Austria | collected 2013
GATCGAACCGACGACCTGCCGCTTACAAGGCGGCCGCTCTGGCCATCTGAGCTAAAGAGGCGATTGTTCTTAACGCGTAAATCGTTGCGAACAAATGACTAGTATACCGGTACTTCCCGAGTGGTCAATTTAAGCCGAGCCGCAGGCGGTATTGCATATGTCGCGGCGTCAACTTATTCGGCCACGCAGCATCAGGAGGCGACCGAAATCGGCTTTCCGCTGGCACCGATGGATGGCATTTTGCCTTCCACGCCTACCTGGTCAGCATCCAGCCCAATGGACTTGAGGAAGCCGTCCACCATATTCGTGTCCGCCAGCGTGAGCTGCTTCAGATCCCAGTATTCGCCGTTGATGGTGAGTGTGGGGGAGGAGAAGGCGCCGGAGCTGTTGAACAGTTCGGGGCGCAGGATCGTGTAGTTGTTGGAGGCGGTGAGCCAGTCGAGGTATTCGTTCTTGCCGCTGAACGCCGCGGCGGCCACATCCTCGCTCACGCCGGCCTTGACGGCCTGCTTCTCCAGCTTGGCGTTGTTTACCGGCTCGTAATTGGACAATTCGCCCGGCTGGAAATCCTCAGCGTAGATGTTGGAGAGGTAGCTCATGAGGTGGTCGGGATCGTCATCATGCTCGGCAATGTAGATGGCACCGTTGAACACGCGGTTGGAGTAGTTGTCGGAGCTCTTGTTGTTCTGGAAATTGAGGAAGTGCAAATCGATGTTGAGCTGGCCTGCGTTCATCAGCTTGACGAGCGTCGGGTCGAGCTGGCGGTTCACCGAGGCGCAGCCGGGGCACAGCGGTTCCATGTAGATGGATACGGTGGGAGCCCCCTCGGCTTTCTGGCCATACCCTTTGTTGGAGATTACGAAGCCGGCCTTGTCGTCGGCGTTAGCCGGCTGGGTACTGACTTTCTTGAGCTTGCTATAGGCCTCGTCCACGGTCATGTTGCTTTGCTGGCTACTGCTGCTGGTGTTGGACGGCCGCATAGCCTTGTATACGGCGAATCCAGCGATGGCCACCAGCACCACAATAATGGCCACCACAATGCAGCCGATGATGGTCTGCTGCTTACGCTCCTTGGCTGCCTGCTCGGCCCGTGCCTGCTGGGCGGCCTCCTCGGCCGCTCGGCGCTCAGCGCGTGTGGCACGCTTGGCCTGACGCTTCGGATCTGACATAGCTATCCCCTTGCAATCGCTTCAATGTTTGGGCCCCATCATAATGACCGGGCCTGAGGAGGACTGCGCCCAGAGCTGATCTGAGGTGAATTCCCTGTAAAAGTGTGACGGAACGAACGTATCGGATACACAACGGCCATGTGTGCGGATGGCTGATGTGTGAGATTCCGCCCCGCTCTAGGCGAACGGCATCCAGTTGATCGGCATGCCCAGAATCGGCATCGCGCACAAGGCCACGGTGATGATGGCCCATATGGTGAACAGCACGGTGCCGCGCCCGCCGCCCTTGGGCGCCGGCGCCACTGGAGCAGGTGGAGCCCCACCCACTTCGGTGGATGGGGCGCCCGCCGGGCGACTGTGTTTGAGCCCGCGCAGTACGCCGCCCCCCAGCCGAATCATCATCGACTGTGGGGCGAACACAGTGACCAGCCAGCCGATGGCCATGAAACCGCCCAGCGCCAGCCCGGAAGCGGAGAACGGCACATCATTGAGCAACGGCACCGGAATACCCCAATCCGCGGTGAAATACCAGGAGATGGTGTGAACGGGCAGTGCCAGAGCCGCGGTGGCCACGGCGGTTCCCGCCATATAGATGATGACTAGCAGCAGTATGCGGGGAATGGCCAGCAGCAGGGCTTTGACCAGATGCCAGGGAAAAGTCGCCACGCGAATCCACGAATCGGAGTTTTTGCGCTCGCCGCCGCGTTTGCCCTCGCGCTCAAGCTGGGGTTCGGTGTTATAGGCCAGGGTGAGCAGTAGCCACAACAACGCAGTGGCCGCGATGATGGCCACGAGCGGAGCATTTGCCGCCAGTGCCGCCAGCGGCGCCGCCAGCAGGATCAATGGCAGGGTGCCGCGCTGCAGATATTCCCCTCGCTTCACGTCCACCGGATTGGGCATGGGAGGATTTTGGACCATGGTTTCGGTGGGGGCCGCTTGGGCGGTTTGGTCGATGATGCGCTGCAATGCCGGGCGAATGGCGGGGTCCACCGCTGTGGGCTGGTTGCTTGCGGGATCCCAGCTGCTCTGGGCGGTGCCGGACGGGGGGAATGATGACGGCTGCGGCGTGGGGAGTACGGTGGTGCGCTCGGCCATTGGCGTGGTTTGGTCCGGCATCGGTGTGGTCGCGCCGGTGAGTACCTGTGTGCCGGCGTCGTCGGTGAAATCGGCAGCAGCGTCGGGCAACAGTTGCGTGGCCTGCTCCGCACCGGCCGGCGGACGTGGCGGCATATCGGCTAAGGGCAGCGTGGCGGTAGCGGCGCCAGCCGGCGAGAATACGGCGGTTTCGCCATCGCCGTTATCGCCCTTATTGCCGGAGAACACGGCCATGGTGGGAGCCTCAGCGGCTTCCTCGGCCGCGCGCCAGATGGTTCGGGGATTATTGCGGTCAACGCCGCCGGCCGCGCCAAAAGGGGGCATCGCCTCCGCGGCTTCGGCAACGATCGCAGCCGGTTGTCCAGCCACGGCTCCCGCGGCGAACGGTCCCGCCTGCTCGCCCTGCCAAGCGTTGGGATTCAACGCATCCAAGGCGATGGCATTCAGCAATTGATCCGGCGTGCAACGATCCCTGCGATCCGGGTCCAGTGCAGAACGGAAGGCAGCCAATGTGCCGGCCGGTAGTCCGGAAAGATTCGCGTTGCCCGAGGCCTCGCGCTCAAGTACCGCCATCATCGGCTTGGTGCCGAACACAGGCGCGCCGGTTGCGGCAAAAGCGAGCACGGACGCCACCGACCACCAATCGGTGGCGTCGTCGGATTCGGCACCGTCAATAATCTCGGGTGCGATGAATCCGGGTGTACCCATCACTAGGCCGGTGCGGGTCACGTGACTTTCGCCCTCGCCCATCGCGATACCGAAATCGACCAATACCGGTCCGGCGGCCGACACCATCACATTGGTGGGTTTGATGTCGCGATGGACGATGCCGGCCGCATGTACGGCTTTGGTGGCTTCGATGAGCTTGCGGGCCAAGCGTTCCAGATCGTCGCCCACATACCGGCCATTGGCGGCCACATCATCCTTAAGATTCTTGCCCTCGATGAGTTCAGTGACGATGAACGCCAACGTATCGTCGAGTTCCATATCCACGATGCCGCACACACCCGGATGATTGATCTTCTTCAAGGCCATGGCCTCGCGCCGCAGGCGCTCGCGCGGCGTGACATCGGGCTTGAGGTCGGGGTCGTGCAGGGCCGTGGACGCAGAGCCGGAGCCTGCCACTGACTCGTCGGTCAGGGAGTCGCGCAGAATCTTCATGGCATAGGTGGTGCCGCCGTCGTCGCGCACCCGCCACACCGACCCCATAGCTCCTGAGCCGAGCCGGGAGATCAGCGTATACCCACCAACCACTTCGCCGGGCTCAAGATTCAACGCGTTCAAATCGCTCATGCCCTCCATCCTAATGCCTTGCTGGTGCATTATTCTGGCTCTCTCCTGGGAGGCCGAGCTTGATATTTCTTGGCTCCCCTCTCTGAGAGGGGAGCCAAGAATAAGTGCCGTTTACGTATTGAGAAGTGCCGTTTACGCCATTAAGGTCGATTGCCCTGACCGGATGTGGTAGCAAATTATGCGCTCGAAATGACAGGATAGGTGCGTGGGCAGGTGCGCCAGTCGTGAATTTGCGACTCTATAACCATCGGCATCAAGGATGTGTCGGCGGTGACCCAAAGGTGAGCCAGCCGGGCACATTCAACAGTGGCACAGCGATGCAAGGGCAGTATCGTGAGCCGCTGATCGAATCGATAACGATATCAGATTCGAATGCCGCGACTTCGCCGGTCGTACCTTCGAATACTTCTCCGAAGACGGCTACCTGTTCGGCGTGATGGCCTCCCAGCAGGTCGCTGGCGCTCAGGCCAAGGGCGTGTACGCCTTCATGAAGCACTTCGCGCTGAACGACCAGGAGACCAACCGACTGAGCGAGCTCGCCACCTGGGCCAACGAGCAGTCGATTCGCGAGATCTACCTGAAGCCCTTCGAGATGAGCGTCAAGCAGGGCGGCGCGGGTGCCGTGATGAGCGCCTTCAACTACATCGGTATGGAGTGGGGCGGTTCCCACTCCGGACTGCTCAACACTGTCCTGCGTGGCGAGTGGGGCTTCCGCGGCATGGTCCTGACCATCATGAAGTACCTCAAGCGCCGCAAACTGGCCGCGGCGGCATCGGCTCCCGCTGACGCTCCGGTCAAGGCCTGAGGTGTGTCTCCGATAACTGAATAGCTAAATAGAATGGACGGCCTGCTGAGCGCTACTCAACAGGCCGTCCATTGTGTATCTGAATGCGAAAAGTCATTATATGGAACGGAATATATCGATACTGTGCATTGTGCCGATTACTGATTCCGACGCAAGTATTCGCGCAGGAAGGGCACGGCAAAATCGACTTCGCCTCGTTCTGTTTCGCGGATAACGAAGGCGTCAAGGAGGCGTTTGCGGTAGGTGGCGGCATAGTTAGGCGTTTTGCCCATGCGCTGTGCAACATTCACGGTGGGAGAGGGACCATCTGACGCTGCCATGGCTTCGAGATACTCACGGTCGTTTTTGGATAAGCCTTGCAACTCCGGGATGCACACGGCGTTATCAAGGTCAATACGTGCTTCCTCGATACCTGCCGTAACATCAGCGTCGATGATGGTATCCGAGTCCCGCATGTCTGCGGCATCCCAGATATGGTAGCCAACCAGTTGAATCATATAGGGGTATCCGGCTGTCACATTGGCTGCAGTGCTTAATTGAGCGTCGGTGATGGACATGCCGGAGGCGCGGAATGTTGTGGCGAAAGCATCGCGCACTTCATCAAGAGGAATATCTGTGAGTATGTTCGTTTTCGCGCGACGTAGGAACGTGATGACTTCGTCATTGAACAAATCAGAAATCATCTGTGGGAGACCGGCGAACACGATGGCGATATTGCGTCGTTCCCTGATTTGATGCTGTATGGCAGTGGCGATGGCAATCATGTCGGATCGCTCAGCCGCTTGAGTCTCATCAATGGTGATAAGCAACCCAGCATGGCGCTTCTCAAGCGCATCCAACCGTCCGGCAATGGCACTTCTCAACGTTTCGGGCATACGCTTCGGGGATAGTTCGGCTTCTCCGAGGCCGATGCCCGCTCCAGCAAAAGTCAACGATGGTCGGATAGTGAGGTGGTCAAGGGCCCCTCGCCCGGTTCGTAAGGCATCAACAAGGCGTTCGCATAGTCCGGCAGAGGCCGTTTCTTCGATGACATCCCATCTGCGCGCTTTGGCCCGGTCTCCGAACACAGTGAGCATCACGGTTTTTCCGGTTCCACGAGCGCCGGTGACGAGCATAATGCGCCCTGGGGCACCGACTCCGTTATCGAGACCTTTCTCGAAATCGCGGATAACTTTGCCTCGGCCGATGAGCAGGGGCGGTTCCCCTCCTGCCGTTGGCTTGAATGGGTTTTCCTTTGCCTTCATGTGGACCGCCTCCTCGCTGAATCAACCTAAAATAAAAATTATCAAAAATATCAAAAAAATAAAAATTATCAAAAGTTGGGTTGAGCCGACTGAAGAAAACAGCCGTGGCGACAATGATTCTGCCGCAATCCGCGGTGACAACAACTGACGCGGACCTTCTTGGCAGAATCGTTATTTGTCCCGCTTCGCCAATCAACGTCGCTCAAGTTCGGTGCGCAGACCGGCTACCGTAGCGGTCAGCTCACGCACTTCCTCGCGCAATAGGTCGATTTCGGGATTGGCTGATGTCGCAATAGCCTCTTGCGCGGCTTCCTTGGCCACTTCCTTCTCCCGAGCGTCCTCGCGCCGATCCGTCTCCAGATTGACCTGATCCACGATCCACGAGGCCAGCGTGGCCGTCACAATACCGATCAACGCGATGCCGGTGAACATCAGCACCACCGCAATGATCTTGCCTTGGAAGGTGACCGGCGAGAAGTCGCCATATCCCACGGTGGTCACGGTCACGAACGCCCACCACAACGCCGTGCCGAAGTCGGTGATCGTGGATCCGGACGCCCCGCGCTCCACGGAATACACGGCCAGCGCGCCCACGTACATGAGCATTCCCACCGCGCCGACCGCGTATACGGTGATGCGCCCGCGCACCGCCATGCCGGAGGTGCGGTTCAGCACGTGCAGCACGGTCAGCAAACGCAACAGTCGCAAGGGCCGGAGCATCGGCAGCGCGATGGTCAGCAGCGTGAACAGGTTGTGCTTGAACCACCGCCAGCGATCGTCGGCCAACCACAGCGAGACCACATAATCGACGACGAACACCACCCAGATCACGTTGATGACGGTTTCACACAGCGCGATATGCGTGCGGGAGAGAATTTCCCACGAATACACCACCAGAAACACCACGGACAGCACCATCAGCGGCCAGTCCGTCCACTTCTTCCACGTCTTCAGTCCCATATTCCGATTGCAGTGGCGCGTCCGCTGCGCCACTGCGGAGCATGACTCCGGACATCAGTGTTGTATACGTTCGTATACATTTCACGTTGTGTACGAACGTATACAGCGGTATTTTTCATCTCGTATTTCCCTTATGACTATCACCACAGTGATATAATCAAGAATATGTAAGGAGAGAGAAGGAGCCGGCCAATGGAGACCGCATCGATCGAACTGTGGCATGGCTCTTCGCATGTCATCAAGCATCCTGAATACGGGCTGGTCAAGCCGAACAACGATTATGGCCGCGGATTCTATTGCACGCGCAGCGTCGAGCTGGCCAAGGAATGGGCGTGCGCGGGACTGGATGACGGTTTCGCGAATCGGTACACGTTGACCACGGACGGGCTCCTCTTCCTGGACCTGTCCCAGCCGCCCTACACCATCCTGAACTGGCTGGCCATGCTGGTCGAAAACCGTCGTTTCCAGCCGACCACCGCCGTCGCCGCGCAAGGCATCGAATATCTGAAACAAGTGTTTCTGCCGGATGCCAGTCAGGCTGACGTCATCGTCGGATATCGTGCCGACGATTCGTATTTCTCGTTCGCCCGCGCTTTTGTCAATAACGCGATTTCCCTCGACCAACTCGCCGAGGCGATGCGGTTGGGTGAGCTCGGCAAGCAGATCGTACTCACCAGTCCTCAGGCATTCGCGGCGCTGCGGTTCCAAGGCTGCGAAATCGCCCGCGCTTCGACCTACCACGTATTGCGCAACGAGCGCGACCGCACGGCTCGTGAAGCCTACCGTCGCAACAGCGCTGAAGCCGATCTCGACGGCCTGTTCATGCGCGACATCATCCGTGAGAAAGTGACCAACGATGATCACCGCCTACGATGAGACATACTTGCCGGACGCCATGGCCAACTTGGCCGGCGCCTTCGATTATGCGCTGAACGATTGCGGGTTGCCGGTCGGCCTATTCATGGACTTCTTCGCCACCTCCGAGGCGGCCGCGCTTTTCGGGCGAGGCACGCCCAAATACGTGTGTGGCATGTCCGGCGAGGAGCTGGTGGCCGAAATCATGCGGCAAACCGGCTGGGCTCGCATTATCGATATGCCGCCCGTCGCACTGCGCACCGGCGCAACACCCGAATACTGGGGCGGCTGGGCGCTCGCATACTGCCAATGGGCCAGGGGAGTGCGGTTCTCGGACATTCTCGACGTGCTGCCGTTCGGCGATATCGTGCGACTTTACCCGGCTTTGCACGAAGCCGACGAAAGCCGATTCGTCGACGTGTACGACGAGCGGGCCGCCCATAATCGCACCGAGGGCGACTCCCGGCTGCACACGATCCGCGTGCGCGCCGGACTCAGCCCGCCGCTCCGGCGTTACCCTGCGCTCCATCCAAATGTATGAGCAGCGCCGCAAAGACCTTGGCAAAGCTGCCGTCTCCACCGTGCTCGCTTTGGCCCGCACGCTTGGCTGCCGCATCGAAGATCTGTTGGAGCCGTAAAGACGCGGAGTAGTATCGCGCCGCATCGATTCTGATAACTGAACAACTACTTTTAAGGCCCGGCCGGATGCTCGTTTGGACATCCGGCCGGGCCTTCTGGCTCCACACGGGGTGCCGAGGTATCCGTTCTCCGCTTCGAGGGGCTGATTTGGCCTTCCGTAGAGGTTTACTCCCGTTTCGAGGGGCTGGTGGCCCGCTAGAACACGGGTATAAACGGCTTCGCCCCACCGTCATTCCGCCATTTTGGGGATGCGCTTACTTGAGTACCAGCCCCTCGAAACGGAGATAGATCTCCGGAAAGGGTCAAAACAGCCCCTCGAAACTCAAGATGGCGGTTGCAGGGCGGTTGAGGATCAGTCGAAGAGCGGTTCAAACGCAAATGTGAACAATGCCACATGTGATTGGGCGGGTCGCTGCACGCCGATTTTCGGGGGTGCATGGGAATGGCGGAATATCAATGAAAAACCCTATATCTAGGTTTGTTATGTGACACGCGCCACTACATATAGTGCCTTGATTTCAAATCACACCGCTGTAATATGGCCTTCGCTTCACTGTTCATCAGAACCACATCAAGGGGAGTCGCCATGACCGTCACCGTGTTCACCAAGCCGCATTGCCCGCAGTGCGATGCCACCAAGCGCCAGCTCACCAAGCTGGGTGTGCCGTTTGAAACCGTGGACCTGACGCAGAACCCCTCCACCCTTGAGCAGCTGCAGGCCGCCGGTTTCCAGCAGGCTCCGGTGGTCATCACGCCGGACAACTCCTGGACCGGCTACCGCCCCGACCTGATTCGCGAAGTCGCCCAGCAGGTGGCCGCCGACAACCGCGCCGCCGCCACGGTGTCCGCGTGAGTCTGAGCCAGCCCGAATTCGCGGCCGAAGGCAAGACGATCGGCGCATTGGTCTACTTCTCGTCGGCCTCCGAAAACACCGCACGGTTCGTGGCCGGATGCCGTTTGCAGGACGAAGGCATCAACGTCTACCGCATCCCGTTGCGGGCCGCCGCCCCGGCGCTAAACGTCCGCGAACCGTACGTCATCATGGTGCCCACCTATGGCGGCGGCGTGGTCAAGAAAGCAGTGCCGATTCAGGTCAAACGCTTCCTCAACGATCCAGCCAACCGCGAGTGGATTCGCGGCGTCATCGCCTCAGGCAACACCAATTTCGGTGAGGCCTACTGTGCCGCCGGAGACATCATCGCCGCCAAATGCAAGGTGCCCTACCTCTACCGTTACGAACTCATGGGCACCCCGGAAGACACTGCCGCCGTGCGAAACGGCCTCGTCCGCTTCTTCACCGAACAGTAAATCTTGACCCCCTCGAGGTATTGGCTCCCCTCTCCGAGGGGAGCTGTCAACGAAGTTGACTGAGGGGAGCAACTGTCTGAGTAAACACACTTCTGCCATATTCCAAGGATTTCCAATGACTGACCTCACCGCCACCGGCCTGCCGCTCGACAATACTGCCGACACCGCAGCGGAACAGTACGACCCGGCGCACGATTACCACGCGCTCAACGCGATGCTCAACCTCTATGACGCCGACGGCAAGATCCAGTTCGACAAAGACAAGGCCGCCGAACGCGAATACGTGACAGGGCACGTGGCCACCAACAGCAAGCGGTTCGCCTCCACCGCCGAGCGTCTCGAATACCTGATCAGCAACCAGTACTACAACCCTGCGGTCTTCAACCAGTACTCCGCTGAATTCCTCGACCGCATCTACGAGCACGTGGAATCCGCCGGCTTTGAGTTCGGCACTTTCCTTGGTGCGTTCAAGTTCTACACGTCCTACGCGCTCAAGACGTTCGATGGTCGCCTCTATCTTGAGGACTTCCCGCAGCGTTGCGCCGCTGTGGCCCTGGAGCTCGCCGCCGGCAATGAGCAGCAGGCCATCGAATACGCCGACGAAATGCTTGCCGGCCGCTTCCAGCCCGCCACCCCGACCTTCCTGAACCTCGGCAAGGCCCAGCGTGGCGAACCGGTCAGCTGCTTCCTGGTGCGCATCGAAGACAACATGGAGTCGATTTCGCGCGGCATCAACGCGGCCCTCCAGCTCTCCAAGCGCGGCGGTGGCGTGGCCCTGCTGCTGAGCAACCTGCGCGAGCTCGGCGCCCCGATCAAGCACATCGAGAACCAGTCCAGCGGCGTGATTCCGGTCATGAAGCTGCTGGAGGACTCCTTCTCCTATGCCAACCAGCTCGGCGCACGTCAGGGCGCGGGCGCGGTGTACCTCAACGCCCACCACCCTGATATCCTGCGCTTCCTGGATACCAAGCGAGAGAACGCGGACGAGAAGATCCGCATCAAGTCGCTGGCTCTTGGCGTGGTGATTCCGGACATCACGTTCGAACTGGCCAAACAGAAGGCCCAGATGGCCCTGTTCAGCCCGTACGACGTGGAGCGCGTGTACGGCAAGCCGTTCGCCGACATCTCCGTTACCGAGCATTATGACGAGATGGTGGCCGACGACCGCATCAAGAAGACCTACATCGACGCCCGTAAGTTCTTCACCACCATCGCCGAACTGCAGTTCGAATCCGGCTACCCGTACATCGTGTTCGAGGACACGGTCAACCGCGCGAACCCGATCGAAGGTCGCGTGACCATGTCCAACCTGTGCTCGGAAATCCTGCAGGTTCAGGAGCCGAGCGCATACAACGAGGACCTCACGTATGCGCATGTCGGCCGCGACATCTCCTGCAATCTAGGTTCGCTCAACATCGCTAAGGCGATGGATGGCGGCTTGGGCCACACGGTGGAGACGGCGATCCGCGCACTCACCTCGGTGGCCGAGCACACCAGCATCAACGCGGTGCCTTCGATTCGCCGCGCCAATGAGGAGGGCCACGCCATCGGTCTCGGCCAGATGAACCTGCACGGCTTTCTGGCCCGCGAAGGCATCCAGTACGGTTCTGAAGAGGGCCTCGACTTCACCGACATGTACTTCATGACCGTGGCCTACCACGCCTACCGTGCCTCGCACGCGCTCGCCGTGGAGCATGGCCGCACGTTCGCCAGCTTCGCTACGAGCGACTACGCCAAGCCGGCCGGCCAGGGCAACTACTTCGACAAGTACACCGATGGTCGTCGTTCGCTCACTCCGCGCACCGAACGGGTCCGTGCGCTGTTCGAACAGTACGGCATCGCGATCCCGACTGCGGCCGACTGGGAGGCCCTGCGCGACGCGATTCTGAAGGACGGCATCTACAACCAGAACCTGCAGGCCGTGCCGCCCACCGGCTCGATCTCGT